>Ga0307984_1000341_pt1 | contig 20713 bp, 18 predicted proteins | sample EllFjometageno78_FD_203169 | JGI IMG/M metagenome (GOLD analysis project Ga0307984, IMG submission 203169) | Marine microbial communities from Ellis Fjord, Antarctic Ocean - #78 | ecosystem: Environmental > Aquatic > Marine > Unclassified | place: Southern Ocean | collected 2014-10-09
TGACCGCATCAGCTCCATCTAAAACAGCGTTTGCCACATCGTTAACCTCTGCTCGAGTAGGTGTTGCACTTTCTATCATACTCTCCATCATCTGAGTGGCAACAATCACAGGTTTGCCCGCAGAAAGGCATTTAGAAATAATATCTTTCTGAATTAGAGGAACATCTTGCATAGGAACCTCAACACCCAAATCACCCCTTGCAACCATTACAGCATCTGTTACCTGTATGATCTCATCAATGTCTTCAACTGCTTCAGGTTTTTCAATTTTTGCTACAACCCTGGCATGCTTCTGACGGTTTTTTATCAGGGCCTGCAATTGCTCAATATCCTTTGAGTTTCTCACGAACGACAATCCTATCCAGTCAACATTTTCTTCAAGAGCAAAGTCCAAATCTACTTTGTCCTTTTCCGTTATACAGGGAAGTGAAATCTTTGTTGTAGGAAGATTTAATCCCTTCCTGGGCTTAAGAATTCCTCCATTAATTACCCTGCAAATAACTTCTGACTTGTTGTCGGACGAAAGAACTTCTAACTTAATCTTTCCGTCATCTAAAAGAACAGGCTCCCCTTTTTTCACATCAATTGCAAAATTGACATAGTTGGTAAAAACCTTTCCATCACACCCTGCCTCATTCCCTACAACTATCTTAATTTCACTGTTGTCCTCTAGCATCATCTCTCCACCAACGATCTCTCCAACTCTCAATTTAGGTCCTTGTAAATCTACTAAAATTGCAGTTTTGACACCTAAATTTTTATCTACAATTCTACAGTTTTTTATGACCTCCCGATGGCCTTCTATATCCCCATGAGAAGAGTTAATCCTTAAAACATTCATCCCTGCAAGGACTAACTTTTCAAGCATTTCTATCGAAGAAGTAGCTGGTCCTATGGTAGCAATAATTTTTGTTTGCTTTTCTGGTAATGTGATCCCTTTTTTCATTTCTCTTTTAATTCTAATTCAAACATCGCCTCTAGAACTCCTGATTTCACAGGATCTAAACTAGTTACTAAAGTAACTAGTTTAGAAGTTCTAATTGTCTGAATAACTCTGTCTATATCAACACTTCCTGAATTCACCTTCAGAAGATAATCTAAAGAGTTTGGCCCGTGCCCCACTGTTAAACATCCTTCAGGAACTCTATTTAAGACTAAACTAACGTCTATTTCTTCTTCTATTTTTCTAAAACTATATACAATATGAGCAGAAACATGTTCGCCTTTATTTCTACAAAACGACATTAATTCTTTATCATAAACTAACTCCCAACTAAATAATCTGTTAAGTTCCCAAGCAAGCCTGTGGGCTCCTATGTGTGTTCCGATCCCATAAAGTTCGAAATCACACTCCAAATCCATATCAAGGTGAAGCTTCGCCATTATAACGAAGATACTCCTTTATCAAATACTTTTTTCCAACCCTTTCTTGCTGCATTTTTTTCAGCAATTTTTTTTGATCTTCCCAACCCGCTACCAAGACTCTCTTCTCCTGCAAAGACTTCAACTTCAAACACATTTTCCCCATCCTGCATATATTCTCTATTGACTTTGAATGACAAAGTCAGGAGTTCTTTCTGGGCCCAATGGTGAAGCTTACTTTTAAAATCTGTGGTCTCGTAAATCTTTTCATCTAAGCCAAATCGCTTCATCAATTTTATCAATGAGTTATTCGTTCTATTATATCCATGATCTAAATAAACCGCGCCGATTAATGCCTCCATTGCATTTCCCAACATATTTTGCCTAATATCCTCTCGCCTCATCTTAACATCCAGCAAGTCCTCAAGTCCGATTTCTTCCCCAAGTAGATTTAGATATTTCCTACTAACAACGTTTGACTTTCTTTGAGTTAACAATCCTTCAGCAGCGTCTTGGTCTTTGTTATACAAATAAGCTGCAATACTTAGATCTAAAACGGCATCACCTAAAAACTCTAACCGCTCGTTGCTATTCTTGCCAGAAGTGTCCCCGTCAAGCACAGATGAATGGCGCATCGCTTCTTCATAGTAGACTATATTTCTAACCTTAAGTCTGAAATGAGTCCGCACAATTGAACGGATTTTACCTGAGGATAAATCTTTTCTCAGTAAACGATATAAGAACTGCATTAAAAATACCTCCTGTATTTTCTATTTGGAGTATTTTCTAAACAAAACTGAAGCGTTGTGCCCTCCGAATCCGAAGGTGTTAGAAAGTGCTGCATTCACCTCTCTCTTTCGAGCTTTATTGAAAGTGAAATCCAATTTTGGGTCAAGCGCCTCATCCTCATGTGCGTGATTGATTGTAGGAGGAATAGTTCCGTTAACAATAGCAAGGATACATGCCATAGCTTCAACCGCTCCAGCTGCACCAAGCAGGTGACCTGTCATTGACTTTGTAGAAGAAATGCTGAGTTTGTACGCAGACTCACCGAATACCTTTAGTATAGCCTGTGTCTCCGCAATATCTCCAAGTGGAGTACTCGTTCCGTGAACGTTTACATAGTCCACCTCTTCAGGGCTCATTCCAGCATCTTCAAGAGTAACCTTCATAACGTTCGTCGCTCCAAGACCTTCAGGGTGTGGTGCGGTAATGTGATGAGCATCTGCGCTCATACCACCTCCTACCATTTCACAGTAAATCTTAGCACCTCGTGCCTCGGCATGCTCAAGAGACTCAAGGATAATTGCCCCGGCACCCTCACCTAGAACGAAACCATCACGGGTTTTATCGAAAGGTCTAGAAGCTCCTTTAGGGTCTTCATTGCGAGTCGATAGAGCTTTGAGAGCATTGAATCCACCTATTGCACCTTCTGTTACTGCAGCTTCTGATCCACCCGAAACAATAACATCCGCTTTTCCCAATCTAATTAAATTAAAAGAATCAATTAGAGCGTGGGTAGAACTTGCACAAGCGCTTACGGTTGCGTAGTTAGGACCCCTAAATCCATTTCGAATACTTATTTGTCCAGCTGCAATGTCAGGAATCATCATAGGAATAAAGAAAGGCGAAAATTTCGGCGTTCCATCACCTTGGTAAAAGTTCTTTGCCTCATCCATAAAACTCTGGAAACCTCCGATTCCACAACCCCAAACAACTCCTGCTCGATCAGGGTCTACATTTCCTTCTTCACCTTCTCCCTCAAAGCCTTTGGCAATTAGGCCAGCATCTTTTAGAGCTTGATCAGAACTTACAACAGCAAATTGAGTAAAGAGATCCATCCTTCTTGCCTCGCGACGATGAATGTGGTCCAGCACATTAAAGTCCTTTACTTCACAGGCAAACTGGGTCTTGAACTTTGAAGGGTCAAACCGAGTAATTTCAGCCGCTCCACTTTCTCCACGAACTAAGTTGTTCCAGAAAGTTTCTGGATCATTACCTAGAGGTGTTAAAGCACCAAGGCCAGTTACAACTACACGCTTAAGCTCCATATAAGAATCAAATCAATAAACACTAAGGCTTACTTAGTTGCCTTTTCGATGTGTTCAATTGCTTGTCCTACAGTGCTGATATTCTCAGCCTGATCATCAGGTATAGCAATGTTAAACTCTTTTTCGAACTCCATAATAAGCTCTACTGTGTCGAGCGAATCGGCACCTAAATCGTTCGTGAAGCTAGCCTCTGGCTTAACCTCTCCTTCATCCACTCCTAGCTTATCAACAATGATAGCTGTTACTTTTGCGCTGATATCAGACATGATAATCGTATTGATTTTGGTGCAAAATTAATCCAAACCTTTAAGTTCAGGTGAAAAAACCAAAGAAAGTTTTAACCAAAGGATTGCTAATACTCTTTTAGTATCTCGTAAAGAGGCTTTCTTTCGAGGTCAGGCACCTCACAATCTGAGCTTGGAAATCCAAATGGAATATTTAAGTACGCCCTCTCATTGTCAGGTCTGCTAAGGATTTCCGCTAAAAACCTCATTGGAGATGGGGTGTGAGTTAACGCAACCAGTCCTAGATCATGCAACGCTGTTAATAGCATTCCAACTGCAATTCCAACGCTCTCATTTACGTAATAATTCTGAGTTTTTCCTGTTGCATCTTTGCCGAAAGCATGCTTAAAAACGACAATTAATCCGGGAGCTTCTTCAATAAAGGGTTTAATATGATCCGTTCCAAAAGGCTCTAAATCCTTTAGCCACTCATTACTCATTCGGCCATTATAATTAATGTATTCCTCTTCTTGTGCAGCTGCCCTGATCTTACTTCTAATTTCAGGATTTGTTACAAGACAGAAAGACCAAGGCTGTTTATGTGCCCCTGAGGGAGCTGTTCCTGCTGTAGCAATACAGTTGCGTACAGCTTCCATCGGAACAGGTTCTGGCGAAAAATGCCTAACACTTCTTCGACCTTGCATTTTCTTCAAAAACTTAGCACTGCGGTCTATCATCTCCTTAGAAGAGTATTTATGCAGCTCGTACTTCATCTATCTCTCAGTTTCTGCATGAGTTTAGAAGCATAAATAAATTCATTGAGGGTCTCAGACTTAGAAACCATCATTTCGTCGTTAGTTCCTTCAAAAGCAATTTCTCCCTGGTGAATAAAATGAATCGTGTCTGAAGCCTCTATTACACTGTTCATGTCATGGCTAACTACCACAGTTGTCATTCCGTATTCTCTTGTAATATCTATGATTAGATTGTCAATCACAATTGCTGTTTGGGGGTCCAAACCGGAATTCGGCTCATCACAAAACAAGTATTTGGGGTTCATTGAGATCGCACGAGCTATCCCCACACGCTTCTGCATTCCACCACTGAGTTCTCCTGTAAACTTATCTCCATGTCCTTCTAACATTACTCTTTTCAAGCAATCCGACGCCCTCACATCCATTTCTTGATCAGTCATGTCGCTAAACATCTTCAGCGGAAACTTGATGTTTTCAGAAACTGTCATAGAATCAAATAGAGCCCCTCCCTGGAATAACATCCCAATCTCCTTATGAATTTCTTTTCTCTTTCGCTGATTCATCACAGTGAAATCACGACCATCAAATAGAACTTGCCCTTCATCTGGTTCTAAAAGCCCCACAGTACACTTCGTCATAACACTCTTTCCTGAGCCTGAACGACCAATAATGAAATTGACCTTGCCTTTGTGGAACTTCGCGCTCACATTCTTTAAAATATGATGCTCCCCGAAAGATTTAGAAATGTTTTTAAGCTCTATCATTCTTCTATCAAGTTAAAAGAAGCTTTGTTAATATAAGGTTAGACATCATAATTATCACAACACTGTATACAACTGCTTTTGTGCTTGATTTGGCAACTTCTAGAGCTCCTCCATGAGTATGGTACCCATGATATGCTGAGACAGACGTTATAACTATTGAGAAAATTGTCGTTTTAATGAGAGCATATATAACATCGTAAGCAAGGAAATCGACCTGAAGACCATATTGAAAGTCTGCCATGCTGCTTACCCCGGTAACATAAGCGATCCCTGCTCCAGAGGCGAGCCCTAAAAACATGCTCATAATAACGAGCAATGGGAAGCAAAGAATACCTGCAATAATCTTAGGTAGAGTAAGAAATCCAGCGCTGTTTATCCCCATGATCTCAAGAGCGTCTATTTGCTCGGACACCCTCATTGTTCCAAGCTGTGAAGCTATATTGGAACCAATCTTACCGGCTAGAATCACGGGGATAAGAGTGGGGGAAAATTCCAGAATCATTGTTTGACGGACAGTAAACCCTATGGTGTAAGCGGGAATCCAACCACTTACCTGGTGCGCAGTTTGAAGGCACATAACTGCACCCATAAATAAACTCAGCAACGCAACAATCCCAACACTATTGGTACCAATGGTGGTCAATTCATTGACAAGGGAACGACGAAAGACCGCACCATTTTCAGGTTTACGAAAAACCCTCAATATAAATCTCGTATACCTACCGATATGAAAGATGATGCTCATTACCGCGAAGGTAGACGTAACAATTGCTAACTTTACACCATGATGAAACGAATTATCACACCTATTTTGTTATGCTTTTGCATTGTCGCGTTTTTAAGCGGATGTGCATCTTCTCATGGTGGTTGCGGCACCTGTGATGCGTATAATTGTGTTCAACTTGAAGGGAATAAGTAAGACAGTGGAAAAATTCGCTGTCATAATGGCCGGAGGTATTGGTACGAGGTTTTGGCCCATGTCGCGTACATCTAAGCCCAAACAATTTCTCGACATCCTCGGAACTGGCCGCTCTCTGATTCAGATGACATTTGACCGATTGAGTTCAGTGGTTCCGCCATCTAATATACTCGTTGTAACTAATGAGCTTTACCGCTCTGATGTCGCCTCCCACCTCCCATCAATCCCGCCTGAGAATATTCTTTGCGAACCCTGCATGCGCAATACCGCTCCATGCATCGCCTATGCAAATGCCGTTATATCTCGGCGAGTTTCTTCATCTGGCATTGACGCTAGCGACGTCGGAATCATTGTCGCTCCGTCAGACCATCTCATCCTCAAAGAGCCCGAGTTCGACCGTGTAATCTCACTCGCCCTCCTCGAAGCTACCTCAACTCCCTCACTCGTCACCCTGGGGATTAAACCCACTCGCCCCGATACCGGATACGGGTATATCAAGTTCACTGAATCGAGTTCGTCTGGAGATGGCGCTGGCGAAATCGCAACTGTAGATCGCTTTACGGAAAAACCAGATTTAGAAACCGCCCGTGAATTTTTGAGAGAAGGTGGGTATTGCTGGAACAGCGGAATTTTTGTTTGGTCACTCGCAAATATTTCAAGTGAATTTTCTAAGCACCTTTCAGATATGTCATCTGCCTTTGATGGCGCTGAACTTTGTGGGAATGCTGGCGAAGTCGATGATATTTACACCTCGTGTGAATCTATTTCTATAGACTACGGAATTCTCGAACGTGCTTCTTCTGTCTCAGTCATTCCTTGTGATTTCGGCTGGTCAGACCTCGGAACCTGGACTTCGCTTGCGACTCATCTGCCTCAAGATTCGTCGGGAAACAGATCCTCCGGAGCAGATTTAGTCGTTTCAGAAAGTGCAAACAACATTGTGGTCGCATCAAATTCTGAAAAAATCATAGCCCTTCGTGGCTTAAATGACTTCATCGTTGTCGACACGCAAGACGCCTTACTTGTTTGTCCTAAATCCGACGAACAATGGGTGAAAGTGTTGGTGGGGAAACTAGAAAAATAACTTCTGCTAAGGGGGGGTCCTTGTATATCCAAACTATTTCCCGATCATATTCCTTGGGACAACCCAAGCGTCGTATTCTTCCGCTGTGACATATCCCAGAGATAGCGCGGCTTCACGAAGAGTGGTGCCTTCTGTATGCGCTTTACCTGCTATTTCTGCTGATTTGTAATAACCGATTTTTGTATTGAGAGCGGTAACCAGCATGAGACTGTTGTCGACAAGGTCCTTGATGCGTGGCTCGTTCGCTTTAATCCCATCGACGCAGTTTTTTGCGAACGAAAGTGAGCCTTCGCCAAGAAGGCGTGCAGACTCAAGGATGTTTTTTGCCATCATGGGTTTAAATACGTTAAGCTCGTAATGGCCTTGGGTTCCACCTACCGCTATAGCTACGTCGTTTCCCATTACCTGAGCACAAACCATCGTCAGAGCTTCGCACTGAGTGGGGTTGACTTTTCCTGGCATGATTGACGAACCGGGCTCGTTAGCTGGGAGCTGAAGTTCCCCGATTGCAGATCGGGGGCCCGAGCCCATCATTCTGATGTCGTTAGCGATCTTGTTGAGGGCGACAGCGAGTTGACGTAAAGCTCCATGGGATTCCACAATGGCATCGTGAGCTGCAAGGGCTTCGAACTTGTTAGGAGCCGTTACAAATGGGTGTCCGGTCGAAGCTGCTATGTGTCCAGCTACGATTTCAGAATATCCTTCAGGGGTGTTGATGCCTGTTCCTACAGCGGTGCCGCCTAGGGCGAGTTCAGAAAGGTGATCGAGGGAATGACGAAGGGAGCGGAGGCCATAGTTTAATTGGGCTACGTAGCCAGAAAACTCTTGACCGAGGGTGAGGGGGGTAGCGTCCATGAGGTGGGTGCGCCCAATTTTTACAATGCTCTCGTACTCGGAAGATTTCGAGGAGAGGGAGTCGCGAAGGGTCTCTATGCCGGGAATGGTGTTCTCGACAATGAGGGTGTAGGCGGCAATGTGCATGGCCGTCGGGAATGTATCGTTCGAAGATTGACTCTTATTTACATCATCGTTAGGGTGGACAGGGCGAGTTCCTTCACCAAGGGTTCCTCCTGAGAGCTGATGGCATCGGTTAGCGACAACTTCATTGACGTTCATGTTAGATTGTGTTCCGGAACCCGTTTGCCAAATAACGAGGGGGAATTGAGAGTCGTGGATCCCCTCGAGAATTTCAGAACAGGCTGTGGATATTAGGTCGCGCGTTTCCGATGGAAGAATGCCACACTCACAGTTCGTTTTTGCTGCGGCACGCTTAAGATGAGCAAAGGCGTGAACAATTTCGAGTGGCATAGAGGAGGCCGGCCCGATACGGAAATTGTTGCGCGAGCGCTCTGTTTGGGCCCCCCAAAGGACGTTAGATGGAACTTTTACTTCTCCTAAGGTGTCTTTTTCAATTCGGAAATCTGACATGGTGTGGTGATTTAAAACGCGTGTTAATCTTGTGGGTTGTTTGAAGCGGCGCCGGCCTCCATAAGGTAGGCTTTTAGGAATCCGTCGATTTCTCCGTTCATTACGGCATCGACGTTGGAGGTTTCGTGGCCGGTGCGAACGTCCTTGACCATTTTATATGGCTGCATGACGTAGGATCGGATTTGAGAACCCCACTCTATTTTCATTTTCCCAGCTTCAATTTCATCGCGTGCTTCGTTGAGGCGGGCTCGTTCGAGTTCGAAGAGTTGAGATTTTAAAAGCTGCATCGCTTTCTCACGATTTCCGAGTTGAGATCGGGTTTCCGTATTTTCGATAACGATACCTGTGGGGGCGTGACGTACGCGTACTCCGGTTTCTACTTTGTTGACGTTTTGGCCTCCAGCACCGCCTGAACGGAAAGTATCCCAAGAAATATCGGCGGGGTTCACCGTGATTTCTATTGTATCGTCGACCAGTGGGTAGACGTAAACAGAGGCAAAAGAGGTATGGCGACGAGCTTGAGAGTCGAATGGGGAGATTCTGACTAACCTGTGGACGCCATTTTCTCCTTTGAGCATTCCGTATGCGAAGTCGCCTTCGAATTCAAGGGTGACTTGCTTAATTCCAGCGGGATCGCCGTCTTGAAGGTGGAGTTCGCGGACTTTAAAGGATGCCTTATCGCCATACATTCTGTACATGCGCATAAGCATTGCAGCCCAGTCACAGGATTCTGTTCCTCCGGCACCGGAAGTGATTTGCATTACGGCATTGAGGGAATCCTCTTCTGCAGAAAGCATGTTTTGAAACTCTAAGCCCTCAACGGTCTCTGTCGCTTCAGAGTATGCAGAATCAACCTCGGCGGGATCTTCTTCCCCAGCTTTCATAAAATCAAAAAGGACGGTGAGGTCCTCAACCTTTGATGCGCAATCGTCAAATTTCGTTACCCAAGACTTCTTAGATCTAATGAGTTTCATTACTTGCTCTGCCTTTTTAGAGTCATTCCAAAACGCAGGATCATGGGTTTGCTTTTCATCCTCCATCACCTCCATTCGCTTCTGTTCAATATTCAGATAGCCTCTCAAGGCTTCAAGACGAGAAGAAAGGGTTTCGATAGAGTCAACTGTAAGCATGAGACAAAAGTAAAGAAGTTAAATCGACTTGATAGATGATAGTATCATTTCTAATGAAAATCCTCGCGATTGAAGGTAGCGGACTAAGCGAGGGCGGTTAGAAGTGAGATCGGAAGGGTGGGTTTGCAGGCGAGAGTTTAAGACGTGAGTGAGCTTTTCAAATACTATTTCTTGAGTGAGAACAGAGAGAGCAGAGGAAATCTCTGAGGAGGAACAGCCTTTCGCGCTTAGGCCATTACCTATCTTGTAGGGTCCCCATTGCTTTAAATGGAAGTGGTCGTGGGTGAAAGCTGAGAGAAAACGCGTTTGGTTTACAAAATCAAGACCTTCTAACTTAATTAGAAACGAATTCGCTTCTGAAGTGGGAACTCCCCACTCCTTTAGGCGCTTAAGAACCTCAGCTTGAGAACGCTCACTTCGTGCGCACCATCTAGTTATTTTTTCCTGCCAATTCACAACCAATGATGTAATAATAATTATAGATTCGTTTATAAGTCGCAAGGTGGGTTGAGATACCCGTTATTTGCAAGACTAATAACCTCCATTTTATAACCGTAATGCGGTCTGAACTTTTGCAACGTATCCATGATCTACTCGGGAACGAAGATCTGGAAGCCATCCGAAAAGATGTGCGCAGTGCTATACAATCCTTCCACGCCCTCACACAAGATGAGGTTCGTCGCCAACGCGATGCATGGGAAAAGGAAGAACACGAGCCTGATGAATCTTTTATTTACAAACCTTCTGACGAGGAAGCTGTAGTCGAAGAACTTTCGAATTCATTTAAAGAACGAGAGAAAGCTTGGAAAGCTCGTATAGCGGAAGAACAGAAGGCCAATTTGGTCACAAAAGAAGGTCTTCTACAAAGGTTGAGAAATACAATCCAAGAAGAAGAAAATATAGGGAAAGCTTTCGGCGCATTTAATGAAGTGCGCGAAGAGTGGGAAAAGATTGGAGATGTCCCTGGAAATAACTACAAGGATATTCATGATGAATACCATCGCTTGCGCGATGAATTCTTCTACAACATTAATATCTACAAGCAACTTCAGGATCTAGACTTAAAGAAAAATCATACAGCAAAACTTGAATTAATTGAGAAAGCAAAGGGTCTTGCCGCTGTTGAAAATTTAAAGGAGCGTGAAAAAACAGCCCGTGAAATTCAAAAGCAATGGCTCGATATAGGGCCATCTCCGAGGGAGACTTATCAAGAAATGGCTGACACGTTTTTCGGAATTACGCGTCCAGTTTTTGAAGAGGTCAAAGTTCAATACGATAAACTCCGAGAGAGTTTTGTTGAGAATAAAGTTTTAAAAGACGCGCTTATCGAAGAGTTGAGGGGGTTGATGACAGAGGATATCGAAGAAGGTCATAAGGTTTGGCAAACTTTGACAACAAAGGTTATTGATATGCAGAAAAAGTGGAAGGAAATCGGCTTTTCTGGAAAAGAGCACAACGAAAGTTTGTGGCAGCAATTCCGTGAATTATCTGATGTTTTCTTCGAAAAAAAGCAGGTGTTCTATGACAAAATGAAGGAGGAGGGGAAAGATGCTAAGAAGGAGAAAATCATTCTTTGTGAAAAGGCTGAAGCAGTACAAGACAGCACCGATTGGAAAGATACTACCGCGGTAATGCTGCAACTTCAAAAGGATTGGAAGACCGCTGGATCATGCCCTCCAGGAGAGGAGCATAAATTATGGAGACGTTTTCACAAAGCTCAGGATGTTTTCTTTAAACTGAAAAAAGCGCAGTTCGCTGACCGAAATAAAGAGGAGAAAGTAAATCTAGGATTGAAGAACGTGCTGCTGGAAAAAGTAGAAGCGTTTAAAATTACTGATGACAGAATCGGTGATTTAAACACGTTAAAAGAGTTTTCTGGTGATTGGCGTAAAATCGGATTCGTTCCTAGGAAAAACTTTGAGAATTTGTCTGATCGCTTTACAAAGGCGATGGATAAGCACTACGATGCTTTAAGTGCTCAAAGATCTGAGCGTTCTGTCGCAAGCTATCAAAATCGTGTTGAACGCCTATCAAAAGGTGGGAGTAGTGAAAGAGGTGGTGGCAATGATATCCGTCGTGAGCAAACTGTGTTAAGAGATAAGATTAATCGTCTTAATACGCGTGTAATCCAAACGGAAGAGAACATGGAGCGCTTTACAGGAAAAGGTGCACAATCAATTCGTGATCACGCTGAAAAATCTATCAAATCTTACAAGCGTGAGGTTGAAGAAATTAAGGCGAAACTCAAGATGTTAAGGGACGCCGAGGAAAAGTAACGCCACCCGTCCTCTTAAGCATTTGATTTAGTAGGTTTTTTCTCGGGCAGAGGCTGAACGGTATACCCAGTGTCTGCTAGCCATTTGAGGTATTTTGGGAGCGCGTAAAGAAGTCTAGGAGCTGCTTTTTCGCTGTCGTGAAATACGATAATCGACCCTGATCTTGTAAGCTTTTTAAGTGTCTTTAAGCAATCGCTTCCTGAAAGGGATCTGTCGAAATCCCCGGAAAGAACATCCCACATAACAACCTGGGTTCTTTTCGAAAGAGCGCGAGCTTGTAGAGGTGTAATCCTGCCATAAGGAGGTCTGAATCTTGTTGTCGAACCAAGTTCTTCTTCACATTGAAGATAGCTCCTTAAATAAGACGCCCTAGGTGTTGACCATCCACTTTCGTGACCGTGACTGTGGTTAGCAACTTCATGACCTGCTGCTCTTAAATCGTCTATCATTTCTGGATGGCGAGCTGCCTGCTCCCCCACACAAAAAAACGTAGCTTTTAAATCCCCAGCCTCTTTCAATTGCTCCATCACCCAAGGTGTTAAATGTGGGTGTGGACCGTCATCAAATGTTAGATATACATTCTTAGACGTATCAATCGATGGTACTCGCCATAGAACTGACTTTATCATATTGTGTATCGAAAGCGGGGTGCGACTGATGTTCATACCTTAAATTGACGTATTTCACAAACAAGGGTTGCCCGAGAGAGAGAAATTTGATTTCGAATAACTAACTTTACCGGTCATATGGAATACGATTTTCGCAGTATTGAAAAGCATTGGCAAGAGGTTTGGTCTAGAGAAAAATCTTACCAAGTAAAAGAAATAAAGGACAAGCCTAAGTTCTACGCTTTGGACATGTTCCCTTACCCTTCTGGTGCGGGACTTCACGTAGGACACCCTCTTGGATACATCGCCTCTGATGTTATTTCTAGGTACAAAAGGCATTGCGGCTTTAACGTTTTGCACCCAATGGGGTTTGACAGCTTTGGTCTCCCGGCAGAACAATATGCGATTGCCACAGGACAACACCCTGCGATTACCACTGAAACGAATATCAATCGCTACAGAACCCAAATGCAACAGATCGGGTTTTCATTTGACTGGAGCAGGGAAGTGATGACTTCTGACCCCTCATATTACAGATGGACACAATGGATTTTCGGAAAGTTATTCGAAAGTTGGTACGATGTAGAAAGTGGGAGGGCAAAGCCGCTACAATCTTTAATTGATGCCTTTGAAAAGAATGGGAATTACTCCATTGAAGCTGCCTGCGAAGAGGACTGGTGGAAAAATTTAGATTTGACTTTGTTCCCTCATTTCGGAAAACACTTTGAGGGGGATTTTACTGCTACTGATTGGAAATCGATGAGTAAGCAAGCGAAGAGCGCCATCCTGATGCAGTTTCGGCTTGCATACTTGGCGGACTCTGAGGTGAACTGGTGCCCTGAACTTGGGACGGTGCTCGCAAATGATGAGGTGAAGGACGGCCTTTCTGAGAGAGGTGGCCATCCCGTTGAGCGCAAACGTATGCGCCAGTGGATGATGAGAATTACAGCCTATTCCGACAAACTGATCGAAGGGTTAGACGATCTGAATTGGACTGAAAGTATCAAAGAAGCTCAAAAAAACTGGGTAGGCAGATCTGAAGGTGCAACAGTAAGTTTTAAAGGAGGTGGAAGCGCTTCTGAGTGCGAAGTGGACGTATTCACAACCAGACCTGATACGTTATACGGTGTGAGTTTTGTGGTCCTCGCTCCAGAACATAAATTAGTCCGTGGGTTTACCTCTGAAGAGAAACTCAAGGAGGTGAATGACTACATCCTGACGGCCTCTAAAAAAAGCGAACGAGAAAGACAGGGAGAAAAGAGTATTTCAGGTGTTGAGTTGGGTGGTCATGTTGTCCATCCATTTACTGGAGAGAAAATTCCGGTGTACATCTCTGATTACGTTCTCGCTGGTTACGGTACAGGAGCGATTATGGCTGTGCCTGCTGGAGATGAGAGAGATTGGAAATTTGCCAAGTATTTTAACATAGATATTCCTTCAATTTTTAAAGGGCACGACTCTGATGGGTCCGTGAATTCTGACGAAAAAGCCATTCTGCAAAATTCAGAAGAACTAAATGGGCTCTCTAAGCATGATGCAATATCTACCGCTTTAAATTTATTAGAGTCAAGAGGATGTGGAGAGAGGAAAATAAATTACAGATTGAGGGATGCCGTTTTCTCTAGACAGCGTTACTGGGGTGAGCCATTCCCAATTTGTTATGAGGATGATATTCCACAACTTATCGAAAACGAAACGGTAACTCTACCCGCTGTCGACGAGTACCTTCCTACAGCTGATGGTGAGCCGCCACTTGCACGTGCGAGACGTGAAGATTGGCCTGTCTTCAGAGGTGATAGAATGGAAACCAATACCATGCCTGGATGGGCTGGATCGTCTTGGTATTTCCTGCGTTACATGGACCCACACAACGAAAAGGAGTTCTGTGCTCGTGAAAAATCGGATTACTGGGGTCAGGTAGATCTTTATGTGGGAGGAGCTGAGCACACAACGGGGCACTTGTTGTATTCAAGGTTTTGGACTAAGTTTTTATACGATTTAGACCAAATCTCATTTGACGAACCCTTTAAAACAATGATCAACCAGGGCATGATTTTAGGTCGGTCAAGCTTTGTATACAGAATTCAAGGAACCTCAAAATTTGTGACATACGAGGAAAGAGAAGCACATAAAACTCAGCGTTTACACGTTGATATCTCACTTGTAGAAAATGACAAGCTCGACATCGAGGGTTTTAAATCTTGGAGGTCTGAGTTCGCAAATGCTGAATTCATTACATGTGCTGATGGAACTTACACCTGTGGATACGAGGTCGAAAAGATGTCTAAATCCAAGTACAATGTTCAGACTCCAGATGATCTTGTAGAGAAATACGGAGCAGACACGTTGAGGTGTTACGAAATGTTTTTAGGTCCACTCACGCAATCTAAACCTTGGGATACTCAGGGGATTTCAGGGGTTCATAATTTCCTAAGGAAGTTTTCTAAACTTGCTTTGGCTTCAGAAAATTGCGAAGCTTCTAACCCAGAGCTTAGAATTGTCCACAAGACGATTGAGAAAGTAACCTCTGACTTAGATCGTCATGCTTTCAACACAGTGGTCAGTGCGCTCATGATTGCAGTCAATGATTTAAATAATCTGAAGCCGGTAAAATCACATATAGGTCTGCGTCCTTTGGTAACGCTTTTAAGCCCCTACGCTCCACACCTTGCTGAAGAACTTTGGAAAGTCCTTGGTGGTGAGGGCTTGGTGATCGATTCGGTTTGGCCTAAAGCGGAAAAATCATATTTAGTAGAAGACGAGGTTAACTACCCCGTGTCGTTTAACGGAAAGGTTCGATTCAAATTACTTCTTCCCGCGTCGACCGATATAGAGGAAGTTGAATCCATCGTGATAGCTGACGAGCGAACCATCAACCAACTCGACGGCAAAGAAATCAGAAAAGTAATCGTTGTGAAAGGCCGAATCGTTAACATTGTAAGCTAACTTTATTTTCGTAAATTAATTTTATTATTATGCAAATATCTTATTCTAAGCAAATTATAAGTGTGTTTTCAATGCTTTTCTTTGTTGTCTCTCTCGGGTTTTCCCAAGCAACTGTCAATCCCATGCCATACAATCCGGACTCAGATGGCAGTGGATCTATTACAGTTATTGACTTGGTGGATTTTCTCGTTTTTTATGGAAGTGTCATGGTTGTTGAAGGTGCTATACCTATAGAAAATGGTGGTACTGGAGCCATTACCGTAGAAGATGCCCGCCTTGCGCTCACGATATCTCTTTTCTCTGACATCATCGCTTTGGGAGAGGGAAATCCTTCAGCCCAAATCACAGGTGATCTCACTCTTACCGGGAAGCTTCAACAGGGAAGTGCAACAATAGCAGACGGAGATTTCTCTTCCGCTTTAGGTGTGTCATCTTCAGCAACTGGTTACGCTTCATACGCTGAAGGGCAAAATACTGTAGCGGCTAATACTACTGCCCACGCTGAAGGTTACGGAACTCTTGCAAGCGGGTTATTCTCACATGCAGAAAACCGAAATTCGACAGCCACAGCTACCTGCGCTCATGCAGAAGGGGAAAACACGAGTGCTACTGCAGACGCATCACACTCGGAAGGGATGAACACTTTGTCAAGTGGGTTCACCGCCCATTCTGAAGGATATGGCAGTATCGCTTCTGCAAGTTATTCGCACTCAGGAGGGAGACAATCTACCGCCTCAGCTACTGGCTCGTTTGCACACGGTTTTCAGCTTATCGCAGACCAAACCTACGCCACTGCTTTGGGCAAATACAATCTCTCAGATAGAACAGGAACAATCCTCGTTGTAGGAAATGGGACTGCTGACACCTTGAGGTCGAACATCTTTGAAATAGACGCTGCTGGAGGTCTAATAAATGGAGATTTCGCCATCACAGGATCCATTACAGCTAATGGAGTTGATCTTGTTGATGAAAACGCTGCACTTTCAAATAGCATGATCGCGCTTGAAACTGAGATTTTAACTTTAGATACTTTGATTTTAAATTTACAAGGAATCGTTGCCGATCTTCAAACTCAAATCAATCTACTCACGGAGTAAGGCCAAACATTACGAGCCTTTTACTTCTTCGCACCTTTCAAATTTTACATTTGGATCAAAAAGCAATCTATACGTGTTAAGTTTCTGGTAGGGTGTGTCTGAAAGAATATTAACGATGTGCATCATTTTAGGATTGAAATCTCCAATCCATGTAATGATCATTTTCTTGTATTGAACTGTATGGTTTCTTAGAGCCTTCTTTACCTCCTGCATCATCAAGCTCTCCACTCCATTTTTTTGGTGTTTAGGAACTACCCCAAATACAACAGCAAATGCATTTTGAGGCTTTCTAAATCTTTTGTAGATCAAGAATTTTATCTTACCAAACAGGTTTAAATTCCCATTTACATACTTAAAAATCTCATTTAATTCAGGCAAGGACACCAAAAAAGCAACCGGTTCTGAATTGTGATATACAAACCAAACCAACTTCTCATCAATGACCATCTTCATTTTCTTAAAGATGAGAAGAGCTCTTTCTGAACTAATACCTTTAAAACTTGAGTGTGTTTGCCAGGCAGCATTGTAAACCGTTCTGAAATCTTCTGCGTATTCGCTCAATTTGTTCAACTCAATATGACGAAAGCTATATTCCCCTTTGGCATTCATGTGACTGATCTTTCTACTAAAGACCTCTTTCATGGGGTCTTGAATCACCACTTCATACATATGTTGTGTGAAAAAAACTTTAAAGCCATATTCCTCAAAAAGTTCCCGATAGTAAGAAGGTTGATAAGCATTTCCATAAATGGGCGGTTTATCATACCCATCAATTAACAGTCCCCAATACTTATTTCTCTCTCCGAAATTAATGGGACCATCCATTGCTTGTACATCTAACTCCTCCAGCCACTTCCTCGCTGTATCAAACAAAGTGAATGCAGCAGATTTGTCATTTATGCACTCGAAAAATCCAAAGCCTCCTGTTGGTTGTTTTTCTTTTTTTGATTGTCTGTAATCTATAAAGGCTGATATTCTTCCAATATCTTTCCCAGAATCACTTATTAATATCCATCTTCTGGCTACACCTTTTCTAAATAAATGATTTTTCTTCTCGTCGAAAACATCTTCAACCTCTTGCTTAATGTGAGGAATCCAATTTTTGTCATTTCTATAGACTGTGAATGGAACTTTGTGAAATCTTCTAATCTCTCTTTTCGATAAAACAGGTATGGTTTTCATTCTTTAATCTATCCAGAAATATTGGTTGATAAAGATATTAAAAAACACAGATCATCTATACTTATTTACCAAAAAAAAATTGTTCATTTACAGTAATGCTTAATCTCTAATTATATAGATGGAAAACAAGATCGTGGTTATAACCGGAGGTAGCTCTGGTATTGGCAGAGCTTTATGCGATTGTTTTATCGACGCTGGTTATAAAGTTGCAATTGCATCTAGATCAGAAGAAATGCTTGAAAAAGTTCACAATGACCTTAAGTCAGAAGGGCATGAAGTCTTAACCGTAAAAACTGATATTAGGGTTGAAAGCGATTGTAAGAATCTGGTTGACAAGGTGATTGAGAAGTACGGCAGAATTGACGTTTTCATTAACAATGCGGGCATTACTTGGTATGAAAGTGATGAGGACGGGATCAACATTGAAAAACACAAAGAGATCATGGACACCAACCATTTTGGTACTGTTCAATGTACCAAGTACGCCTTACCTCATTTACTTAAGACCAAAGGAAGTCTCGTGGGGGTGTGCTCAATCGCTGGTGAAGTGGGGCTGCCAAATCGTTCAGCATATTGTGCTTCTAAGTTTGCAATGAATGGTTTCTTGGGTTCCCTTAGAGTACAATACTTAAACAAAGGTCTCCACGTATTAATTACTTACGTTGGATACACCTCAACAAACATTAGAAAAATAGTAAAGGAGGACTCTAAATCAAGTCACTTCCCTCCTGGCTATGGAGAAACTGTAAAAGAAAAGGGTATGATGACCCCACAAGAGGCTGCTACCCATATTTTCAACGGAGTAAAAAAGAGAAAAAGATCTGTTAGACCTTCTGCTGTTGGACAGTTCACTGTTTGGTTAAATAAGTTGTTTCCCAAACTCAACGACAAGCTCGCTGCCAGGTATTACAATAAATCTGAATAGCTGTATCTTGATAGCACAGTAAAAAGACAAAACCTCGCTATCTCAATGATAACGAGGTTTTATAATATTGAGTGGTTGCCCCACCAGGACTCGAACCTGAAACGTCTGCACCAAAAGCAGATGTGTTACCATTACACCATGGGGCAAAAACGTGTGCAAAGATAGTAAAGTTAGACTAATTTAGTAAGTAAATTGCAGTCATAAATGGAAGTACTAAATCTCATTCAAGGCGAGCTCATTTCTGCCAATGGCGGCGAATGGCTTGACCTGACTGATCCCAGCAAAGGCAAGGTTTACGGTCGTTTGCCTAGATCTGGGGCGGAAGATGTAAATCTTGCTGTAGAATCTGCTGACAAAGCATTTAAAAGCTGGTCAGACACACCTCGTAACGAGCGAGCAGCTTGCTTGAATCGACTTGCAGATTTGGTCGCAAAAAACGCACATCTACTATCTGCTGCAGAGTCAACTGACAATGGCAAACCTATATCGTTAGCGAGCTCTGTTGATATTCCGAGAGCTGAATCAAATCTTCGATTCTACGCCTCTGCAATACAGCATTTTGCTTCTGAATCGCACTCTATGGAGGGGGTTGCAATCAATTACACCCTTCGGAAGCCATTGGGCGTAGTTGCATGTATCTCCCCGTGGAATCTGCCACTTTACCTATTTACATGGAAGGTCGCCCCCGCATTAGCTGCTGGGAACTGCGTCGTTGCCAAGCCCTCTGAAATAACTCCTGTCACTGCATACTTATTGAGTACTTGGGTGAAGGAAGCTGGTTTCCCCGATGGGGTCTTTAACATCATACACGGATTGGGAACAGAGGTGGGAGACGCTTTAGTCCGACACCCAAAAATAGCGGCAGTTAGCTTTACAGGCGGTACAGTAACAGGTTCTCATATCGCTTCTGTCACGGCTCCGCGTTTTAAGAAATTGAGTTTGGAGTTGGGCGGAAAGAATGCTGCCATCATATTTGATGATTGTGATTTCGAGGATGCGCTATCAACGACCCTGCGATCTTCTTTCGCAAATCAAGGCCAAATCTGTCTTTGCGGTTCGAGGATACTTGTCGAGAAATCTCTCTACCCGAAATTCCGTGATATGTTGGTCGAGAAAGCGAAGAAAATGAAGGTCGGCGACCCTCAAAACCCCGCAACAAAAATGGGTGCCGTTGTCTCTAAAGATCACCGTGATAAAATCCTTTCGTACATAGAGTTGGCGCGCTCTGAGGGTGGGAAAATATTATGTGGGGGTTCGGCAACAACGCCCGAAAATGAACCACATTTGTCAGAAGGCTATTACATTCAACCTACCATTATAGAAGGCCTCGATTTTGATTGTCGGGTAAATCAAGAAGAGGTTTTCGGTCCTGTAGTTACCATTCAACCGTTTGAGTCAGATGAAGAAGCTGTGTATTTTGCAAATAGCACAGAATTTGGACTGGCGGCAACCGTTTGGACTAAAGATTTAAAAAGAGCACACAACATGGCGGCGGCATTAGACACCGGAATTGTTTGGGTCAACTGCTGGTTATTGAGAGACTTAAGGACGCCATTTGGAGGAGTTAAAAACTCAGGCGTGGGGCGAGAAGGTGGATTCGAAGCTCTGCAATTCTTTACGGAACCGCAAAACGTTTGTATCAAGCTTTAGTCCTCTAAGAGGTCAAATAAAGCATCAAGTCTCGGGGCTAGGATCACTTCAATTCTACGGTTTCTCGATTTATCCTTTGGGTCAACAGGATGAAACTCTCCCCGTCCAGAAGCTGTGAGAACTGATTGATCAACACCCGGTTGGGCACTTATAATCTCGAGGACTGAGGTTGCGCGAAGTACAGACAATTCCCAGTTGTTATGTGGGAAGCTTGGGGATACTAACTTGTCAGAATCCGTGTGTCCTTCGATAACAATTTCCAAGTCTTCTTGCTCAGCGATCACTGAGCCGAGGGAAGCTAAGAGCTCTCTT
>Ga0307984_1000345_pt1 | contig 20642 bp, 21 predicted proteins | sample EllFjometageno78_FD_203169 | JGI IMG/M metagenome (GOLD analysis project Ga0307984, IMG submission 203169) | Marine microbial communities from Ellis Fjord, Antarctic Ocean - #78 | ecosystem: Environmental > Aquatic > Marine > Unclassified | place: Southern Ocean | collected 2014-10-09
TAATCTTAATGAAGAGGCTCTCCCTTTCATCCCTCCCACAAATTTACGGACAACAATTTCTTGGAAATGTGAATCTGGTTTTCACGCTTCTGCATCTTCCCTTTTAGTGGATAGAGCATCCACTCTTGAATTTTCTAGCTCAGGCTATTCAGTTTTCGATTTTACTGCGGGTTCTGTTATTTCTGAACGTCTTACCTGGGGAGTGGCATGCTCTAATATTTTCAACACGAATTATGTACCACATCTCTCACTTTCTAGGGAGTTAGGCATTGCTATGCCTGGTAGGAATATTAGCTTTCGTCTTTCTTTTGTTTTGTAAGAATTTTACATCACAGCACTAAAGAACGAAACCTGAAATACTTAAATTCTCGTAATTGATATTAAATCTTAAGTTATTCAGTATTATATATAGTAAAATATCAACTTTTGTGATGACTATATCGCTAAATCAACGTGATTTAGGACTTGAGACACTTCTGAAAACCTTCTGAAAACCAGCATTTTCGACTTTTACAAGGCAAGTTTCATGGGTCATAATTTGGCTAAATGACTGTAAATACAGTGTGTCTAGGGGATTTTAACATATGAACGTTAATTTTTATAATTTATACCTTTAAAATAAGTTTATATAATTATAAATATTGGGCGCAGTTATAAACCAAAACCTTTATACAATGGAAAATGTGTTTAAATTTATGGGTGGCTTCTTTAAAGGCCTAACTCAATTATTGATCAGCTTTGCTGCACTTGCAGTTCTTGCTGAAGTAGTTTTCGGAACAGAGATGTTCCCAGGAATGACAGTTGTAAGTAACATTACAGGCTTAATTTCTGAACTCGGTAACGGAGGGTTTGTAGGCTTAGTAGCTCTACTTATTCTTTGGTCTATTCTAGATCGCAAGTAATCCGATCTAATCGATTGAAATAATGAAGCGGCCCAAGGTCGACTTGGGCCGCTCTTTATTTTGCCTTCACTTAACTAAAACATTAACTCATGGAACGCATTGCATCTATTTTGTTACTAGCGATATGTGTCGTTGGTACGGGCTATTTATATATGGAAAACATGGATCGCTTAGCTGCTGAAGAAGTTGCTGCGACTATCGTTGCCGAAGAGGCTGCCTCGGCTGCTGTCGCTGCTGAAGTTGAAGCTGCAAAGATCAGATTTACGATTCCTCACGACAAAGATCCTTTGACAACTGATATTACTGTGATGCTCGATGGTAGTGCATCTTTTGACTCTGAGGGTGATTCTCTTTCCTTTTATTGGGATCAAACCTCAGGTGATTTAGTCTATCTCGAAAGTGAGGACAACAATACAACCACTTTCATAGCGGCTCCAGGAGAGTACACATTTAAATTGACGGTTTCTGACTCATATGGCAGTTCTACTTCTGACAACACTACCATTTCCGTAGCTCATGAACCCAATTCGCCACCAGAAGTTGTTGTAAGAGTTTACTAATATTCTTCTAGCATTTTATTGATAAGAACCCTGAACAGGTTTTCGTAAATAGAAGCGCGTCCCTTTTAAGGTGGCGCGTTTTTCATTTCGTATTTTTGTCATTCATGATTATTCCCGCTCGCTCACTTCCCACTTCACAGTTTCTTAACGAAGCTGAACGTGGAGGGATTATATTAGATGTGAGGAGTCCTGCCGAATTTGAGCAGGGTCATATAAAGGGAGCTCATTCTTGGCCTCTATTTACAAATTCTCAGCGGGCTGAAATAGGTACACTTTACAAGCAGAAATCTCGAGAGAAAGCTGTCGATTTAGGCCTTCACATCATAGGGCCTAAAATGCAGGAGATGGCTCAGTACGGTCGTTCTCTCTTTGAAGGCCAAACTTCCGCTGACGGGTCTCCCTCCCGAAACTCTCTTCTCATTCATTGTTGGCGAGGTGGAATGCGGTCTGAATCAGTTGCTTGGCTGCTTCGTACTGCAGGTGTGCCAGCTGTGGTTCTCGAGGGCGGATATAAAGCTTTCAGAACTTATGCTCGAGCTGAATTTGATCGTAAAGTTGACTTCGCTGTTCTCGGAGGACTTACCGGCTCTGCAAAAACGGATACTCTCCTCGAACTCTCTAAAATCCCTGGTGAATCTGTTATCGATCTCGAAGGTATGGCTCGACATTTTGGATCTGCTTTCGGCAACCTCGAAGAACACACCCAGCCCACTACAGAGCAATTTTCAAATGATTTATATTCCAACCTTCGATCTTTAAACGCTTGGAATGACTTTTCCCCACCTCGATCTCGCCCTATTTGGGTAGAAAACGAGAGCCGCTCCATAGGTGTCGTTGATCTACCTGAACCGATATTCAGTCAGCTTATTTCGTCTCGATGCTTTGAAATGAACCGCACCAATACAGATCGAGTACACCACCTAGTTCAAATGTATGGTGACATCTCAACCGAACTTCTCGCCTCCGCCTTTCAGCGCATTGCCCCTAAGTTGGGAGGTCAAAACGCAAAAGATGCTCTCGCTGCGCTTACCCAAGGCGATCTCGCAACAGCAGCTCGCATCGCTCTTGTATACTATGACAAGACCTATGCTCACGGTCTTACCAAGAGAGATCGAGTTCTCCGTACCGATGTTGATTGCCGAGACCTCACACCCGCAGAGTGCGCTTTACATCTAAGCTTATTCCTAACTGATTTCATTTCGCCTAAATAGTTTATAAAAATGTCCGAATCTATTCGCCTTACTCAATACTCGCACGGCGCGGGTTGTGGTTGTAAAATTGCTCCAGGTGTTCTCAACACCATGCTTTCTTGCATGAACCGTGACACGAAGTATCCTGACCTTATTGTCGGAAACGACACGAAGGACGATGCAGCTGTTGTAGATCTAGGTGATGGTACAGGGATAGTTTCCACGACTGATTTCTTTATGCCTATCGTCGATGATCCTCATACTTTCGGACGCATCGCTGCAGCAAATGCTATTTCTGACATATACGCAATGGGAGGAACGCCCCTTATGGCAATCGCTATACTGGGTTGGCCCATAGATAAACTAGCTCCCGAAGTGGCTGGTGAAGTCCTAGAAGGAGGCCGTTCTATCTGTGCTGAGGCTGGAATACCTCTTGCTGGAGGGCACAGCATTGATTCCCCCGAACCTATTTTCGGTCTAGCTGTTACAGGCCGAGTACCACTTGCTAATCTTAAAGCCAATGCTTCTGCCCACGTTGGTGACGTTCTTTTTCTAACGAAGCCTATCGGGGTAGGAATAATCACTACTGCAGAGAAAAAAGGATTGGTCTCACCCGAGCATATTCTAACTGCGATTGAATCCATGACAGCATTAAATAAAGTGGGGGAGAAGTTGTCAGAACTCCCAGGAGTAAATGCAATGACAGATGTTACTGGATTTGGTCTAATGGGACATTTACTAGAAATGTGTCAAGGATCGGGGACTTCAGCGCAAATAGATTTTGATGAAGTGCCTACTCTCGATAGAGTTGCTTTAATGAACTATCACAAACAGGGGTGTGTGCCCGGAGGGGCTAGTCGTAATTTTAACAGCTATGGAGAACATCTTGATATCCCTGAAGGATTCACTCGTGACCTGCTGTGCGATCCTCAAACATCTGGAGGGCTATTGCTTTCAGTAGATAAGGCCAGTATTGAAGCTGTGAAAGATATTCTCGGTAATCACAATTTGCCTGTAAATATTATAGGGAACATTACTATGCACAGAGAAGGTGATAAGATTGTGAAATTAATTTGATGAACTAGATCGAAATGGACAAGAAAAAGGAACATTGGGAGGACGTCTATGAGAAGAAGACGGACAATCAAGTCAGCTGGTATCAGGCTTTTCCTAAAACGTCATTGCGATTGATCAATGAACTTCAATTGTCCCTAGATTCTTCAATAATTGATATAGGGGGTGGGAATTCAAATTTCACAATTGAACTCCAAAAAATGGGGTACAAGAATTTAAGTGTGTTAGATATTAGCGGTTTGGCTTTAATGCGGACTAAGGATAAAATGGGGAATGCTGCAGAGGCAGTACATTGGCTGGAGTCAGACGTGTTAGACCTTGTTGAGCTCAACAAATACGATGTGATCCACGATAGAGCTACTTTTCATTTCCTCACTCATGAAGACGATATAAAGAAATATGTAGATGTCGTTTCAAATGCAATGATTAAGGGAGGTCATCTAGTAATATCAACATTTTCGCTGACAGGTCCAGAAAAATGTAGCAATCTTCAAGTGTCACAATATTCGTCATCTACGCTGTCTTTTTTGTTCGACGAATACTTTGTGCTTACAAGTTTTTTTAATGAAGTTCATACCTCTCCGTACGACACTACTCAAGACTTTATATTCTGTGTATTTACTAGAATATAGAAGCAATATTTAATCTTTTTACTTTTTTTTTTACGATTATAAACTTTATTGATAGTAATGCTATTATTTTTGTCGTTAGGTTGAATTTAACTGTAATGATTGATACATACAAATTAATCGGAAAATTATGAAATATTTTAATAAGAAAAATAGAATTAAAATTCAAAATATTTTTATGCATGAGGCTTTTGTTTCGGGAATTGGTTGGTTTACAGGTTTGCTTTCTGTACAATTCGTTGCTAGTATATTTGAAAAGAGTAGCGTTTGGAATTTATGGGGTTATTGGAGTGATAAGATGGTCTTCGAAGAAAGAACATTTAATATCATAGAATGGCTCATCTCTGCTATTATTGGTTTTACAGTAATGAGTCTTGTAAAACTAATTATCTCAAAATCCATAGTTAAGTACAATGAATATAAATCGATTCAGAATCCCTAAATGGCATTTATACAAGACGCCATAAAAACAGAACTCGGAAACAATAAAGTCCAGCTTGCCGTACAGGAATCTTTGTTCATTAAGAATCCTGATTCTTCTAAATTAGGACGTATAATAATCACTAATTCAATAGAATTAATCGAGGAAATAGGATTTGAAGCATTTAATTTTAAGAAACTAGGTAAAAGAATAGGGTCGCCAGAATGTACTATATATAGATACTTTGAGAATAAACAGAAAGTTTTATTGTATTTAACATCTTGGTACTGGAGTTGGTTAGAATATAAAATGGATTTTGCGATTACCAATGTTTTAGATCCTCAGCTTAAGTTAAGTAAAGCGATAGAGGTGCTTACTGAAACTGTCGAGCAGGATTTGTCGTTTTCTCACATTAATGAATTTTTACTGAATAGAATTGTAATCTCGGAATCGGTTAAATCTCTTTTCACAAGAGAAGTTGATTCTGAAAATGCAGCCGGTGTCTTTAAAGTTTATAAGAGAATAGTTCAACGTGTAAGTGATATGATATTGTCGATAAATAAGGATTTTGAATATCCCCACATGTTGGTTTCAATAGTGATTGAGGGGTCTCACCAACAGAGGTATTTCGCGGATCATTTACCTGGGTTGACAGATATTATAGAAGGCAAAGGAGGGGTAACGGATTTCTTTAATAAGATGGTTTTTAAAACAATAGATATAAAATGAGTGGTTTTTTGAATTTCAAGCACATTAAGGGTGATTTTTTTGGAGGTATAACAGCTGGAATTGTTGCATTGCCTCTTGCATTGGCTTTCGGTGTACAGTCTGGAATGGGTGCTATTGCAGGATTATATGGTGCCATGGTTCTGGGTATTTTTGCTGCATTATTTGGTGGTACTGAAACTCAAGTAAGTGGCCCAACTGGTCCTATGACTGTCGTTTCAGCAATGGTCATTGCTTCGGCCATAGAAGTCTCAGGCAGTCTGCAAGCAGGTATGGGGATTGTAATTGCTTCATTCTTTTTAGCAGGTGGTTTTCAGATTCTGTTTGGACTTTTTAAAATAGGGAAGTATATAAAGTATATTCCTTATCCCGTTCTATCTGGCTTCATGACCGGCATAGGCGTTATTATCATTTTATTCCAGATTTACCCTTTTCTGGGTCATGTTTCTGAAAATAACACAGTAGATATATTTCTGAATATAAGTAATCCGGTATCCGCTTTAAATATCTATTCTGTTGGGCTAGGTCTACTTACGATGCTCATCATCTATTTATTTCCAAAAATTAATAAATCGATCCCCAGTGCCTTGGTCGCATTGTTAGCTGTATCTGGACTGTCTTATTGTTTAGATTTAGATGTACCATTAATTGGAGAAATTCCACAAGGACTGCCCACTATTTATATTAGAGAAATGTTTAATGTAGATCCAAGTCTATATTGGACTATTCTGGAATTCGCCATTATGCTTTCTGCATTAGGTGCCATCGATTCTCTTTTGACTTCTGTAATAGCTGATAACATTACAAAGACGAAACACAATAGTAACAAAGAACTTATAGGTCAGGGCATAGGAAATATTGCCGCATCAATTATTGGTGGATTGCCTGGAGCAGGAGCCACTATGCGCACTGTCGTTAATGTGAATTCTGGTGGTAAGACTAAATTGTCTGGATTAATCCATGGTTTATTTCTTGTATCAGTATTATTTGGACTTGGTAAATATGCTGCATTTATCCCTTTAAGTGTTCTGTCGGGTATCTTAATAACAGTGGGGATTGGTATTATCGATTATAAGGGGCTTAGGCATCTCAAAAGAGTACCAAGAGCCGATGCGGTTGTATTGCTTCTGGTTTTGGTGATTACTGTTTTCGGTAATCTTTTACATGCTGTTGGCGTAGGTGTTGTTTTAGCTTGTGTCCTGTTTATGAAAAAAACAAGTGATATTGTTGAAAATGAAAGTTCGTTAGAAGCTCTGACAGGTTTTGGTGGTGAAAAACCTTGGGTAGATGAAAGTGCTATTTATAAGAAGTATTCAAATAAAATCTTTATTAAGCATTTATACGGCCCCATGTTTTTCGGTTTCACGGCTAGATTTCAAGAAGTGATAAAACAACTTAAAGGGGATGCTAGGATTTTAATTATTCGCATGGATAAAGTTCCTCATATTGATCAATCTGGCATGTATGCTTTAGAGGAGTCAATCACCGATTTACAGAAAGATCACGTTGTAGTCGTCTTTACTTGTATCCAACCTCAGCCATATGATATGTTAAAGAAAATCGGGATAATCCCATTACTCGTTCCTGACATGCACGTATTCAATACATTTGAGGATTGTGAAGTGTGGCTGAAGGACAATCTACATTCAGAAGATGATGGAATGAAGATAATCTCTGAAGATTTGCTTAAAGTGAAAAGAGCAAAGGTTGCTTACCGTATGTAATATAAAAATAGAATATTATGACAACTCAAACATCAGAATCTCAATCCAAATTAAATCCTTTGGATGTATTACATATTTTAAAAGAAGGCAACAAAAGGTTTGTTCAAAATAACTTAATGTCCAGAGATTTACTCTCACAAGTAAAAACAACAAGTGCGGGTCAATTTCCGATAGCTGTCGTCATAAGTTGTATTGACTCAAGGGTCCCCACTGAATTAATTTTTGATCAAGGCATAGGTGATGTTTTCTGTATCAGGGTTGCAGGGAATGTTATAAATAAAGACATTTTAGGTAGTGTTGAATTTGCCTGTAAAATTGCGGGTGTAAAATTGATTGTAGTCTTGGGGCACACGAGTTGTGGTGCAGTCAAAGGAGCTTGTAATGATGTGGAGTTAGGAAATTTAACCGGACTTTTAAATAAGATAAAACCTGCGATTTCCATTGTATCTAATAGGGAAGAGGCGGTGGATCAGTCTCATTTTGTAGATGAAGTAGCATTTGAAAATGTACAAATATCTTTGAATACCATATTACATGACAGCCCTATAGTCAATGAAATGGTGAAGAACAATGAGGTTAAATGTGCTAAAGGGATGTATTCAGTTGAAACTGGTGAGGTTGAATTAAATCTCTTGTAACATCTTGTGAAGGATATGTACAGGAAGTCCCATTACAGTATAGAAGGACCCGTTAATTGAGCTGACCCCTATAAATCCTATTAAGTCCTGAACCCCGTAGCTTCCAGCCTTGTCAAAAGGGTTGTACGAAGCTATATAATGAGAGATCATCTCATCTGTCAATTCCTCAAATGTCACTTCACAGGTGTCTACTTCACATAAGGTCTCAGGTTTTCCATCTATAAGAGTAGTTACAGCTACACCAGAAGCAACTAGGTGAGATCTTCCACTCAGTTTTCTTAACATGAATGCCGCCTCTTCTGAATTCGATGGTTTTTCAAGTATTTCATCGTCCAAAAGAACTACGGTATCTCCAGTAATAATAACATCGTTTACACCTAAAATATCTGTGAAAGCATTAGCTTTTGCTCTTGTTACGTACTCTGCAACTGCAGCACCCACCACTGACTCTGGGTAGCTTTCGTCAACATCACGTACAGTGACTTCCGGATCGAGTTCTAATCCTCTAACAAGTTCTAAGCGCCTGGGGCTTTTAGAAGCTAAAATGACACGTTTTGAAATGAGGTTAGGGTATAGCATAGGTGATCAATTTGATTCTAAAGATATAATCAAAAGAGTCGTTATCTAGGCAAGTTCAATTGCTAACTTCGCACTGTATTAAATTCTCAAACAACGAGCATGTCTGATCTACGTCCTAGTTCTGAAAACATCCTGATTCTCGACTTCGGTTCTCAGTATACTCAGCTTATAGCTAGGAGAGTTCGAGAGGTAAATGTGTTTTCTGAAATAATCCCATGGAATAAATTCGATGGTCTGCCTGAAGGTTGTAAAGGAGTTATTCTTTCTGGTTCTCCGTATAGTGTGAGAGACGAGAATGCACCAGCTCCTGATCTATCAAAGATTATCGGTAAGGTTCCGCTCCTGGGAGTATGTTATGGAGCCCAGTACCTTGCTTACACAAATGGAGGAGATGTACAGGCAAGCGATACTAGAGAATATGGTCGCGCGAATCTGTGTATGGTTAATACTGAAGATGAGCTTTTGAAGAATATGACGTTAGGCTCTCAGGTTTGGATGAGTCACGGGGATACGATTCTTGATACAGGATCCGATTTTCTAACAATCTGTAGCACTTCTGATGTTGAGTACGCAGGATTTAAGGTGAAGGGAGAGCAGGTTTGGGGTATACAATTCCATCCTGAAGTATTTCACTCGACTGAAGGTCCAACCTTAATCAGCAATTTCATTCATGGAATCTGTGGATGCGTAGGTGAGTGGACTCCTGATAATTTTGCCGAGTCAACAATTAAGTCATTAAAAGTGCAAATTGGAGAAACGGATAAGGTGATACTCGGTCTTTCTGGTGGTGTAGATTCGACTGTAGCATCAATTCTGCTTCACAAAGCGATCGGTGACAGGCTTCACTGCATTTTTGTGGACAACGGTCTTCTGCGTAAAAACGAATTCGAAGAAGTTCTGAAGGGGTACGAGCATATGGGGTTAAATGTAAAAGGAGTGAGGGCAGGAGATAAATTTTTACATGCGCTAGAAAACCTAACTGACCCAGAACTAAAACGCAAAGCCATAGGTAGAGTTTTTGTTGAGGTGTTCGATGAGGCATCAAAAGAAGTGGAGGGAGCGAATTGGTTAGGTCAGGGGACGATATACCCCGATGTGATTGAATCGATTAGTGCAACAGGAGGCCCTTCAGCGACGATCAAGAGTCATCACAATGTGGGTGGTCTTCCCGATTATATGACGCTTAAAGTTGTAGAACCACTTCGTTTAATTTTTAAAGATGAGGTGAGAAGAGTTGGTAAAGCTTTAGGCATTAAAGCTAGTTTACTTGCACGTCATCCTTTTCCTGGTCCTGGGCTTGGGATTAGGATTTTAGGAGATGTTACTGCGGAAAAGGTTCGCGTTCTTCAGGAGGTTGATGCGATATTTATTAACGGACTCAAGGATGCTGGGTTATATGATGAGGTTTGGCAAGCAGGAGCAATGCTGTTACCCGTACAATCGGTCGGAGTTATGGGAGATGAGAGAACGTATGAGAACGCGGTAGCTCTTAGAGCAGTTTCTTCGACTGACGGTATGACAGCTGACTGGGTTCACCTTCCTTATGAGTTTTTAGCAAAAGTTTCGAACGATATAATCAATAAAGTACGTGGAGTTAATCGAGTTGTTTACGATATTAGCTCGAAACCACCAGCAACTATAGAATGGGAGTAGTAAGATTTTGTTTAGTAATTGTGTTGTGTATTTTAGCACACACATCTGTTGTGTCCCAAACACAAATAGTTCAAGATTCATCTGAAATTGATTCTGTTGACTTCAGAGCTGTCGCTTTTTTGCCATTTTTCAGTCAATTGTCAGTTGTCGCAGGTGTGCCTATCCCTAGAAGGGAGTCGAGGATGCGTGAAATTGCCGTAGATAATATCAATGGAATAAGATGGGCGTCTGAAAGGTTGAAAAATCAAGGCTATCATATCGAACTGTCATTTTTTGATGAAGTGGTTGATTCTTTAGGTAACACATTGTGGCAGAGAGAGGATGTGATAGGGCAAGATGCAGTTTTCGGACCTCTTCAACAGAATCAATTGTCTAGAAGTCTTAGAATAATAGAACGTGCAGGTGCCGATCACGTCATTCTAACCCAGGTAAATGAGAATATCTTATTGGGTTCTGATGCCATTCGATCTGTTGTCCCTTCTGAGCCTTTTGCAATAGATTGTGTGATAGATGATTTGGTTTCTAAACACGCGAATGACAATATCATATTTGTTATGGCTGGTGGGACAGATTCAACGTTGGAAAATCATTTCTTATCGACTTTAAAGAACAAACTTGATACAGCGAAATCAGATATTTCCCAGATGACTGTTATTTCTGAAATTCTCATGTTCGACACTGTTCATGGCACTCGAAACTCGGTAGGTTCTTTGGCTGAAAAGATAGATTTTTATAAAAGAAATATTGTTGTGTCTGTTGCAGGACGTTCTGCACGTTCTATGCTTTCTAACCTTCTGGTAGAAGTCCAAATGAATGACTCCTCTGAAATCTATGTCTACTCTCACTCAGAGATAAGAGATTTGGGATTTATTGACGTTAAGTTTTTAGAACGCACTCACTTGACTATTCCAGTTAGTGGTTCAATTGATTGGAGTGATTCTACGACAATCAATGCAGTTCAACAATTTAGATTAATGTATAAATCCGATCCTTCTAAGTACGTTTTAAATGCCCACGATGCGTTTTTAGATGCATTTAAAAGGAAGTTAGAGAGGGAGTTGGGAGAAATGGATTATTCAGCTTTGCCTCAGCCCATTGAAACACAATACGATTGGGAGCAACTTCAGCAATTCGGTGGTTACGTAAATAAAAGCTGGAGTTTAGAGACCTTTAATGATGGTCATTGGTGTAAAACCGACACCCTAGAGAGCTTGCTTGAGTTTGTCGTTCCTGAAATAGATGAAGATGGGTTCTTTATAGATCCTCTAAGACCCTTTAAGGTGTACAATCCAAGAAACCCACACGCCAGAGATTAAATACGATTGTCTATCATTGTAACTCCGGGAAAATCAGATTCAGTAAAGAAGAAAGTCGAAGCTGGCATATTCTCACCGGTTTTAAAGCTGTTAATATAGAAGTCGGTATCTACTCCAGATCTCCCTTTAATTATCAATTGAACCACCTCTAAAGCACTCTCATCAATAAAGAGTTGTATCGTATGATAAGTCTTTTCTGGTGCATCAATCCCTGTAGGATAAAGGTTGATCTGAACGAGTTCACGACCTTCGAGTGTACGAACTCCCATCCACTCGTTCTTAAAATCATCCTCCCAGATAGTAAATATTTTTGTAGGATCTATACCTTGTTCAGCGAGCATTTCTGGATCTTCGATGTAACAGTCATTGGTTTCTTTCTCGTAAGTCCATACCGAGCTCCCGTCTGAGATGATTACAAACTCACCCAAATCGAGCTTAAATTTATTGTCTTCGATTTGTATGTATCCGTCTAATGTCTCTTCGAAATCACTCTTCACATCCACCATTTTGGATGTATACGTCGCATCTATAGAGCCGAATGTTGATGCGTTCTCACTCAGTTTTGACAAAAGAGCATCCGCATCTTGAGCAGTACCTGAAATGATAAAGCTGAGAGATAGTAATATGCTTGTAAAAATTCTTTTCATAATAATTTATTATTCGCTGTCAAACGATCTATGCAATATCTGTTCCAAACTCACAGCGTCCGGCACCAAGACCTTCCTGGCTTTAGACCCCTCAAAAGGACCGATTATTCCTGCATCTTCTAATTGGTCTACTAATCTACCTGCTCGGTTGTATCCCAGCTTGAGTTTTCTCTGTAGTAAAGAAGTAGATCCTTGTTGGTGCATAACAATGATATGGGCTGCCTCTGTGAACAGCGTATCTCTCTCCTCAACAGATGTGGCTCCGCGATCTGTTTTTTCATTCACAAATTCAGGGAGTTCGAAAACTGTTTCAAAACTCCTTTGGCCTCCGATGTAATTACAAATTGATTCCACTTCGGGTGTGTCCACAAACCCACATTGTAAACGAATAAGCTCGTTACCAGTGCTCATAAGCATGTCTCCACGACCTATCAGCTGATCCGCACCACCAGCATCTAGAATGGTTCGCGAGTCAATTTTCGAAGTAACCCTGAAAGCAACCCTCGCCGGGAAATTCGCCTTGATAGTCCCAGTGATGATATTGACGGAAGGACGCTGAGTGGCTATGATTAAGTGAATTCCGATTGCTCTAGCAAGTTGGGCTAATCTGGCAATAGGTGTTTCAATCTCTTTTCCAGCAGTCATAATAAGATCAGCAAATTCGTCTATTACGAGTACGATATAAGGTAGGTAGTGATGACCACGTTCGGGATGTAAGTCTTTACATGTGTCAGGGATAATTTTCCTAGATTTAAATTTTTGGTTGTACTCCTTCAAATTTCTACACTGTGCATCCTTGAGAAGGTCATAGCGTTGGTCCATTTCCTTACAAAGGGAGTTTAAAGTCGAAACTACTTTATCCGTATCTGTGATGATAGCTTCTTCTGCATCAGGAAGTTGAGCTAGGTAATGTCTGGAAATTTTGTTGTAAACTGAAAGTTCTACTTTCTTAGGATCTACAAGTACAAATTTCAGTGCGCTTGGGTGCTTGCGGTAAAGTAGGCTGACAAGCATAGCGTTAAGCCCCACAGATTTACCCTGCCCAGTAGCTCCAGCCATTAGCAAGTGTGGCATTTTTGCCAAATCGAAAACGTAGGTCTCGTTAGAAATGGTTTTACCAAGAGCTATCGGGAGTTCGTAATCGGAGTTTTGGAATTTATGAGACTTAATGAGTGTGAGCATACTCACAACATCAGGCTTAGCATTTGGGACCTCAATACCGATGGTGCCACGACCTGGAATTGGCGCAATAATTCTAATCCCCAACGCCGCTAAACTCAATGCGATGTCGTCTTCTAAGTTCTTAATCTTCGAAATTCTAATTCCAGGAGCAGGGACGATTTCATACAGCGTAACCGTAGGCCCTACCTCAGCATCAATTTTCGCAACATTTATATTGAAATTAAGTAAAGTTTTAAGTATCTTATTCTTATTTACTTCGAGCTCCTCATCACTCACCATATGCTTGCCATCTCCATGGTTTGCTAAGTGTTCTAGGTCAGGCATCTTAAATGATCCGAGTTCTAATGTTGGATCATACTCCCCGAATTCCTGAGTAAGTTTATTCACCTCCTTATTTTCAAGTGATGCTTCCTCCTTTTTTTCTTTCACAGTTAAGTCTAATCCCGAATCCTCAGCACTTGTTAATGGAATATCCAGAACGGTTTCTTGTTCCACTAAGTCATCCACCAAACTGTCAAGTGATTCTTCTTGTTTCGTAGGGGTAGTAAACGTGTTTTCCTCAGTTGTTTCTTCTGAAGGATCCTCCATTAACTCATCACTGCTAGATGAGAGATTTTTCTCAATATGTTTACGGAGGTTTAATTTATTCCAATTAATTTTCTTAGGCCAGCTAGGATAAAAATAGTAAAGAGTGAATAAAACAATTACGATCATTGAGATCATACTCCCAGTTCTTTCTAGATAATAATTGGTTGTTTGAAGCAAAAACCTCGAAGCTCCACCGATGACATGATCTCCCAGGTGCATGGTGATCTCAACAGAACCGTGTATTTGCTCGAGGAAGAAAAATCCTACAGTCCATGGTAAAATCACCATAGCGGCAAGCAACCAGATGGTCGTTTTCCAAAATGGAAGTAGCATTTTTCCGGTCAATGCATTAAAACCTATGAGTGTCAAAATAAGGGGTATCACAAGGAATCCAAATCCAAATGTATTCCTCACCAAATAATGTCCCACAAATGCGCCGAGCTTGCCCCCAAGATTGTGCGGAGGTATTGTGGTGCTATCAGAGCTAATGAGTAGCATGTCGGATGTCCCAGAAAAAATCGATGAAATGGTGCTGAGTAATAAAAATGCAGAAAGCCCTAAAAGGAATAGTCCGGTAGCGGATCTTACCCTCTCGTCATCCCATGCGTTTCTGAAGAATTGAGGTAAAGCGCTAAACCAACTACTCTTGCTCTCGCTTCGGGACATTCGTTTGTTCTTTTTAACTGACTTTTTTTCGTTTTCGTTTGATTCGGCAGATTTGCGAACGTTGCGAGCTGGTTTGTCTTTTGGACTAGAGGAGGAGGTGAGTAAGGTTCGCATGGTGCTAATTTGTAAAAATAAACGGTAGAGGTAATGCTTATAGTACTTTTTTGAGTGCTTGTTCACTTGTAAGTGTTCAAATCTGATGAATGAAAGTTTAGTGTTTGAATCATTGGTGATTCAAGTAAAGTTTAACTATCTTTGCCCTCCAATTATTGAAGCTATGGCCAAGAAAGGCAACCGTGTACAAGTTATCCTAGAATGTACTGAGCATAAAGACTCAGGCAAGCCTGGTACGTCACGATATGTGACAACTAAGAACAGGAAGAACACACCTGATCGTCTGGAACTTAAGAAGTTCAACCCTGTGTTGCGTAAGAACACATTGCATAAAGAAATTAAATAACCCTGAAACTGTAATACTATGGCTAAGAAAGTAGTAGCGTCGCTCCAGACTGGTGGAGGAAAGCAACACACGAAAGTGATTAAAATGGTGCGCAGTGAGAAATCAGGTGCATACTCATTTGTAGAGCAAATAGTTCACAACGATAAAGTAAACGACTTCTTCGCGAAGTAATTTATTAATGAATGGCAACCGCCATGCTTTACTGACTTTGGCTGGCTCTTCTTTGAGTCAGCCTTTTTTTTTGAACAAGGATTAACATGAGTTTTTTTAAACGACTATTCGGAAAAAATAAAAATCAATCTGCAGAACAGGTTGAGAAAAAGGCATCTTTAGATGCTGGTCTCGAAAAGTCTAAAAAAAGTGTGATTAGTAGGATTGCGAAGGTGTTTAGTGGCCGTCGTAAAATTGATGAGGATTTACTAGAAGATTTAGAGGAAGCTCTAATGATGTCTGATGTAGGTGTGGATACCACAGAGCGTATCATTGAGCGATTAAGAAAGCGAGCAGTTTGGGAAGCTTACCTTAATCAGTCAGAGCTGATAAATATGCTCAGAGAAGAAATTGCACATCTCTTAGTAGGCGAAGATATCGGTCAGGCATTAACAAATCATTCCGTATTCTCTCTAGACAAACTAGATTCTGGAGATGGTCCAGCCGTGATTTTAGTAGTTGGAGTTAATGGTGTGGGAAAGACAACCAGTATTGGGAAGCTTGCTCACAGGTATAAAAGTGAAGGTGAAAAGGTGATGTTGGGCGCAGCAGACACTTTTAGAGCTGCAGCAGTAGAACAATTAAAAATTTGGGGTGATCGAGTTGGCGTCCCCGTTATTTCTCAAGGTATGGGAGCAGATCCTGCAGCAGTTGCATACGATACTCTTGAGTCAGCAAAAGCAAATGACATTGATGTTGTGATTGTTGACACAGCAGGACGACTGCATAATAAGGTGGGACTTATGTCTGAGCTGACAAAAATCAAGTCTGTCATGGATAAGATCGTTCCGGGTGCACCTCATGAGGTTTGGCTAGTTCTAGATGGTTCAACAGGCCAAAACGCACTTGTTCAAGCCACACAATTTTCTAAAGCCACTGACATTACTGGTCTAATTTTAACGAAACTAGATGGAACTGCAAAAGGCGGTGCTGTGCTTGCGGTATGTGATCAGATTAAAATCCCAGTAAATTACATAGGCGTAGGAGAGAAGATGGAGAATCTACAGGATTTTAATCCATTAGATTTTATTGATTCTTTACTCCCCGAATCTTTAGATGAGAAATAACCAAACAAGTTCAAAATGAGAGCGAGGTCATCAAATCCCAGAAAAGTTAATGTTGTAACATTAGGTTGCGCAAAGAATATGTATGATTCTGAGCAGCTGATGACCCAACTTAAAGCAAATGATTTTGAGGTTGAACACGAAGCTACCAAAGATGATTTCGGAATCGTTGTGATCAACACTTGTGGTTTTATTGAGTCGGCCAAACAAGAAAGTATAGATATGATTTTGCGTTTTGCGGATGCCAAAAAAGAAGGCTCAGTTGAAAAAGTATATGTGACGGGATGTCTCTCTCAACGATATGCAGATGAGTTGGCAGATGGGATTCCTGAGGTTGACGCTTGGTTTGGTACCCGTGACCTTCCGCGTCTTTTAAAAACCCTTCGTGCAGATTATAAGAAAGAACTAGTCGGTGAGCGATTGCTTACTACACCAGCACACTATGCCTATCTGAAGATAGCTGAGGGATGTGATCGCCCTTGCGCCTTTTGTGCAATACCACTTATGCGTGGTAAGCATGTTTCAACGCCAATCGAAGATCTTGTGAAGTCAGCTGAGGCACTTGCCGCTCAAGGTGTACGCGAATTAATACTGATAGCTCAGGATTTAACGTATTACGGTCTTGACATCTATAAAGAAAGGCGTTTGGCAGAGTTACTCAGATCATTAGACAAAGTCGAAGGAATTGACTGGATCAGACTACACTATGCTTTTCCATCTGGATTTCCAATGGATGTTCTTACTGTCATGGCTGAGTCAGATAAAATCTGTAATTATATAGATATGCCTCTTCAACACGCAAGTGATTCTATTTTGAAATCGATGCGTAGGGGGATTACTCAGAAGAAAACGGAACAGCTGCTTGCAGATATTCGAGAAACAGTTCCTGGGATTGCGATTAGAACTACGCTCATAGTCGGATTTCCAGGAGAAACTGAGGAAGATCATGCAAACCTTTTAGACTGGGTGGGTCGCATGAGGTTTGAGAGGTTGGGGTGTTTCACGTATTCTCATGAAGAAAATACCCATGCATATAAACTTGAGGATGACGTTCCTGAGGAGCTGAAAAAGAAGAGATTAGAGGAAGTGATGGACCTCCAAGCTGGAATCTCGGAAGAATTAAATCTCCGTTATCTTGGCAAAGAATTTAAAGTATTAATTGACCGTTGTGAGGGTGGAGTTTGGCTTGGGAGAACAGAATTTGATTCGCCAGATGTAGATAATGAAGTTAGAATTCCGGTACAAGATGATCTTCACTTGAGAATTGGTGATTTCGTTCAGGTTAAAATTACAGGGGCTACCTCTTTCGATTTGGATGGTGAGGTAGTTAGTTAACCACATGACAGAAAGCAATACATACCCAGTAATGGAAGTCTTCCCCACTTTACAAGGTGAGGGCAGATACACGGGTTCGCCAGCGTATTTCATCAGGATTGCTGGTTGTGATGTGGGCTGCTCTTGGTGTGATGTAAAGGAAAGTTGGCCGGCAGGAGATCACCCACATATAAAAATCGACGATCTCGTTTTGGGAGCAAAAAACAGTGGATTACCCATGGTAGTTGTGACAGGGGGAGAGCCTTGTATGTATAACCTGGAGCCATTAACAACAGCTCTTAGAAAAGCAGGCTTGCGTATTCATCTTGAAACTTCTGGAGCGCATCCTATTTTAGGTGATTTTGATTGGATCACCTTGTCTCCAAAAAAATTCAAGGCCTGCCTGCCAGAAAGCTACTTAAAAGCAGATGAATTAAAGGTTGTCGTTGTCAATAAACACGACCTCAAGTGGGCTAGTGAGCAGGCGGTAAACGTAAATGATACTACGCTTCTATATCTACAGCCTGAATGGGACAGGAAAGATAAAGTTCATGCGTTTCTTATGGAATATTTAGGCAGTGCAGAAGGGAGTGTTTGGTCTTTAAGTACACAAACACACAAATATTTAGGGATACCTTAGCGCTAATTTAAAAATGATGGTTATGAATAGATTTTTTGCTGTCCTCGTTGTGATGTGTTCTTCAGTTTTCACGGATAATGTGTCAGCTCAAATAGTTCAGAATTCATCTACAATGAAATTTACTGGGAGAATTCAAAATCTTGGATTGGTCGAGATGCAGGGTGATGCAGTTGAAACAAATCTTCTAGTTAGAAGAGCGCGTTTGAAATTCGAGGGTACTGCAATCAATCCTAGGTTTCAATATAAAGTAGAGTTGGGGTTGTCAAATAGAGATCACGGGAGTCCTATACCTCAAACTCAGAATTCTGCAAGAATGATTCTCGATGCTGTAGTCCAATATGAAATAGGGACAAATACACATTTGTGGTTTGGGCAGACAAAACTCCCTGGAAATAGAGAACGTGTTATAAGTTCAGCCAAACTCCAATTTGTAGATAGATCTCTTTTGAATTCTAATTACAATATTGATCGAGATATAGGGGTACAGCTTCATCAAAAGTTTGACATTGGAAGCATGATAGCAAAAGCAATTGTTTCTGTGTCTCAAGGGGAGGGGAGGAATATCACTACAGGTAATGACGGAGGATTTGATTATACCGGAAGAGTGGAGCTTCTGCCATTGGGATCTTTTACGAGCAAAGGCGATTATTTCGGTTCTGATCTTAAAAGAGAAGAGTCGCCTAAATTGGCACTCGGTTTGTCTTATGATTATCATGACAAAGCTTCTAGAGCGAGAGGTAATACAGGATCTTTTTTAAGCCAAACAAGAACATTGTCAACCATTTTTGCTGACATGATGTTTAAATACAAGGGATTATCTGTGATGGCAGAGTATGCGGTCAAATCTTCTGATGAGAGTCCTGTTTTCGTGGATGCATCAGATGGCCTAGAATATCACTTTGTTACTGGATCAGCTTTCAATCTTCAGGCTGGATATCTCTTGCCAAGTGATTGGGAAGTGGCGGCAAGATTCACTTCAGTGACTCCAGAAGATATACTGGCTCAAGAGGATGTGTCTATGTACACATTGGGGATTTCAAAATACATCGACGGTCACAACTTAAAAGTACAGTATGACTTTTCAATGATTCTAGAAGGGGGAATGGAGGAATCTTACCTTGCTCGACTGCAGTTCGAGTTGTCTTTCAACTAAAGCGTTGACTCTGACTAGTAACGTATAACGTCGGCAGGTGGGGTAAGTTGGAATAGCTCAACAAAACCTGTTGCATCAACAACAGTTCTTCCTTTTTCGATGTTAAACGTCTTGTGGTGAGAGCCGCTACGTTGAAAATCCTTGTCTGTTAAGATTGTAACAGTAGTAGCAATGACCAAGTAAGATATATCGCCGTATTTGATGGTCGCTTCAAGTGGCATGCTTGTTCCAGGCCAACCTGCAGGAGGCATTCCCAATGAAGGAGCACACCAATTGTCTTTGCCACAGGAGACGCAACGAATGCCAGCAATTTCTCTCTCTATCGCATCGAGTCCTAACTCTGAGTTAGTAGATGAGTCAGCTGACACTTCAGGCATGGGACCAGTTAGAGCGACCTGCGTTCCGAAAAAGGTAAACTGATTTACGCTTCCTATCGCATCGCCTAAAAGGAGGAACGATTGCGTTTTTCCACTTTCAGAGTGTTCCGTAATTTTGAATGAACCTGCATGTGAAATAACTTCGACTTCGGATGGCGCGAAGCCATTTTCGTGCGTGGGTATACAGGAAAAGGAGATAGAAAATGAAGGGGTTTGGGCAGAAAGGTTGAATGCGAAACAAACAGATATAAAAATAAAAATAGTTTTCATAAAGCTTAGTAATCAAGGAGTTTACCTATTCGCTCAGCGACCTTTTCCGCATTAGGAAGGTATGCTTTCTCCATGTTTTCATTCAGGGGAATTGCAGGCAGATCCTCACTGCCAATAAGGTCAGGTGCAGCATCTAAATACTCGAAACACTCTTTTGCGATTCTGCCCGTAAGAGCTTGTGCGAAAGTGTTGTTTTCTGGTTCTTCCGTTAAAACGAGGCAGCGATTTGTTCGCTTTACACTTTCAGAAATAGCATCGAAATCCACTGGAACGATGGTTCGAAGGTCGACTATTTCAACTGCTCCAGGAAACTGTTTCTCAGACTCCAGAGCCCAATAAACGCCTCGTCCATATGTGATTAAAGTACAAGAAGTTTCCTCGGTAGCACGAGTTACAATTCGAGCTTTTCCTAAAGGCACCACATAATCTTCGGATGGTTCTATACACTTGGCAGATTCTGTGCCCGGAACTTTAGACCAGTATAATCCTTTATGCTCCAGCATAATCACCGGATTGGGATCGTAATAAGCGGCTTTTAAAAGTCCTTTAAGATCTGCTCCGTTTGACGGATAAACCACTTTTATTCCACGGATATTTGAAAGTACAGACTCCATCGATGAACTGTGGTAGGGACCTCCTGAACCATACGCTCCAATCGG
>Ga0307984_1000347_pt1 | contig 20603 bp, 10 predicted proteins | sample EllFjometageno78_FD_203169 | JGI IMG/M metagenome (GOLD analysis project Ga0307984, IMG submission 203169) | Marine microbial communities from Ellis Fjord, Antarctic Ocean - #78 | ecosystem: Environmental > Aquatic > Marine > Unclassified | place: Southern Ocean | collected 2014-10-09
AAATCAATTGCGTGTTGTGCATAAAGGTGATAACATATACCTACAACACACAGAAGTTCCTCATGTTATTCAAGATGTTGCTTCTAAAACAATTAACATTAATCCTTTCTTCATTGAAAAGACTATTGGTGCATTAACAATATCTCCTGCTTCTGATAACTGGAAAGAGTCTAAAGCGACTGCGCCCAAGTTAGTTGATGGTGGTACTGAATTAGATACACGTCAAGCATTGTTGTGGAATAACTGGGAATGGAACTGGAATGGAGTTGATATAAACGAACTTCAAATTGGTGCTTCTTCTGCAAACGTTACAGGTACGTCAACAACAGTTACTGTGAATACAGAATCTCCTAGATTGACTGGCACTAATGTAACAGAAACAGTTGGTGATTGGGTCGTTGACGGAACTACTTCTACAACAGAACAATTAGAATACATCGATACAGAGTCTATAACAAATCACTATGCCAAACCTAGTTGGGCAGGTGGTCGAATCGACGTCTATCATGACGGTTACATGGATGATTATTGGTGGGATAAAAGCGCACACGGTGGCGCATTACCTCGTCGACAACATGGTGCTGGTTGGTTAGATACTAAAGATATTGATGTTTGGAGATCTCCACCATTCATACAAGATGGTGTTGGCGAAGGTGGTGGATTCAAAACAACAGATACCACAACGTATAACCAAACGACTCGAGTTATCACAGAAAACGAATATACAAGTGATACAGAATATACAACGAATACATCAACGTCAACTACAGTTAACCGTATCGCAAGCGAAAGTACTGTGCGCGAAGTTATTGGTAGTCGTATTGTTGATATTGCGCTTATTCCTTGGATGAGAACTCGTACTATATCATTTAGTGCAGAAGGTTTACGTCCAAATACACGATACTTTCCATTCTTTGATGGTAGTAATGTTGAACGTTTTTGCCGTAATGAAGACTTTGTTAACTTCTCTCAGCGAAATATAACTAACACTAGAGGCGGTCATGAGGGTATTGTTGCGAACGAACATGCACCTTCTGCCAAACATAGTAAAGGCACAACTTCGTTAATCACTGATAATACAGGTACAATAACAGGTTCTTTTGAAATACCAAATAACTCTGCTATGAGATTCCGTACTGGTACTCGGGAATTCGCATTATACGATATAAGCAAATATAACGAAGATGATACATTATCTACGGCAGCGACTTTCTATCATGCTATTGGTGCGTTAGAAACTACCCAAGATACAGTTAGATCCACACGAGTTCTACAAGTGGTTGGTGCACTAACTACTACGGATAAAATTGATAAGAAGATTTATCCTACATTATCCACTGAAACTCTTGTTGCTGATGTAATTGCTGTTGATGTTAAGACCGAAAGTACCATAACAGAACCAACTGGCAAACCAGGGCCTAACGAAACAACATTGCCATATCAACCAACAGTTCCTGTTGTACAAACAGAAGTTGTTGTTGAACCGCCACTAGTTGGTAACAATGTATACATCCCTGGACCCGATGCAGACTTATGGCATCGTAATATATCTAAGCAAAGTCATAGTGTTTATGTCGATCCATTAGCGCAAACATTTTCGGTTGACGATCCAAACGGCATTTTCGTTACACGAATTCGTGTGTATTTTGCGGAGAAAGATACAGACAATACTCCAGTATGGATAGAACTTAGACCCACTGCCCAAGGTGTTCCAGACGGTAATAAGATTATCGCACGTTCAACCAAAGCAGCGGCAGACGTTAACGTTCCAAATGGAACTTCTATAGGTGATATGAGAAACGCAGGCACTGATTTTATATTTGAAGAACCTGTATACTTAACTGGTCAATCAGAATTCTCTATGATATTACGCTCGACTTCAATGAAGTACAAGGTGTTCATATCAGAAGTTGAAGAATTCTTATTGGGTTCTACAGAGAAGCGCGTTTCTAAACAACCTTACCTTGGTTCTTTATTCAAATCACAAAACTCTAAATTATGGGAACCTAGTCAAACTCAAGATTTGGCATTCCGTATTTACCGTGCTGATTTTGAAACTTCGGGTAATGCAATACTTGAGAATGCTATTGTACCACCTGCATTATTATCAAGCGACCCATTCTATGTTGAGAATGCTTCGGATATCGTTACTGTTATAGTTCCAGGACACGGTTTACGTCCAGGCGATAAGACTAGAATTCGTGGTATTGATTCTGATACAGACTTCTTGAATGGTATTAGTGGTAATGGTTTACTTGGCGAACGTTCGGTTCTTGCGGTAGATGGTACTGCATACACGATACAAGCAGACCAAACGTCAACTAAATCAAGTAGATTTGGTGGCAATCAAGTAGTTAGTTCTCAGAACTTGGTATTTGATACGTTACGTCCTTCGATTGAAATGTTACAACCTGAAACAACAAACGTTACGTTGTCTGGTAAGTTTACTAAAACAACCTCTTTAGTTGGTGCACAAGGTGGTGCTATCTCTGCTAATGATAAAGACGCGACTTGGTCTTTAATAACTAACAACAAAAACATGAACTTCACGTCACCACGTGCCATAAGTGCTTTTGTTAACGAAACTAACTTTAATGCAGGAAACCGCACTTCTACTATTCAGGTGTCTATGACAACTACTGATAGACGTGTATCTCCAGTTATTGATTTACAACGTTGTGGTTTAGTTACTATTGGTAATATGATTGATAAGCAAGATTCTTCGGCAACGGTTGGATTCAATGTTCCGTTACGTTATAATGCAGAAACTCGTTCTATCGATGGTACTGCGCTTGCCAAACATATCACAACTCCAACAACTCTTGAAGAAGAAGCAGTTGGTCTTAAGGTTATCGTTTCGGCAAACAGACCACCATCAAGCAACTTCAGTATGTACTATAAAGTTGCAGATGAAGGTCAGTCATTAGTTGAGGAGAATTGGATATTAATTGATCCAGAAAACTCTTTGCCTTCTGATACCAATAAGCAGATATTCCGTGAGTATCGTTATATTGTTGGTGGTGAAGGTGGTTTCATGAGTCCATTTACTCAGTTCCAAGTTAAGATTGTAATGGAATCAACCAATAGTGCTGAAGTACCAGTGTTTCGTGACTTGCGCGTAATAGCGTTGGCGATATAATACGATGCACACTAACTATATTAGTGTGGATGGACATGGGGATCTCGTAAGAGACCCCAATTCCAAAGCAATTTTGAATATAAATAGAAGTGAGATTGAACTTGCGCGAGAAAAGAAACGCTTAAGGAAGATCAAGCAACAAGAAGAACAGAATTTGAAAGAAGCAGTCACCGTACTCCAGAACGAGATTAGTGATATAAAACTGTTACTTTCCCAACTAGTAGAGAAATTATAGATGGCACGTCCTTTTGTATTACTAACAGATAGTTTTAAGATATTCCGAGACAAGGTAAACACAGTCTCATATAACGTTGGTGATCCAGTATTACTAACCACAACAGGTGATTCTGATTTAGTTCAGTCAATCAACGAAGTCGATTCAGACATGCACGGAAGTGGTGGCGGTAATGTAAAGGGCGATTTACAATACGTCTCTTTTAATGAAACTGTTGGCACTGGTAGTGTTGTCGGTGCCATTAATGCAATTGATGCGTTAATAGGCGGTAAAGCATCTGCGTGGTCTGTATCGGGTACGACAGTCACTTCTGCTTTGAACGAACTAGACATAGACATTCACGGTTCGGGTGGTGGTAATGCCGCGTCGGATCTAACAACAACAGCAAACGACGTTGTGGCGGCAATTAATGAGATTGAAGCGGTATTTGATGCCGATGCGACTCAAATTTCATCACCAACTTCATTTGAGCATAATATTACTGGGGACTTGACTTTTGATGTCTCAGGTAGTATAATAGTAGACAACGTTACGGGGAAAGTCGAACTACACAAAGACGGAACTCTATATGGTAGTCTATCAGAGAATGCAAGTAATTTAGTATTAAAATCTGGTAGCACAACAGCGGTTACATTTAGTGGCGCTGATGCTCATATATCTGGTGATATTTATAAGTCGACTAGTTTAAAGGTTGATGTTGAAGGTGATATTACATTAGATGCAAATGGCGCGGACGTACTACTTAAAGATAATGGCGTTCAATATGCATCGTTGACTAACGTCGGCAATCAACTTAAGATTAAATCTGGCACGGTTGACGCTCTTACCATATCAACATTAAATGCTAAATTCCATAAACCACTTCATACAGATTCTGCATTAAGTACTACAGCAACAAACGTTGCAGGCGGTATTAACGAATTGGAAGGTGCGGTACGTGGTACAAATAGTACATATGCACTAACAACTACTGCTCAAGTTATTGTTGACGCAATAGACGAACACGAAACTGATATCGGTAATATGTCGTTCACTGGATTGACTGCAACTAATATTTCGGCAGCAGTACGTGAATTGCGCGTTGAACTTGGCAATCACTCGACATTAACTACAACAACAACCAGTAATACTGTTGGTGCGATTAATGAGTTGGACGCAGAACTAGGTAATGTGAGTATATCTGATGTAGGAAGTACTGTTACTGGCGGTATTGCTCAACTACATGATGAAGTTGGCGATTTAACTACACTTGACGTTATTAATGCAAAAGGTGGTTCATCATCTACTATCATAGATTTAACCAAAGCAGCAAATGCATTAGATACGCGTGTTGATGTTATTGAAGGTTGGACTAACCAAGATGTTAAGACAACTGCCCAACCAACATTTGCTCAAGTAACTACTGCGCAAATCAATCGTACTGGCAACTTTACGGTTGATGCTTCTAGTAATATTATATTAGATGCTGATGCAGGAAGTGTATTACTTAAAGATAATGGTGCACAGTATGGCGCATTAACGAATAGTAGCGGCAGTCTTATCATTAAAAATGGTACGGCAACTGCATTATCGTTTACACCAAACACCGCTACTATTCATCAAGCATTGTTCTTAGATAGTGCATTAACCACAGTTGCAGATAATGTTGCGGGTGCTATTAATGAACTTCAAAGCGAGATTGTATCTAATGATACAGATATCACTACATTACAAGGTCGTGCTACTTCACTAGAAACTAAAGTCGGTTCTGGTGTTATTACAACGGTTGCGACTAACCTCACTGGCGCTATTAACGAACTAGATTCCGATATCGGCAATTTAGTTGGTCTAGATGCATTATATGCAGGCAATAAAGGAAGTGTTGTTGCTGCATTAAATGCTGTTGCTGCTGATGTTATATCGTTAAACGACTCAGCAGGTGGTATAGATACTAGAGTTGGTTCGTTATCTAATCTCGATGCAAACTTCTTTGTGACCGCTGGGTCTAAGGCAAGTATAGTTAATGCAATCAACCATATCGCATCAAGAACAGTTCTTGTGTATGATGAAAATGATGTATTACTAAACGATTAATCTAAAGGCGCAAACTTAGCATGTCAAAGACATTACCATTAAAATTAAGGGGCACCGACGGTAGTTTGAAGGAGATTAGCACCTCCGAGAAAAACTACCTTGCATACCTTGCATCTTTACAATTAGCAAACCAAGTCACCGAAGGCACTGGCAATCTATCAACTACTCCCACTGGTAATATACTTGCGGGAACGTTTACTGATACCAATTATAATGAGGTTGATGGCACTCATCCTGCCTCGCAGATAACTTCGACTACAGTATCAACTCCGTTATATCAAGTATCTGGTGTGGCAGAAGAAACTAGTTCTGATTGGCGCAAACCAGTTGGGTATAACGCTCGTTCTTTATATGAGATGAAAGAAGTCGACTACAATATATTAATTGATGACTTAAACGGGACTATTGCCACGAATGAATTACCTGGTTCGTTTAGGTTAGCGCAATCTCCACCTAGCGCAGATTGGAGCGTGCATATATCTGCCATCTTTACCGACGATTCAAGTGGTACTGTATATAATATCTACCGCAGAGATACCATATCATCATTTGGTACTCCAGTAAATATGGTTGGTGTTAAACGAACTAACGGATCTACTGGCACATACGAGGGATTAAAAGAGATCTCTAATATACAGGCACAATATAGTCTGGGACAACGTGCCCAAACTAGACGTGCTATTGCAGGTGCGGTTGGTTCTTACCAACTTATGGACGATACACAAGGTAGTCCAACTGGTGGTGGTGCTTGGATATCGCGAGGTAGCGCGGTAAGTACAACACGTACAACATCAGAAGTTCCTTACACAAGAACAAGAAGCAGTAATTATACATTAAATAGAATTAGCACATATTCTAGAAATAGTATACTTAATAAAAATATTGATTATATCGGTAACTATGTTGGTAACTACGCAAGAGCGTTTGTTGGTGATTATGCCCGAAATATAATTTCAACTTTTGCGGGCGATTATATTCGAACTACTATAATTAATAGAAATAGTTCATTCTCGCGTACCACAATTCAATCATATACTGGTAACTACACTGGTAATTATGCCAGAACGTTTGTTGGTGATTATGCCAGAACGTATGTCGGTAACTACAGCAGAAACTTTGCGGGTGACTTCATTCGCAACAATACAATTAATTACACTCGTGGACGTGTTAGCGAAGATTATGCTGGGAACTATTCTAGAATAGTCGTGGATAGTTTTACTGGTAATTACTCAAGAACGTTTATTGGTAACTTCGCAGGTAACTTCGCAGGCACACGTGTTGCAGACGTTATCAAAAATAGCACTGTATATTATTCTAGAGTCACAGGAATAGTTAATAGAATAGCAAACTTTGCTGGGAACTACACCCTTGTCAGAAATTCTTCGTATACGGGTCCTAATTCTACGAGAATAATATCATATGCAGGCGACTTCGTAGGAACAAGCACTGGTTATTATGGCAATACGTATGCTGCATATTATGCTGGTATTCGTGATTATACTCGGGTAAGCACAGGAACTAATACTGAATCATACACTATTAGTTATATGGGGCCCGCACCGTGGAACGAACCAGGGATGCCACCCGAACAGATTCCATTCTCGCGAACAAGAACTTCGATAATTAACACATATTATACAGGCAACTACTCGGCAGCAGACTACTTTAGTAGAGTTAGCACGGCAGCAGGTACTTTGTATAGAACAGCGCAACCAGGAATATCGTATTCTGGTGCAGTATATTTCGCGCGAAATGTAGATTCTACTAGAACTTCGAGTAGAATACTTACCTCCACTCGAATAAGTATATTAAATCCAAATGGCGCCGCATTACCATTCACTGGCAATTTTGTCGGATATCTTGGATATTATACTGGTAATTTTGTTGGCACAACTACGCGAAAACAAGTACTTACATTTACGGGTACTCCGACTACATACACTCGTATTAATGCTTATACTAGCACTAGAGTAAGTACAAAGGTTAGTGCATATACCCCAATATCCACAAATTCTTTCAGTCGTATTGTTATTAACGACTACGCAAGAACATATGTTGGTAATTATAGCACTCCATATGCCAGACCGTTTGCAGGTAATTATGTTGGTAATTATGCTCATGTAAGTACCAGAACTAGTATCGTTACGCGGTCTCCTTCGTATACCAGAACATCAACTGCCAATAGAATAAGTACATATTCTGGTGTAAGGACTGTAACGTTTACTGGTAATTATACTGGTGACTTTATTCGTAATACTATAATTAATAGATCGAGTGCATATTCTAGAAATAGTGTTGTAGCATTTATTGCCAATAGAAGTTCTGCATATACGCGTGATAGTATCTTAAATCGAAACTCATCGTTCGTTGGGAATTATGCTCGTGCTTTTGCGGGTAATTTTATTCGTAATAGGATTATCAATAGCACAACTAGTCGTGTGTCTACATATACTAGAAGTCGAGCAAGTACTTATGTTAGAGATAGTATTTTAGTTCGTGCCAGTAACTTTGCGGGCGACTATACTGGTAATTATGCTAGAACGTTTGTTGGTGATTATGGTAGGTCGTTTACTGGTAATTATACTGGAACTACGATCCAACCTGCAACCACTGCAAATAAGACGTTTATATTATATGTGAGGACTATTTAGAAATCCTTCTCTGAATTCTACTCAACCTCGATTGTATTCTGGGTTGCAGTAGAACCTTTGTTTGTTGCTTATAGTTCAATGTTTCTAGTGTGACCTAATATGTATAGGTACTTATACGAATTCTTAACCCTACTTTTCACAAGTATAAATAGATTCATAAGTTTAACTAGTATCAGGAAATAAGTTGTGGCATCAAACAAACCATTAAAACTGCAAGGCGTTAACGGTGACATGCAAGAGTTCTCTCCGACAGAAGAGAACTCGTTGGCATATCAAGCAGGTTTACGATTATCAATAACACCATTAGATGCGGCAGGTGGACTATCTGCGGGCGATTTAACATTAACAAGTACTGGTGGTAACATCGGGACATTCGTCGATACATACTTCAACGAATCTACAGGGACTCATCCTGCTACTCAGATAACTTCTACAACAGTAACAACTAACCTATATCAACGAGACGACACCGTCTATGATGAATCTGGTTCAGACTTTCGTCGTCCGATTGGATGGGAAACTGGCGCATCGCCAGGTGTATACGAGATGACTGATGCTGATATTGATATATTGGCAACAAGATTAAATGCCACTATTGCATTAAATGACTATCCAGGAACATTTCAACTAAGCGCAACTTCACCAAGTGGCGACTACCGAACTTATATCTCAAATGTCTTCACTGATACCGAAGACACAAACTCAACACAATATAACATATACCAAAGAACGACAATGACCGCACCAACTAGTGTAAGTCCTATGTCTATTAAACGTGCCAATGGTTTGACTGGTGCGTATCAAGGTATTCAAGAATTCACTGATGCTCAGATATCATATTCATTGGGTCAACGCGCCAAAAAATTACGAAGCATAAGTGGTGCCATAGGTTCATACCAAATGCGAACTAGTTCCCAGGGGTCTCCTACGGACGCAGGTACGTGGGTTTCGAAGGGTACTGCAACCAATACAAAAAGAGTATTAGTAGAATCTGCATACTCAAGAACAAGAAATTCAAATTATACCAGAGCACGTATATCAGCATATGCGAGAACAAGGAATTCAAACTACACCCGCAATTCTACAAGAACTAGAATATCTTCATATGCAGGAAACTTCACTGGTAACTATGCACGTGACTTCGTTGGTGATTATGCACGCGGTTATGCAGGCGAGTACGCGGGCGATTTTATTGGCGAGTATGCCAGAACTAGAGTATCTAACTATGCAGGTAATTACATTGGCGATTATATCACAAACTTTGTCGGCGACTATGTTAGAATAAGATCGAGTGCATATACAAGAGATACCATAGCAGACTTTGTTGGGAATTTCATCGGCAATTACACACGCCAAAGAAGTTCGGCATATACTAGAGATAGCATATTAAATAGAAATTCAAATTATACACGCCAAAGAAGTTCGGCATATACTCGCGACTTTGCTGGGAATTACGTCGGAGACTTTGTTGGTGATTATACGCGTCAAAGAAGTTCGGCATATACTCGTGTGTCTGTATTAAATAGAAACTCTGCATATGCAAGAACAAGAAACTCTGCATACTCAAGAAATAGTATTGCTGTATTTGCGGGCGACTTTGTCGGTAACTATGCTCGTACTCGTAATAGTGCATACTCAAGAAACAGTACAAGAAGTAGGGCGTCGACATATTCTCGTAATAGAATATCAACGTATTCCAGAGACAGGGTCACGGTGTTTACTGGAGATTATGTCGGTAACTATTCTAGAACACGTATAAGTGCATATGCAAGAACAAGAAATTCTACATACGCTGGAGACTTTGTTGGTAACTATAGTCGCTCGCGTGTAAGTGCATACACCAGAAATCGTGTAACAAACTTTGCAGGAGACTTTGTTGGTAACTACAGCAGAGGTCGGGTAAGTGCATACACCAGAAATCGCGTAACAAACTTCACAGGCAATTTCATCGGTAATTATGCCAGAACGTTTGTTGGTAACTATGCCCGTGCGTTTATTGGTAATTACTCAAGAGCATATGCAGGCGACTATGTCGGTAACTACGCAAGAACGTCGACCAGAAGTTCGACCCGTGCTAGTATAACATTTTATGCACGCACCAGTACACTGACTTATATCGGAGACTTTACTAGAACGCGTGTTACGAACTTCGCTGGTGACTTTACTGGTAATTATGCCAGAAACTACGCTGGTGACTTTACTGGTAATTATGCCAGAAACTATGCTGGAAACTTTACTGGTAACTATGCACGTGACTTCGTTGGTGATTTTGTAGGTAATTATTCTCGTGGTTATGTCGGCGACTATATCGGCAACTATGTTGGTAATTATGCCAGAAATTTCATTGGTGATTTTGTAGGTAATTATTCTCGTGGTTATGTCGGCAACTATATCGGCAACTATGTTGGTGAGTACGCAAGAACTTCAACACGTACTTCAACGCGTGTGCTGGGTTATACAAGAACTGGATATTATGTTGGGGATTATGTCGGTAACTACGCAAGAACTTCAACACGTACTTCAACGCGTGTGCTGAGTTATACAAGAACTGGATATTATGTTGGGGATTTTGTCGGTAACTACGCAAGAACACGCACAGGCACTGGGTCTTATATAAGAATACGAACTGCCACTGGGACTTATAGTAGAACACGTGGCGCCACTGGGACTTATACGCGTTCGCGCCGCCCCACTGGATATTATATACGCAACCGCTCCGCCACTGGGACTTATAATAGGATTTCAACAAGGACTTCAACACGTACTCGCACAGGGCCCGCAATCTGGGTTGGCGGCGGCGGCGGCGGCGGTGGCGGATTCGAACCGACATTTAGAACAAAGAAGAAATCTGTTACCAAACCACCACTTAAGGGTCGTTGGGTAACTCCGTCTTATACTGGTAACTTTGCTGGTAACTTTACGGGTAATTATGCACGAACCCTATATTATGCAGGTAACTACACAAGAACTTTATATTATACTGGCAATTACTCAAGAACTTTGTATTACGTTGGTAATTACACAAGAACTTTATATTATACTGGTAACTACGCAAGAACTTTGTATTACGTTGGTAACTACGCAAGAACTTCAACGCGTACTTCAACACGTACTTTATATTATACAAGAACTGGGTATTATGCAGGTAACTACGTTGGTGACTATGCCAGAACTTCAACACGTACTTCTACGCCAACATTAACTTATACAAGAACTGGATATTATGTTGGGGATTATGTCGGTAACTACGCAAGAACTTCAACACGTACTTCTACGAGAACTAGAATACAAGCATATACAAGAACACGTGTTACTAATTATGTTGGGGACTTTGCGAGAACTTCTGTTCGTACTTCTACGAGAACTAGAATACAAGCATATACAAGAACACGTGTTACTAATTATGTTGGGGACTTCACTAGAATTTCGGCAAGAACACGAAACCAAGCATACATAAGAATTTCAACAAGAACACGAAACCAAGCATACACCAGAAATCGCGTAACAAACTTTGCAGGAGACTTTGTCGGTAACTATGCGCGTTCGTTTGTTGGAGATTTTGTCGGTGTTGGATATAATGCTAATTCATCAGACCTTCTTTCTCCATGGCGTACTCAATGGACTGCTTCTTCGGGTAGCGTTGGTAGTTGGGGTCAAAATGGCGACGGTAATATCAGAGAAATGGGTGCGGGCCCTAAGTCGCTGGCAGGCACAACAAACGATTTACTATGGCGCACAGTTAATAACGACACCGCATCTAATGCTGATGGTGGTTGGAACACTAGTTGGTTCACCGTTAATGAGACTAAGAAATATAGATTCTCTGTTTGGGTACGCCGCAAGGTTTTGGGCAACGGTAATGTATATTTTGGTTGCTATGGTAGTCCTAATGTGTTAAATCGATCCAACGCGGCAGCAAATGGAAATCCATACTTTACTGCGTTTGGTTGGAACCTCAATCATGGGTCAGACCAAGATGATTGGTATTTGATGGTTGGTCATGTACATGCATCTGGCGCAGGTACTGGTAGTTCGGATCCAGATTCTGGTGTATACGACGTTTATGGTAATAAAGTTGTTGGTTGTGCAGATTATGTGTGGGCACCTGGAACAACTACTGCTCGTCATAGGACGTATCTGTATTATTCAACAAGTAGTTCCACAGTACAAGAATGGTGGGAACCTCGTGTTGATGATACTACCCACGCTTCTTGTCCGACAATAGCGCAGTTAATCGGAAATACTGGTGGTTACGCAAGAACTTATACTGGCAATTACACTGGCGACTATGTCGGTGATTACGCAAGAACTTCAACACGCTCTAGAATACAAGCATATGCTCGTACTCGTAATAGCGCATACTCTAGAAGCAGAGTTTCTGCGTACACTAGGGATAGGGCAACCGACTTTGCGGGTGACTTTGTTGGTAACTACGCACGAACTTATACTGGCGATTACTCAAGAAACCGCGTGACGAACTTCGCTGGCGACTTTGTTGGTAACTACTCAAGAGCATTTGCAGGAGAGTACGCAAGAACTTCGACAAGGGTTTCGTCAAATGATTTCATAGGTAATTATACGCGTGGATTCTCTGGTCAATATGCAAGGACTCGCGTTACTGATTATGCTGGCAATTTTGTTGGTAACTACGCACGTGGGTTCTCTGGTCAATACACCAGAGCATTTGTTGGAGACTTTATTGGTAACTATTCTCGTGCGTTTATTGGCGAATATGCAAGGACTCGTGTTACAGACTTTGTTGGAGATTTTACTGGTAATTATGCTCGTGGGTTTGTTGGTAACTACTCAAGAGTATTTGTTGGTGAGTATACTGGTAACTACTCAAGAGCATTTGCAGGAGAGTACGCAAGAACTCGAGTAACTGACTATGTTGGCGAGTATGCTGGGAATTATACAAGAATATTTGTTGGCGATTACGCACGAGATTTTGTTGGTAACTTTACTGGTGATTATGCTCGAGCGTTTGCGGGGGAATATACAAGAGATAGGATAGAAACATTTACTGGTAACTTCATTGGCAATTATGCTCGTGGATTTGTTGGTGAATATACTAGAACACGTGCTTCTAATTACATTGGCGAGTATGTTGGGGACTATACCAGAGCATTTATTGGTAACTACTCAAGAAACTCTACGCGCGTAAGTACAAGAACACGTATAAGTGCATATACAAGGTCGAGGAATTCTGCTTATACCAGAGTTTCGACAAGAACATCGACAAGAGATTTTGCGGGCGATTATATCGGTGACTACTCAAGAGCGTTTGTTGGTGACTATTCAAGAGCATTTGCAGGAGATTACTCAAGAAACTTTGTTGGTAATTATACTGGAACTACTGTATCGAATTCATTAACTACGGTAGAAACATATACGCTATACGTGAGGGTTGCTTAAATATAATAGCACAAAATGTTTGCTTAATTTTGTGCTATATAGTATAATAGTAAGACATGATAAACATAATGGGAGAATTAAATGAGTCATAGAAAATGGTTAGATAATGCGTTCTGGGAAACAGAGACAAAAGAACAATTGAATTGTATTCTTGAGATAGAAGATGATGTGGGACGAAGTGTAACTCAAGTGATGAAGTTGAATAAACTCACGCGTGAAGGCGAACCAAACCCAGATTACATTGAAGTCGTCGAATCATTAGGCGAAGAATCTATTGATAAGACTACCGCCGAACGAGCAGAACGCAAGATCGCGGAGGTGGATGAAGAAAAACAACGCGAAGTCGAACACGTTAAAGCACGCAAGTTAGAAAAGTTATTTAATTATAAACTTGAAGTATTTGAGGTGGATGAAGTTAAAAAATCAACCAACCGCAAGTTGAAGGCAAAACTTAGACGTGCCAAATCTAAGATTGAAGTTAATATGTGGGCAACTAAGATACTTGAAGAGACTCTATGTAAGGTAGAAACAGATGACGAAAAGTAAGGGATTTGTAATTGTTGCGTCGCGTAAGATTAACTTCTATCGTTATGCCATAAACCTTGCTGAATCTATTCTAGATTACAACGAAGATGCTAAGATAACATTATATTGCGAAGAGTGGATGTTTGAAGATATCCATTCTGATTTGTTTGATAATGTTGAGTGGTGTAGCGACCATTACCGTGCTAAGTTAGATGGCATGGCAAGATCTCCATATGAATTGACGATGTATATTGACGCCGATATGGAATGCGAACACGAAGATATCGCAACCGTATTTGACGAACTAGGTGACAACGACGTTATGTTTTCGGCACTTACGGACGACCGCGATTACATTTATGCAGAACGTGAGTTTGATACACCAGAAGGTAAAGCGAAATTTACTTTATGTGGTGGTGTTGCATTATATGATATGACAAAACCAATTGTGCGCGAATTCATGGACGACTGGTGGGACTTGACGCGCAGACAAATGGATAAACAATGGTTTCCCGAAGGTTATGCCGAGAGTTTACGTTCGTGGGATCAGTTCAGTTTATGGTGGTTGACCGAGAAAGAACCAAAGTATAAAGACTTGAAGGTTGGTATCTTCAAAGACGATTTGCGATGGAACTACTATAACGCATTTAATTGGGCACGTACTAGACCAGAAGGAGAAATTGTATTGAGACACTATTCCTGTGGGTTGGATAAGGACGGACACATATAATGAGTATAGAAAGACCTTATATGGTCGATATCCCAGTTAACAACAGAGAACTTCTTGATATTCTAGAAGGATATTCTGTCTTGCGCAAAACTCCAGATTTTGAAAAGAACATTCATATAAGTTGCGAACAAGACCGCCACCAAAGACATTGGTGGACGGGCGCTGAGTATTGCAAGAAAATAGTGGATGAAGGTTCTAGGCACGAAGGATTTCCTGATTCGTTGTATGGTTATGAAATGAGCGTAGGTCGCAAAGGTCATAACTGGTACAGCAACGAAGCAGATGCGATATTCCGCAAGAAGTTTACTTCGAAATTATCATCATTAAATCAGGGTATGATGACTTGGTTGGGTGTTAAGCATAATGCACTCACCGCAATATACCCACCAGGCGGTTATATCTCTTGGCATACTAATGCGAATGCTTCTGCATACAATTTGATATTTTCTTATTCCGAAACTGGAGATGGGTATTTTGAATATATCGATCCTATTACCAGAGACGTGGTTAGAATGCCCGATAAAAAGGGATGGAATTGTAAGGCAGCATACTTTGGGCACTACGGCGAACCAGAAAAGGTATTCTATCATGCAGCATCAACTAACTGTTGGCGTTGTACGGTATCATATACATTCAATACAACAGATACTTCGTTCACTATTCGTGAAGACCTAATCGAAGATATAATGTCAATCGAATAAATCTTATCTGCCGTCTAGTTTTAAAAACATATAAATAGATTTATATATTGTTGTTTATTAAATTAATAGGACTGAAATGGCAGATTACGAAGATTTTACTATCGACCAAGGCGCAGATGTTGCAATAGAATTGCATCTTGTTGAGCACGATGGGTCTAAAAAAGACCTGACTGCTCATTCTGCCGCCGCAAAAATGAAAAGAAGTTACACCTCTGTTGACAGCGACGAAATCATGGAATTCACTTCTGTGATCGGTGCACCACCAACCGACGGACTACTTGTTCTCGCACTAACCAACACCCAAACCGACCTACTGAATCCCAGACTCAGGTACGTTTATGACGTCGAACTGTCATTCACCGATAGCGACGGTAATACTATAATCGAACGAATACTAGAAGGCAAAGTGAAAATATCACCTTCGGTAACGAGGTAAACTATGGCAGTCACTATATCCACACGTGGAACAACAACAGTTAAAAGAGTGGTGGTCGGTAAACCCGTTCGTCGCATAAACACACAAACGGTTTCCTTGTCTAACATGGGCGGTGTTAATATTGAGGGTGCGGAAGATGGTTCTGCATTGATATATAACGAAACATCTGGCGACTTTGAAGCAACAACAACCCTAGAGAAACAAGAAATCAACGGAGGACAGTATTAATGTCATCAATCATTAGAATAAAACGTTCAGCAACTTCTGGCAACCCAACAACGCTTGCTGCTGGTGAATTTGCTTACTCATATTTACCAGATAACGGTTCAAATGGTGGTGACCGTCTATACGTCGGAACTGGCACAGAAATCAGCGGTGATGCGGTAAACCATACAATCATCGGCGGTAAGTACTTTACTGATATGCTAGATCACGCCAAAGGTGTGTTAACCGCAAACTCTGCACTAGTAACAGATGTAAATAAGAAATTAGATGAAATTATTGTTGATAATATTAATATCAATGGTAATACTATCGAAACGACTGCGGGCAATTTATCAATTATATCAGCAGGTGGCGAAGTTGACTTCAATGACGTTAATCTACACGGTGTTGCCACACCAATTCACGGTGGCGATGCGGTAAACAAAGATTATGCAGATCAATTAGCAACTCAGTTTCTGGTTCATTATGCAGTAGATAATGGCGATTCTGCATCGTATGTTCCATTTACTGAACATTTAACATATGTTGGCGGCACTGGTCTATCAACAACAATCAATCCTGCCACCGATGAATTGACGTTCACGTTAGACGATACTGTAGTGACCCCTGGAAGTTATGGGTCACAGACTGCTATTCCGACATTCACTGTTGATCAACAAGGTAGATTGACGAATGCAGGCAGCGTTAATGTTGCGACAAACTTGACGATTAACGGAGATCCAGTCTCGTTATTAGATTCTGATATCACGATCGCGGTTAGTGGAAATTTAGGTTTAACTCACAATACAGATACAAACACACTTACTGTGGATTTACCGAATGCTGGCATTGCGGTTAAAGGTGCTGCTAGTTTCCAAGATAGCGACTTTACTATATCTACTGGTCATATTGAAATCGAAGATAAGTTTATTAACAAAGTTGTTACTGAATCTGGTTCGGTTGTTCCTGTTAACCACGCGATTACTATCCAAGGCAATACTATCCAGGGTACTAGTACCAGTGCTACTGGTGATATACTAAGTGTTACTGTTGCGGATGCTACTTCTGGTCAAAAGGGTGTTGCAAGTTTCATAGCAGACGACTTTGTTGCGAATAACGGAGATATCTCGTTAGTTGGTGCAGTATTAAAATCTATAACCACAGACGATGGCATAGTTGGCGTTACTAACCATGCATTATCGATACTTGGTGGCGAAGGCATTGATGTAAACCATGCAGGCACTAACATTATCGTTAATGGCGAAGATGCTACAACTGTCAACAAAGGTATTGCTTCTTTTGATACTAATGCATTTAATGTTTCTAGTGGCGCGGTTACAATTAAGACTGGTGGTGTTAGCAACGACGACATAGCGAATTCTCATACTATTATTGGTGATACTTCGGTTGACCTTGGTGCGACAATTACAGACATCACTGGATTAACTGGTGCTACAATCGACGATATTCGTATCGACGGTAATGTAATAAGCACGTCAACTAGTCAACCTGATTTAATATTAGATCCAAAAGGCGGAGATTCTGCCAGTGGTCGTGTAGTTATATACGGTGACTTGCAAGTTAATGGTACTCAGACTATCATTAATTCTACAAGCGTTTCTATCAATGATTTAACATTAACACTTGCGGACGAAGCGGCAGATAGTGCATCTTCGAATGGCGCAGGTATTATTGTTGATGGTTCTAATGCTGAGATACTTTATAGTCACGGTACTAATTCTTGGGTCTCGAATAGGCAGATTAACGTTCCTGAATTATTAATTAATGGCATCAATATAAATGAACATGTTGAAGACCATTTGGGTAATAACTTCTTTGCTGTTGGCGAAGGTCTTGATATTACTTATGGTTCTGGACAAGATAGCGATAACACAATCATATTCTCGGCAGAACTTGCTACGTATACGAATAATGGTGTTGCTTCATTCGACGCGAGTCAGTTCAGTGTTGTAAGTGGTTATACTACTATAACAGTCCTTGATGGCGGCACGTACTAAATAGAGTTATGATTACTATGACCCAGTATATACTGGGTTTTATTTCCAACATTGGTTTAAGGTTGACATATGTCAGATACAACATTTCGTTCACGCAGAAGTTCTGTAAAGGGTAAAATCCCGACTACTGCTCAACTATCATTGGGCGAGATTGCACTCAATACCAATGATGGTTTTATTTATTTAAAGACCCAAGATTCAAGCGCAGTCGAAGGCATTACAGTAATTCGCGAGGTTCTGGAAGATAACTTAGTTATCGATCCAGCAGGTCTAGTTAACGCGAGTGGTACTCTATTAAATACAGTACTTGACGAATTAGATACCGCAATTTCAACCGCACAAGGTGCAGCAGATGGTGACATTTCAACCGATGCTACTATCGACGGCAACGGTAAGTCTACGCCACTTTCTATATCAAATACTGGCGTCACGGCAGGCACATATGGCACATCTTCTTTAATCCCAGTAATAACTGTTAATGCCAAAGGTCAACTTGACACCGTTAGTACTATTGCGGTTGCGGGTGTATCATCTACAGACTTTGATTCTGCTAATGGTACGTTCACTATTAATACTGCGGACGGTGGTTCTTTCTCTGAAGTTATAACATTAGACCCATTTACCACAACAGATTTAGTTGAAGGTTCAAACCTTTACTATACAGATGCACGTGCTGATGCTGCATTTGATATCCGCATCGCAACAAAAACTACAACAGATTTAAGCGAAGGTTCAAACCTTTATTATACAACTGCTCGTGCGGATAGCGACGCGAAACACGCTATCTCGGTAACAGACCAAGGCGGAGATGGATCGTTATCCTACAACGCAGGTACTGGTATTATATCTTTCACAGGAGCAAGTGCTTCTGAGACTCGAGCACATTTTAGTGGTGGAACTGGCGTATCAATAACAAATGGCGTTGTTGCAATAGGTCAATCAGTAGCAACAACCGATGACGTTACGTTTGGTATGGTTACTGCAGATTCAGCAGACGTGTCGAGTATAAACTTAGCAAGTCATGCAACACCACCAAGTAATAAATTTGGCACGTTATGGGTAGATTCGGATCCGCAAAAAGGTCTTTCGTTCATACCAACTACCGAAGAAGGTGTTCAAGACGTAACAATCAACATCGGTCAAGAATTTCTTGTATACGTCCATAACAGTACAGGCGAGACGATTTATAACGGCACGGTTGTACATGTAACTGGCACTTCGGCAGATAATCATCCAATAATAACTAAATCTAAAGCAGATACATCAACTACATCAAAAGTTGATGGTATGGCAACCATGGATATACCAAACAACGGTCATGGTTATATTACCAAATTTGGTTTGGTTCACAACCTCAATACAAGCGGTATGACAGAAGGTCAACAAGTATATCTATCAAAGGATGTCGCAGGTGCGTTTACTGCAACCGAAGTTGAGATTACTGATGGGTTCCCGTTCCATATAGGCAAAGTGCTTGAGGTTAGTTCAACAACAGGTTCTATCTTAGTTAATCCACGAACCGAAGCATTTGGACACTTACGTATCGAAGAAAATATTATCGTTGATGGTAACGGTAAATTCAGTAGTGTATCTACAGATTGTGTAGACTTAACTGGCACAACGCCCGTTCACGCAGAAGGTCGTATATATTATGATTCTGCGGCAGGTGCATTATCAGTATATAATGATGAAGCAGACATATCACTACAAGTGGGTCAAGAAGATCTAATTCGTGTTTATAACAATACAGATTCAGACATTGCTGTTGGTGTTCCTGTATATCTTGTTGGCGAACAAAATACAATACCAACGATAGCACCTGCTGATGCTGAATTACAAGCAAAACATGCGGCAGTCGGTTTTACGTCACATACAATCGAAACTCATACAACAGGTTACGTCACGGTTCGTGGTATTCTTAGTGGTATTGATACTTCGGGATTAACGGTTGGATCTAATGTCCACCTTGCGCCAGGTGGTGGTTTACAGACTGCCGCCCCGACATATCCATATTTTGTTACGGATATGGGCATTTGTTTAATATCTAATAGCACCACTGGTAGTTTATATGTTAGACCAATAGACCATACATTCGAATCAATTCGCGTACTAGAAAACGCAACGTTTGATGGATCGGTTACGGTTGGTGGTAACTTGACTATTGTTGGTTCTCAGTCACAATTAACTATATCCAACCTATCCACAGACAATACATTTATATATTCTAACTCGGGTCATACTATAGGCGACAATACCGTATTCGTCGGCACTGGTTTAAATGACATGGACTTGGACGGTCATTATGAAGGTACTTCGTCAAACAAAACATTCTATGTAGAAGTTGACGGCATTGATAGCACGGGCGATACATTTAAGTGGTGGACAGGAACAGATTCTGCAACACCTATTGCCACTGCTATTACGATAACAAATACTAATTCCGTGCTTGCTGATAATATTAGTGCCGCATTTAACG
>Ga0307984_1000349_pt1 | contig 20567 bp, 19 predicted proteins | sample EllFjometageno78_FD_203169 | JGI IMG/M metagenome (GOLD analysis project Ga0307984, IMG submission 203169) | Marine microbial communities from Ellis Fjord, Antarctic Ocean - #78 | ecosystem: Environmental > Aquatic > Marine > Unclassified | place: Southern Ocean | collected 2014-10-09
TAGCTGCTTAAATCTATGGTTACTTTTTCATTTACAACAAACAGATACGATCCATCTTCAAACCTGTGCACGTCATGATAATCAGTTTCTGGAACCATGCTAAGCCCCAGAGTATCTGTGGGCGTTAGGTTTTGGTCTACGGTTACCCATTTGCGGATTAAGTAATTGTAAAAAACAAATTCATTATCTCCCCACGGTTCGAAAATAAACCCTCGTGCAGGTGTGTGTTCGCTAAAAACCTGCTCAGCATCTTCATCGAATGCGCAGAGATATATTTGATTTGCATTTTGAACAGGTGCCATGACAACGACTCCTGGAGCGGCACCATCAGAAGTTGTAAGAATAGTGTAGGGTGGGGTTTGGGCTAGGATAGACGTAAGGGGGGAAGTGATGGTGAAAAGGCATGTCGCAACGACAAACCAAATGTGATTTAGTTTACGTTTTTTGAGGAAAGTGGAGGGTGTTGCGGACACAAACATAGATTATGGATAAAAATAGATTATGGATAAAAGTACGGATTTATTCGTCCGCCAAGTCACTTATCCACTCACCAATATGTTGTGTAACCTCTCTGGCGGATGTTTTTGTCAAATGGTTTCCATCGGTATAGCTATACTCATTATCGAGCTTGGAGAAGTCGAGGTAACCTTTTGATTTTAAAAGTGCGTTTGAGATATTTTCATTAAAATCGGGCATGTATTGCTGCTCGATCGATAGCATCTTCTTATGAACTGGCAATCGAACTACATACACCTCCCCGTGGTTTGAAAGGAATTCGACAATCGTGTTTAGATATTCTATTCGGCTTGCAGAACCAGTTCGATAGATTGAGTTATTTCGATATGTTCCAAACATCTCAGCCTCTTTTCGTTTTACAAAAGCGCTATCTAAAGGAGTATAAACATCAAGCCACCCGTCATTGTCAAGCACACTAAAAGCACCGGTCTTGGATGAGTCGAGTTGACTACTATAGTATTTTAGAATGGGCTTTTCAATACGGTTTAATAGTATTCGTCCCCAGCCGTGAGGGAATTGTTTAAACAGATATTTAAAGTTGGGTTGAGAGGTGAAATCAGAAATACCAAACAAAACGCTAAGGCTATCAGGAGTTTTGTTTGTGTCAGAAATTTTCTCGCTAATGCTCCAAGGATCTACAGTGACAATGAAACAGCCATCTTTAGATTCAAGATCGACTTTATGCTTTATGGCATTGTAGTAAACCAACCCGAAAGGAGAACTTTTAAGCGTAAAAGAAAAATTGAAAAACGATAGATTGCTGTTATCGATAGATGAAGATAAAACTGAGGGGATTACCCCTTGTTTTGCACGGGATGTTCCAAGTATTAATGAACTTTGTTTGGGACTAGAAAACTTTAAATAATAATCATCTGTAGTAACATCTGCAAGAAATGCAAGCCCAAGATGAAGGAGCGCAACGATGCTTAAAAAAAGGATTATATGTCTGACAAAGAGTTTCATATTAGAATTGGAAATAAATAAATTCAGATTCTCCGAACTGACCAAACGTGATGATCACACAAATGACGATTGTGTAAATAACCCATCTATAAGGCCGATTAAGATTTTCTATACTCAACCCAAACTTTTTGTTTCGTTGTACCCACTCTACTCCAATAAATAAACAGATAAGAAGATATGTGTATAGCATAAATGCCTTAGGTGTGATAAATGACGGCACTGTAAAGAAGGAAGAAGAAAACATAAGATTTAAATAATGAATGGCTTCCGTGAGTGTATCTGCCCTGAAAAAAACCCAAGCTATGACTGTGAGGAAAAAGGTTAAACCTATGCTCAAGAATTCTTTATATGTGGGGAACAAAGATCCTTCAGCGACCGTGTTTAAATGGTTGCGGTTATTTTGCGTAAGCAATAATGGAAGAAAGTAAAGCGCGTTAAGTCCTCCCCAAACAATAAAATTCCAGCTCGCTCCATGCCAGAATCCACTTACTATAAAAATAAGGAAGACGTTTCGGATTTTATTCCATGTACCTCCTTGAGATCCTCCGAGAGGGATGTATAAATAGTCTCTAAACCATGTAGATAATGAGATGTGCCATCTTCTCCAGAACTCTCCTATATTTCTTGAAAAATACGGATATGCAAAATTTTGTTTCAGGTTTATATTAAACAACCTGGAGGTTCCTATCGCAATGTCAGAATATCCTGAAAAGTCACAGTAAATCTGAAAGGCAAACAAGACAGCGCCCATAAAGAGTGTGCTTCCACTTAGCGGGTCTGGGTTGTCAAAGATTGCATTTACAAAAACAGCGCAATTGTCAGCAATAACGACTTTCTTGAAAAGTCCCCATAGAATTTGCCGCATGCCATCAGCAGCCTGATCGTAATTAAACTTTCGGGATTTTAAAAACTGAGGCAGCAAATTCGTAGCCCTCTCGATAGGACCAGCGACGAGCTGAGGGAAGAAGCACACAAAGGCAGAGAAAGCAATGAAGTCATCTGTGTGTTTTAACTTCCTTCTGTATACATCGATGGAATAACTCAGGGTTTGGAATGTATAAAAACTAATTCCCACAGGAAGAATAATATTTAACGATCCTGCAGAAAGTTCAACACCGAATAAAGAAAAAGCATCGATGAAATTACTGACGAAAAAATCGTAGTATTTAAAGACCCCTAAAAACCCGAGGTTAACAGCAACGCTGGTGTACAACAGCAGTTTTCGATTTAGCTCATGCGTTGTTTTTGCTAGAGACTTGCCTATAAAAAAATCGAGGACTGTGCTAAAGACAATTAACCCTAAAAACCTCCAATCCCACCAACCATAGAAGACATAGCTGGCAGCTACAACAAGTAGGTTTTGGTACTTCAAGCTGTTTTTAAAAACAAACCAATAAAGAACAAAAACAACAGGTAAGAAGAGCGCGAAATCTATCGAATTAAAAAGCATCTACAGGTTTTTAGAAGACTTTGCCAGAACTGAGTGCGAAAAGATTAAAAACATTTCCTTTTCGGGACATATGAATTTTTCAGTAAATGTATGCATGTACTTCACGAGTTTGCCTGACAGTTCAAATGCTTTGATGGTAAAATTAACGTCAAAACAATTAATCTCATTGATAGAGAAAGCAACATCGCTAAATAAATAATTATGATATGTAGAAGATTACTCATAAATTACGATTTTAACTAACATTCGCTATGTGTAGGATCTTGTTGATATTATTTTCTATCTTTTTTTCATCTTGTACTGACCCCGTCCTTACAGAATCTGCAGAGAGCAATGTGAGTGGAGCAGAAACTCCCCTTCATGTTATAGATGTTCTTCATAAAGATACAGCTCCTTTTAAATTAGAGTTTTCGTTAGATCAAATAAACTCTAAGAACACAACACTTATAACCACACTTTCTCTTGACGAAGGTGACTATGTGACCTCACCTTCATCGGTTCAAGATTTTTTAGGGAAGTATACATTAGAATTTAAGGACGACACTAAAATCTCAACTATAGGCGAATTGATAGAATCCCCTCTTGCAGTAGATTTAATCTTCTCATGGGATGACAAGCCAGTAAAATGTTATGTAGGCACCACAACACTTTCTCAATCACTACATTTTTTAGCTGACGGAGATTTTTATGCTTTAGGTACAGTATGTTTTGTTCTAGAACCAGAATGCTACCCCTATGAAATTAGTTTTGTTATTTCAAGAGAAATGGGGAACCTTTCAGTACAAAGACTTTCCATTGAAATTCCAGAGTTTTAAATCGTTTAATGGAGTAAAAAACCTCAACCAATGAAAAGATTAGTTTACACTTTAGGTGGTCTCGCTGGATTCTTGTCTCCGACGACGTTTCTCTTTTATAGTCTCCATCTCGAAGGATCTGAAGGGGTTTATTTAATTTCACTTCTTTCTTTAATGGCATTTTTCCCTCTTTTAGCTTACTATTTGTATCATTTAAATAAAGAGAATAAAGTCAAATAAGCGGTAACTTGCTCCAAAATAATTGCAATGGGTCTAACAAACAATGACATTCTTAAGAAACTTCGTGTAGCCTTAAAAATGCGCGATGACGATATTCAGGAGGTATTAAAATTAGTAAATTTTGAAATTTCAAAAGGTGAGCTTAGCGCCTTTTTCCGAAGTGAGGACCACCCCAATTACATGGTTTGCCATGACCAATTTCTGCGTAATTTCTTAAATGGTTTAATTATATACAAACGGGGCCCCCGAAAAGATCAGCCGCCCCGATAGAATAGAATCAACAGTAATTTTCCCAAAGAAATAAAATAAACAAATTTATCTATACCCTATATTTAACCGAATTTAAAATTATAATTTATGAAAACACTATCTACTCTTTCTTTTGTAGCAGCTTTATTTCTAGTTGCATCCTGTACAACACAAGTAGACAATAACCCTACTTACGATGCTAACCTAGAAATTACTAAAAGCTTTTTTGCGGCTCATGCGTCTGAAGATCTTGCGGCTCAAACTGAAATGCTTCACGATTCTTTGCAATGGCAACCTCCAATGTATGGTGCTGAAAAGTGTGGAAAAGCTGAGCAGATTGCATCATTAGCGATGTACCACTCATTATTTGATAACATCTTATTTACTCCCGACTATTGGTTACCAGGTGTACTAGCTGATACTGGTGAATTAGATGGGAGTGTTAGAACTTATGGAACGTGGACTGGAACACATGCTGAAACCGGAAAGGCTTTCAACTTACACTCGTATCATACTTTTGATTTCGCTGATGGTAAAATTAAAAATGGTGGAGATTATTTTGATTTCGGAGGGTTTTTAGCTTCATTTCAAGAGGAAGCTCCTGTTGTTGAAGAAGAAGCCTCTGCGGAGTAATTCTTGTAAAACACTTTAGTTAAAAAGCTCCCCTTAAATTTTTTTAAGGGGAGCTTTTTTTATAAACTTCAATTGCTTAACGGATCATTTCTTCTTCCTCTTCTTTTTCATATTTTGAATTTTATCTCCACGCCTGACTGGTTTTTTATACCTTTCTTTTACAGTTATGTTGTAACTTTTTTTCTCTACTTTTTCTTTGCTGTTCTTTGCCGATTTCTCCTGGAAAGAAACCCCAACCTTCACTTCAGAAGCTGACTGTTGATAATACACTTCATCTGGATCTATCGGTTTATTCTTTTCCTCAGGCGTGAGTTGTGAAGCCACCACCACCTCCTTTGGGAATTCATTTAATGGAATGGTGTAATTCATCAAGCTCTCAATCGAATCCTTTAAAGCAATCTCTTTCTCATTGTAAAAGAGGATGGCCTTACCCTGTTGTTCAGCTCTACCGGTTCGCCCAATTCGGTGGATATAGTTTTCGGGGTAGAAAGGAGTGTCAAAACTGATTACGGTACTCACTTTATCAAGATCAATTCCACGTGAAATCACATCGGTAGCTATCAGAATTCTACTCGTACCGTCTTCAAACTTTTCTATGGATTTAGTACGATAATTTTGTTCTTTCCTCGAGTGAATTACTGAAAGTTCAGATTGAAAGTTCAATATTTCAAATAACCTGTCAGCATTTACTTTGGTGGCGACAAAAATCAAGACTTTGCTGTATTCTTCTTTGTCTTCTAACAGATGGTTTAACAGGTTGGTCTTCGTATAAAAATTAGGAACAGCATAAGATTCCTGAGTAATCGTCTCCAACGGTGTGCCGCTAATAGAAATCGTTTTCTTGACGGGGTTAACTAAAAAATCATCGATTAATTCATCGACATAGGTCGTCATTGTAGCAGAAAACAGGATGTTTTGGCGTTTTGTTGGCAGGTTCTCAAAGATGTTTTTTAGCTGAGTTTTATAGCCAAAATCAAGCATAATATCCACTTCGTCAATCACCAGTTTTTTGATTGATCTAAGTCGCAAAACATTAGAAAGAACGAGATCATACAATCTCCGGGGTGTCCCTACAATGATATCTTGCCCTTCGGCAATCGCCCTTTTTTGAGGGTTAATGTTATTAGATCCGCCATAAACCCCCAGGGCTCTTACATTAATGTAGGGCGTTAGTTTTTCTATTTCTTTTACAATTTGAATCACGAGCTCTCGGGTAGGAGCTAGGATTAACACCCTGGGATTAAGTTGGTCTGAAAACTTCAAGTCCTGTAGAATCGGAAGTAAATAGGCTATTGTTTTTCCGGTCCCGGTTTGTGCAATTCCTACATAATCGAATCCACCAAGAATAGTTGAATATGACTCTTGCTGTATGGGGGTAGGCTTTTCAAACCCCAAATCGGCAATCGCATTTTTTAATGGCTTCTTAATTTTAAGATCTTCGAATGTATTCATAGTACAAAGTAATAAAGATATAAAACAAGAAACCCACAAATTGTGAGTTTCTTTTTCGTGGCCCTCTCTGACAAAATATCGAACTCTTTAGAGAGAGATTTGGAGGGAATATCCAGTCCGTTGTCAGCATAAAATTGGACAATAGTAAATAAGATTACTGCTCAGCCAATCTTAGAAATCCAGTACACCAGTTGAAATTCAAGATCATCAATTCCACACCATCAGTAAAGACGATCAGAGTCATAATTAATCAAGATACTTATCTGACTGTGAATTGAGTGATGCAGACTTAACAGCCTAGTTATGGGCTTGATAAAGAACTAAGATGTTTCCCAACAAGAGCATAATTTATAATGTTTTAATTGTCCCATTACATTTATTACACATTCCTGTTTGAGATAAAACATTAGAACACCATATTCCATTATTTCTAGTTGTACATCCTACAGATCCACACTTTTCGCATTTGTATACAATACCCCCCAAGGTTGAATGCCTGCGTGTCCATTACAATTTGCCATTTTAATTGGTTTTAATGAATAATTTTAAGTGTAAGTATAATAAAAAGTATTAGTTATTCAACTTACATCTCTAATCCAATTCCTTTTGCTCAATAATTTAATGATAAAATATCGTGTTATTTAAAATAGGATTTGAAGGAAGTATCAAAAGTCACTTAATCCAATTAATTCAGCCTAAGTAATTACATTTTGTATAGTTATTGCACCATCTTTATGGCTCTCATGACTATTAGTTACCCCTCCTTATAACTGGACGAGCCTGCTCTAAGAATCCATTCCTTGTATTTAGGACAAGCCACGTCGATAGATTACCTTACAGGTCTTAAACCCAATGATATGTCAAGCCCGCTATTTGCTGGTTTGATTTGTGAGAGTATATTTTACCATTTCGGATTAGAGTATAACTAATAAACGAAATAAATACGACTATGAGTTTTTTTTAATAATCAGACTTAAAATGAAATCAACAATAGATACACGCCTTTTCATCATCAAGTATTCACTTGAATTTTTTGTTGTAGTACTAGGTATTTCGGTGTCATTTTGGCTTAGTGAATGGAACGAACAAAGAAAGTTCGCTAACTTAAATATTGAAGACGCTTACGACTTACTAGAGGATTTGGCTCAGGATGAAGAGCGTTTGGAGTTTATTGAAGATCAAATAGATTTAGGCCTTAATAATGCCCATCGTTTATTAGCAAATATTGAGCTGTCTCGAACTGATAACATTACATATTGTGCGTTAACGGACACTCTAATCGACATCGGATATGTTTATGTATATGGTACTTTTTTCATTAATAATGGTTCCTACAAATCTCTGCTTCAAAACTGTAGAATTCAAAGTTTTCCTAGTGAAATTGAGAAGCATTTGAAGGGTTATTATGAGTACGTTTCCAAGAGAGTCGCCGATAACAATCGTCTAGTTGATGACATAACGGTTGACTACTATGCAAATTACCATCCGTTCTGTTTAAGGGGATCGATAGGTGCTTTACCCATGACTGATGAGAATAAGAGAGAATTCTTCAGGCAGCCCGATACGAAAGAAAATTATTTAGATGTAAAGTTTTATAATGCTTCTTTAAACTTTCGTTCTAGGATTAGTATGCATAAAACACAAATAAGGACTTACCAACAAATGCGTGAGAAAGTCCAAAGTATGTTGCTTACCTACGTCGAAGAAAATAAATAGGGCAAGGCCCCTTTCATTGTATGCTGTTAGGTTATCTCAGAGGTCTAGAAACACCATCTCTGAAGCTTGAAGATATGCCCAGTCTGTATGTTGTATTAGAGCTTTTTGAAAATTTCCTCCTTGTGCTGCAACAAAAAAAGCCCGCACTCAAACTTCGTTTGCGTGGGGCTTCTTGTTTTCTTCGTGGGCCATACTGGATTCGAACCAGTGACTTCTACCATGTCGAGGTAACACTCTAACCAGCTGAGTTAATGGCCCAATACTGCAACTCTCAGTGCTTGTATATCTCTAAGAGAGCTGAAAGATAACAAGAATAGATTCAATGAGAATAGCGTGTCGAACTATTCATGAAGCTGAGGACACGACAAGTCTATAAATCAAAATAGTCTTACCTTGTATGACTTAAAACTAAGACCATGTCTGACAGAGTTATAATCTCCTTTGGTATAATTTTTTGCTGTATTTCAATTATAATTGGCGCTTTTGGCGCCCATGCTTTAGAGAGCGTTATTTTTGATAAGATGGATGTTTTTAACACAGGAAGTGAGTATCATGCTTTTCACAGTCTTGCATTAATTGTTGTAGGTTCTTTGAGTAAACAGTTTAAGATAGATTTAAGTTATGTTGCATATCTGTTTGTTGCGGGTATTTTATTGTTCTCGGGCTCTCTTTATACCATTGCAATATTTAAATTATCTTATCTAGGCATAGCAACACCGATAGGAGGTGTCTGTTTTATAATTGGATGGATTTTGCTGCTTGTGAAACTGTATAGAGTAGCATGAGATTGCTCTTTTCAATACATATATTAAGACTTATGTTATATATTTCGCACTTAACAAATATAAATACTATGAGAAACTACATTAAATTATTTGGCTTTTTAGCCTTAACAGCTATCATGCTTTCAGCTTGTACAACTCCTGAAAAAGTGGAAGTTTTAGATATGGAAGAAGTTAAGGCTGAAATTCAAGCAATGGAAGATGCCTATGCTGCAGGTGAGAAAGCAAAAGATGCTGATGCGGTGGCTGCTTATTACAGTGACGCCGCCATGGGGTATAGCCGCAACCAACAACCTCTTGAAGGCAAATCAGCAATCAGAGACAATATTGCAAAGGGGATGGCGACAGATACAACTGGAAATTATATGGTATATAAAGTTGTAGACCTATTTGCTGAGGGAAATACTGCGGTTGAGATAGGGTCTTGGACACAATTCGATTCTTCGGGTACAGAAATGGAGAATGGGAATTACATGTCTTATTTCCAGAAACGAGATGGAAAATATTTGTGTGTAAGAGATATGAGTACGACTACTTCTCCTGCGGAGTAGGTATGTAGGCAAACACATCATACTATATTAAATAAACCCTCGTTTTAACGGGGATTTATTTTTGTTATAAGTTCAGATTTGTAAAGCCGCAGCATTGATAAATCCTTTATTCAAATACTTTATGTGTAAATTCACTTTTTAATGTGAGAGTCTGTTTGGGGATTGATTCCGAATTGACAGATTTTATAAATAATACCACTACAATGAGATATTTATTTACCACTTTAGTTTGTTTACTTTCTTCTTCGATGAGTTTCAGCCAAACCGAGATCTGTCCTGGCGCAAATGTTGAAATTTCAGCCGACGGCATGTCTTTTTCTCCTGCAGCTTTAATTGTTGATGCTGGAACGACAGTGGGCTGGGTGAACTATGGTGGATATCACGATGTAAATGCCGTAACCAGTTCGATTACTGGATTGCCGTTTTACAATCCCGAATCATTTTACCTGGCGTATGTTTCCGGTACTGAAGAAGGCACTTGTATCGGCACGCACACGTTTACTGTACCTGGCGTTTATTTCTATGATTGTACCACATACGGTCATGCTTCATCGGGGATGATCGCAAATATTACAGTTATGGCGGTTGTGCCTGGGTGTACTGATTTTATGGCCTGTAATTATGATATAACCGCGTCAGAAGATGACAATTCATGTGAATATGCGGAGCTTGGGTATGATTGTGATGGAGACTGTCTCATTGATTTGGACGAAGATGGTATCTGCGACACTTGTTTTGAATATTCATTCATCGTAGTAGACTGTGAATGTGATGTTTTCGACCCCGCTACTTACACAGTGCCTTTTATCGATATAGACGAGGCGAATTGTATTTACACTACAGATTGTTATTGCGAGTGCTTTAATGACACTGACGGAGATGGTATCTGTGATGAGAACGAGACTCTTGTAGATGAATTAGAAGACATGTCAATGACGATATTCCCTAACCCAGTCACATCGGCTTTAACAATCACTTTAAATTCAAAATCTACGCTTCAAGTGTTCGATGCTGTCGGAAAATTAGTTTTCCAAACAGGAATCGTTTCAGGTTTGGTATTAAATGTAAGCGATTGGGAAAAGGGCCTCTACACTGTCAAAACTCAAGTGGGAAAGTCACATCAGTTTATTGTTGAGTAGAATCCAGAGGTCAATAAAAGCATAAAAACAATTAAATGAAAAACTCATGAATCACTTTACGAGACTTATCTCCACAAAAATAAATTTCCTTTCTGCAGCACTCGTTCTTCTACTTTCTTCTTCTGTGAGTTTCAGCCAAGAGATCTGTCCAGGCGCTGATGTGGAAATTTCAGCCCAAAACTTTTCTTATTCTCCCGCAGCTTTAACTATTGATGCTGGAACGACAGTGGGTTGGGTGAACTTTGGTGGAACTCACGATGTAAATGGATTTGCGAGTTCGATCACTGGAGCGGCTTTTAACAACCCGCAGTCATTTTCATTGGGAACGATGTCGGGGAATGCTGAAGGAGTTTGTTTGGGAACATTCCTATTTACGGTTCCTGGCGTTTATAATTATGATTGCTCAATTGGAAGCCATGCTGATAATGGGATGGTCGCAACGCTAACGGTTGTGGCAATTGTTCCTGGATGTAATGATTCTTTAGCCTGTAATTATGACAATACTGCAACAGAAGATGACGGAAGTTGTTTGTTTGTCGGAGACGATTGTGTAGACGGAAACATCATTGGTGTCATTCAAGATGACTGTTCATGTGGTGAAACATCGACTGTCGCAGATCAACTAGATGCGTTGTCTCTCTCGATTTACCCGAACCCAGTGACTTCGTCGTTAACTATCACCTTAAACAAACAATCCACACTTCAAGTGTTCGATGCTGTCGGAAAATTAGTGGAGGAAACAGGCGCAGTTTCCACTTGGATTTTAAATGTAAGCGACTGGGAAAAAGGACTCTACACAGTTCAAACACAGGCGGGAAAGACGCATAAGTTTATCGTTGAGTAGACTTTGAAGGGGGTGCGATGAAGGAACGTAAAGTACATGTGACACAAAATAAATTTGCCATGAGATTGTTTTCTGCGCTTATTCTAAGTTTTCTATATGTCGGGATTTCTGCCCAAAACACCTATGTCCCGGACGATTCTTTTGAGCAATACTTGATCTGGCTGGAGATTGATGATGTCCTAGATGATTCAGTCCTTACAGCCAACATTGTGGATGTTCAATCCCTTCATTTGGCCTACAGTAGCATTCACGATTTAACGGGGCTCGAAGGGTTCTTGTCTTTAGATTCGTTGACGATTTCTGAACTGCAGAACAGTGATATTTCTTATCTGGATATGTCTTTGGTTCCCTGGTTGAAGTATCTCGATTGTTATAACCAAAACGGCCAAATCGATTCCATCAATCTGTCTCAAAATTCAGACCTGCAATTTCTCGATGCTTCTGGGAATACGATAACATATCTTGATCTGAGTAACAATCCCATGCTAGAGTATTTAAGGATTAATTTTAATCAATTGTCCGAAATAGAATTGAGCAACAATACATTTTTGGAACACATATTGATTAATAATAACAACTTAACAAGTCTAGATTTGAGTAACAACCACATGCTAGAGTATTTGGGGGTCAATGTTAATCAATTGTCCGAAATAGACTTGAGTAACAAGCCCAACCTTGCAAGCGTTTTCTGTGAGGACAATAACATTTCAGTTTTAAATATCAATAACGTCCCTTCACTGAATAGTCTATGGTGTAGTGGAAATCAGATTTCTGAATTGGATGTGCTTAATAAACCCAACTTGGAACAGCTTTTTGCAGGAGACAACCTTTTGACTTCTCTGGACCTAAGTTCTTGTGGTTCTTTAATTTGGATATGGTTGTATTCGAATCAGTTGTTTGAACTCAATGTCGCAAATGGACAGAACACATATATGGCTGGTATTCCAGGGGGAGGTCTTTACTATATCCCGGATTTCACAGATAACCCCGATTTAACCTGTATTACAGTTGACGATGTGGAGCATTGTACTGAATGGTGGAATACGGAGGGATACCCAATTTTCGGGAATCCCAACGGATATGTGGCGATTGATTCTACCATGTATTTTTCTTCGGACTGTGCAAGTGTACTAGTTGATGAGTTGAGCGCAGAATCAGTGCTCATCTACCCCAATCCGGCAACGAACCATATTACGTTTGAACTAAATGGTCTAGAAGAGACGAACAGTATTTTAAAGATGTATGACTTCTCTGGTAAGCTGGTATTTGAAAAGCAGTCGAATTCTACAACGACCATCGATGTGTCTTACTTTGTAAAAGGAATGTATACCCTTGAGGTCTCTACTTCTGATAAAGTGTTAAGAAGCAAAGTAGTTTTAGATTGATTTATAATTAGATGTGTGTTATAAGCATCTAATAAATCACATAAAAAGGGGATTGATTTGGGAGATGTGATGTGTTAAATTTGCCGCATGAGTGTAAAAAAGTTGTGTGACCTTAAGCCCGATGAGATCGGTGTGATTGAAAGGGTGGATACCCCGGAGGAGGTCATGGCGCTTGTACAGATGGGTTGTTGCGTGGGGTCGGAGGTAGAGGTAAAGCATGTTGCTCCACTCAATGGACCTATGGCGATTTGCACCTGTGGAAGAATTTTAGCTGTGAGAAAGGAAGCCGCGGCTCACCTTTGGGTTAGAGTTGCTTCAAAGCAGACTCAGTTGGCATAGCGCCATATTTTTCGATACGCTTATTCATGACACGAAACCACAGTGGTGGGAACAGTGCAAGTATCATCATTCCTGGATATCCTGTTGGCATTTGAGGACTGTCGTCGAAGTGCTTCAGGGTTTGGTATTTTTTACTTGCGATATAATGATGGTCAGAATGACGCGTAACCTCTAACAAGAGTATTCGTCCTATTGGGTGGTTAGAGTTCCAAGAATGTATGGGTTTCGTCCTTTCAAACCCATTGCCCGCCTTCGCACGGCGTAAGCCGTAATGCTCAATGTAGTTTACTGTTTCAAGGATTAGAATACCTATTAAAGCACCTGCTATAAAGCAAAACATAGTTTCAAGACCGAAGAACCATGCGATCGTTGTGACTAACGCAATTTGGATTATTTGAAATTGAAGCATTTCATTGCGCCAGCTCCACACACGTTTTTTCTGTACCGTTAATTTTTTTTCCTCAAGGCGGAATGCAGAAATCCAGCCACCTAGGATACTCCTTAAGAAAAAGGAGTAAATAACTTCATTATATCTGCTTGAGGCAGGGTCTAGGTCAGTTGAAACATGTTTATGGTGTCCTCGATTGTGTTCTATGAAAAAATGCATATACAAGGTTGAGAGCAACAGCATTTTACTCATTAGCTGCTCATACCAAGTCTTTCGGTGACCAAGTTCGTGTGCTCCATTAATCCCAATCCCACCACAAGCAAGTCCGTAAGCCGTAGTCAGCCCTATTTTTTCATAAAGAGGTAGAGTTTCATCACTGACTTGAAAGAGAAAATAAACAAGGATAACACCTTGGAGTGGGACCAATCCGTAGATGATTAAGTCAAATAGCACATTGTTTTTCACCTCATCTTCCTCTTGAGGATTTAAATTGTAAGTAGATCCTTTGGTAAATAATTCAAAAAATGGAATCATACCGAAGATGAAGATAAAAGCAAAAAATGACCAGAAAGTTCCAGCCCACAAGGAAAACAATACTACGAGTGGGGTTGTGTAAACAAACAGATACTTGAATTGAAGACGCTTCATAGACAAATGTAAAAGCTATTGTTGAGAATAGTTAGACGGCATCGTACAACGGACCCTTTCACAAGAGTGTTACATCTCTTTTGCGATGGCTCGAATTTCGTCAAAATAACTTTTTAATCCTTGTTCTGTAAATGTTTCTTCTGTCAATCTGAGATAGAAATTTTCTACAGTTAGGTTTAAAATCATTCTAGCGAGATGAGGTTTTTCGTCTAAACCGATTGCTTCAGGCCAAAACTTTAAGAGGGCATCTTCAACAGGTTTATGTGCCTTTTCAAAACACAATTTATAGCTTTCAATATGCCTATTTATTCTTAATTGACGGTTAAAAAAGGCGTCCTCTTTAAATTCATACAGAACCTCAAAAAAATCAGGGACCACATTCTCACATAGTTTGACGCGATTAAAAACCTCAGTAGATTTTACGACATGGAAACACAACAATTCATCTATGAAAATATCCAAATCTGCAAAACAGTGATAAAAAGAGGATTTGCTTTTACCGACCTCTCTCGCGAGAACTTCTATTTTCAAGCCCTTAGGCCCTTCATCAGAAAAGATCGTATAACCTGCTTCAAGCCATGGTATTGAAGTCTTAGAATCCATCAAAGACATTGTATGTGGCCAGGGCGGCTAAGTAGGCGAAGATGGTGTATCCGGCTGCTTGAGCAAGGGCCCAAGGCCAACTGTTAAGTTCGCGACGTACGATTACAATGGTGCTCATGCACTGCATTGCGAACATATAGAATACAATTAGTGATGCAGCAGATGCGGTATTGAGCAAGGGTCGATTGGTGCCTGGTAGAACTTCATTGGCAAGTCGGTTTTTGAGTGCGCGGATACTTCCATCTCCACCCTCAGGAGTGGGGTATAGGGTGTGCATCGTACCAACAAAGACTTCTCGTGCAGCGAAAGAGCTGACGATGGCAATCCCCATTTTACCATCGTACCCGAGTGGGCGAACAATGGGTTCTATAGCATTCCCAATGGAACCTAGCCATGATTGCTCTAATCGCTCTCCAGGGCTGAGGGCTTCACGTTCTTTTAACGTACCTGGCCCGATAAATCCGAGTGACCACAAAATGAGAGATATGATAAGAATAACGGATCCAGCTGCACGAAGAAAGATGGAAGCCTGACGGTAAGATTGGCCTAATACGGCTTTAAGAGAAGGGAGTCGGTACGCCGGCCATTCTTCTGCCGCTTCATTTTTCACCTGAGGGTTAGGCATCGCCTTGTGAATGATAAAGGCAAGTACTAAAGTGGATAAAGCTCCGATTACATAAAGTGCATATAGAAATAGACCTTGAAGGTTGAAGAATCCGAAGATGAGCTCATCGGGAACTGCAAAAGCGATTAAGAACGCGTAAACGGGAAGCCTTGCCGAGCAAGTCATCATAGGTGTGACCAGGATGGTTAACAGTCGAGCCCGTTTGTCAGAAATGGTTCTCGCAGCCATAATAGCCGGGACGGCACAAGCGAGTCCGCCCACAAGAGAAACAGAGGATCTACCCGTAAGGCCCAGACGTCTGAAAAATCTATCGGAGAGGTATCCAAGCCGTGCCATATATCCGGAGTGTTCTAAAAAGGCAGTAAAGGCAAATAAGATGGCAATTTGTGGCACAAAAATAAAAATCCCAGCCAATCCAGAAAGAAGTCCGTCCACAAGTAAACTCGTGTACCAAGCAGCAGGCAGTGTCTCAGAAATCGTTGAGATTATCGAAGTGAATGCTCCATCGATTAAATCCATAGGATAGGTTGCCCAACTATAAATAGCCTGGAACATCCCGAAAAAAAGCAATGCAGCGATCAGGTTTCCCCAAATTGGGTGGGTTAACACCGAGTCGATTTTCTGCCGGCGCTTTAGTGCATCACGCTGTTTTATTTCGCTTTCTTTAACGGGCTTCCCTGCCTGACTAAGGAGGTCCCTAACAATAGACATACGCTGCCCAGCTTCTTCGAGTTGTAATCCTGCAGGAGAAACTGGGGATTGGCTCCTTGCTTTTTCCCAAGCGAGTTTTTCTTCTTTAGTAAACCAACTCGGAGCGTGATTCATCCGAGCTAAGTGGCATAGATACCCTAACGTACCGTAAGGCATCTCAGCATTCAGAATTTTCAAAGATTCTTCGATACTTTCTGGAACTTTCCTGAGGATGTTACAAACCGAGGGTTGATGCAGCAATGGAGAAAGCATATTTACCCAATCAGCTGGGTCGTCTTTGAGTGCTTGGATTTCACGAACAGGAATTCCAAGGTTTTTCTCTAGAATTTCACAAAGTTGAAGATCTTCGGTCTCGTAATTCATTCTATTGAGGAGAAGAATACAAGGGGTTTCAAGCTCTATAATTTGTAGTGCTAGAAAAAGTTGGCCTTGAAGAGTAGACTTATCAGCGATAAGCAGAATCACATCGGGGTTCCATTTTCCGCCTGGGTTAATAAGAGTGTCCTCGGTAACTCTACCATCATCTGTTTGGGCATGAAGATTATAAATACCGGGAAGATCAACCAACTCCCAATTCTCAGATCCAGAAATAATGCCAGAAGCGGAACACGCCTCAACAGTAATGCCAGCTAAATTTCCTACAGCAGAACGAGCTCCAGTGATTTTATTGAAAAGCGTAGATTTCCCTGTATTGGGATTTCCCACAAGAGCAATGGTGATTTTATCAGGCTTTTTCACATTTGCAAAATGGCACTATTTACAAGTTCTGACAATACCCTGTAAAGGGTAATTACAGAAATTTTCATCTTGGGAAGAGCCACGATTTAGGGTCTTGCGGCGACCTCTCGCTCCCGGCGACTTTCCACACTTCGAAATGTACAGAGACGCCTTTTGGTCCAGACCAAACCACCCCAAGTACAGCCGCCCGATCAACAACATCTCCCTTCTTAACTTCGAGCCCCTCTAGGTTGCTATAAACAGTTCTATACCCACCATGCGTTATAATCACTGTTTCTCCAGCTCCAGGAAAATTGAAGACACTGCTGACAGTTCCACCAAAGATTGAAAATACTTTAGCACCTTTTTCAGTAGTAATATCAATACCATTACTTTCAACTATAATTCCTGCGATTGTTGGATGTTTATGTCTCCCGAAATTTTTTGTAACCACTCCCCGAGCGACTGGCCAAGGAAGTTTGAGTTTGTTTTTCTCGAATTGCTCAGAGATGATTTTACCCTCAGGGGTTAAAGCGTATTCCCCAGCTGCTGAAGCTCTTTCTGCGGCTAACTCCGCTTCGATAATACGCTCAATTTCGTTGCTCAACCTCTTGTGTTCTTTTTCTTGGGCTTTGAGTATTTTGCGGAGTCTTGTCTCCTCTCGTTTAATCTCACTTAACAACTCAGAACGCGTAGTCCTATCGTTATTTAGTGCATCGCGCTCGTTTTCTTGGTCTTGTATGGCGTCCAGGATAGACACCTTTTCGTGGTTGAGAGATTCGCGAGAATTCGCGAGATTTTGCTGGGCGTTTAAGATATCCTCAGCTTGAGATTTTCGAATTTCGGCATATGACTGAAGCATTTTATACCTAAGAGCTGCCTGGCTGAAGTCTTCTGCAGCAAATACAAACATGAGTGGATTTCTCGCGAGCTTCATCCTATAAGCCTGTTGAATCATGAGGGCATATTCGTTTTTTAAAGCAGAAATATGCCCCTCTAAAGCACGGATTTCAGAGTCCATTCCGATCACGGAGCGCTCCAAATGTCTTATTGATGTCTGATGATGTCTGATTAATTTTTCCCGGAGCTCTATCTGTCTATCTATTAGTGCGACTTTCGAACTTGCTTCGTTCCTGTTTTGTTTTGCCTCACCGATTAACCTTGAAGTTGTAAGGAGCTGATCTTCAATTTTCTCACGTTCGGCGGTGAGCGAAGCTTTCTTGTTTGTTTGTGATAAAGCAGGTTGAAAAGCGCCCAACACGACAACCGCTAAAAAAAATAGCAGCCCACTTATATTTACTCTAGTTCTATAGAGATGTACGGCGTTCATAATTGGCGGGCGGGTCAAAAGGCATGGGGTATACCTTGTTTACTCGGCTTCGTTTTACAGTTAAAGTACAATCAAGATCTACTCCATCTCCAGCCGCAGTTATTTTTGTTTTTCTAGGTAAATACCCTTGTTTATGCCCCTCATTTCCAAATCTCTGAACGGTTACACAGAGACCATTTTCCACATGTGTGAAAACGTCCATAACGGGTGTGAATTCAATGCCATCAAACCAGTAGCTTTTAACAATTAATTCAGAAACCTCAGCCTTGTTGATTAATCTCTCAGCTTTTCTCTCAGAAACACCCTCGATTAATTTCTTCACTCTTCTTGGGATTTTTTCAATTAGCTTATAATTTAACCCATCAACCTCAGATACATATTTGTCATTAAAAGGATCTAACTCGATGGAAGCACCACTAAGAAGATCTTGAAAAGAATTAAAGTCAAATGGGATTCCCAATACCTTTTCTAACTGAAGATAATCGCCTTCAAAAACAAACTTGTTTAAAGGGACCTTGCTAATCACTTTTACGGAATCTTGGAGAAGCATTACTCGAGCAATCTCCACACCTAGTGCCGGAGATAAGCTGATCCAAATAGCACTGTCCTTCATCATCCTCACGCTTAGGGTAAAAGACTCGGACTGGTCGTTTACTTTAATGTCCGTGTCGATCTTCATCCCTAACCAGTCCCAAGCTAGAGAAGCGTTGTCAACCTTCTTCAATATAGAAACCGGATCCATCGTTCTTAAGGGTTTACCCCCTGCAAGTCGTTTTTCATTGGAACAGCTAGTGAAAGTACTAACAACAATAAAAAACACAGATATAAAGATTGTTATTTTCTGGAGCTTCATCATTCTTTTCTCAATTCCTTAGCTATATCCAAAAGTCGTTCCCCTTTTTCTACCTCGCCTAAAGAAACACGAATTTCACCTTCTCTCTGTATAAAAACAGGGTTAGGTGTTGTGACTAAAGTTGAGGCATTTACTATCCAAATCAAAGCCTCTGAATCCCGTCCTAAACGGTGTAGAACAAGCGCCATCGTATCCATAAAATGGGGGTTGTCGGGTATTGAAGCATTTGCAAGAGCACTCCACTTCATAGCGTCTAACATTCTTTTGTTATCTAAAGCTAAAAAATATGAGTGAGTATTCATGATGTAGGGCGACTCTACATTTTTCAAGCTCTGTTCAAAGGCGTTGTAAGATTCTTCGTGCATCTCAAGTTCACGGTAGCATATCCCGAGTTCACTATAAATGTCTGCTCCGATTTGGGACGGGTCAATTAGTAAAACACGACCTTTATTAAACTCCTTGACCGCGAATTCAAACAGCTCCATTTCGATGTACGCATCCCCTGAATATAAATACAGTAAGGGTTCTAACGGGAATATTAATGCGGCGTTATTAGAGGCGGAAATCACCCCTTCCCATTCCCTTAATTGAAACAAGATACTTAAATAATCGTAATGTGCGTTTAGCGATCCAGGGCTTGTGGTGATAGCTTTTTTTAGTGCATTTGCTGACTTTTCAAATTCACCCAAGGCCATCCAGTTTAGAGCGGCAAGATGTAAAATATTTGAATCGTCGGGGTAAGTATCAAGCGCCGCCTCGAGCAGTAGCCTATACTTGGCCATAATTTCTGTATTTGGCAGAGCAATATTAGAATATTTAGTTAGAATTTCAATCTTTTTTTCAACGGCTCCTGCATCAGAATTAAACACCCTCAATAAAAGCGCAAAAGCTTCATCAGTTCTTCCAACGGACGTGTATGACTTTGCCAATTCAAGACAAGTAACAGAATTGAAAGGAAAATCTGCGATTAGGGTTTCAAAAATTGAAATTGCGGTATTGTGGTCTTTGATGAATGCGGCTAACGCTCCCTTTTGATATAAAAACTGTGGCTCATTGGGGAAATCTTCGATGGATCGTTTTATGAAGGATTCGACGCTTTCAAGGGTTAAATCAGAAGAGGCGATCAAGTCGAGGATGCTAAGCCTCACATCAACATTTTTAGCGACAGTGTTTTCATAAAAGTTGAGTAATTTATATGCAAACAGTGACTGTCCCTCTTTTTGAAAAAACCCAGAACACTCATGTAAAGCCTCTAAATCTCCAGGCCTTTCAACAACCCAAAACTTAAAATCTTTGAGAGCCCCAGCAAAATCTTTTGTTGCAATTAAGGCCAACCCCCTGTGGTATTTATACCAATCGTTTAACGCGTCATTTTCTATCGAGGCGTTATAATGTATAAGACCAGAATCAAATCTTCCCAGATCGCAATCAATTCTACCTAATTCATAGTGAAAAACTGAGTTCTCGGGCTGCTCCTCTGAGCATCTAGAAAAACTGGCATAAGCTGCTTCCGGATCTCCTTTAAGAAGATGAGTTGTTGCCTCGAAGTAATTTCTTTGAAGGCTTTCGGAATACTGCCCCTCAGAAAGAAGGGCATCCTTACTTCCAGCACATCCTATTGAAAATAGAATTGTGATTA
>Ga0307984_1000350_pt1 | contig 20564 bp, 29 predicted proteins | sample EllFjometageno78_FD_203169 | JGI IMG/M metagenome (GOLD analysis project Ga0307984, IMG submission 203169) | Marine microbial communities from Ellis Fjord, Antarctic Ocean - #78 | ecosystem: Environmental > Aquatic > Marine > Unclassified | place: Southern Ocean | collected 2014-10-09
AACCCCTATGTCTTAGGGTGTTACAACTCCAGAACGTCAAACGAGGGGGATATCCAGAGCCTTAGTCATGACCTACGCAAGGGGGAAGAGTCCCCCAGAAAAAGCCAAAAAAAAGAGGAAAGGGATTTTGAAAAGGAGAGGGGAGGGGCTTAGAAAATATCGGTTTTCTTTAGGGGGTCCTTTGCTCAATGTAGTAGTATTACCCAAACACTCTAAGTATCTGATAATTTTTATTACCTTTGTATATGGAACTTGAAATTCACAACAGAATCAAGATAGGATTTGCTTTAGGGTGGTCATATTTTGGAAGAGATAGAGAGTTTGACTATTCTGAAGTAAACATTTATTTTGGTCTTATAAGCTTTAAAATTACATATTAAACATGAAAAAAATAAACACAGGACATATGAGTGATTACGTAGAAGGTCTTCACGTAAAAGAAGGTAGATTAATTAATTCCAGACCAGATGGTATTTCAGGAATTCAACAGGCTGCTAATATTAGAAGAGCTGTCAAGAAATCAGAGAAAATTAATACGATAGTTGAGGCTATTGAAATTGCAGATATGAAGAAAAGTATTGGAGATTACATATAATATTCCATGTTGTTTTTGCAATAATGATGAGATAGCTACGGCTATCTTTTCTGTTTTAGCACAAACTGGGACGGTTGGAAATACTTTAAACTACGATTTAGCTCCAAAATATGTTGTTCTTATACAATATATGTTGTTAATATGTTGAAAATATGTTATGGCAAGTACTATAAACATTGAAATATGTTGAAATGTTGTTTTTTATCCTAATTTTATAATAATAATAATAATAATAATAATATAAATATATATATATATAGTAGTAGGAAAATAAAACTAACATTATAACATTTTGATTTTACAGAAATTTGTTATAGATTTGTATAAATTAAATTTAATGTAATGGAACAAGGAGGATATTCACCCAAGGAATTACACTTCGGACAGGAAGGTCAAAAGAAGCTTATTAATGGTATTACTAAGATGGCTAATGCGGTAAAGAGCACATTAGGTCCGATGGGTAATACGGTACTTATAGAATCTCCAGACCAACTAGGAGGACTAACTGTAACGAAAGACGGTGTAACCGTTGCAAAATCCATAGCTTTATTAGACCCGGTAGAGAACCTTGCGGTAAAGATGATGCGCGAGGCGGCTGACCGCACGGCTACGATTGCTGGAGACGGCACAACTACGGCGATAGTATTAACGGAGGCGTTAGTAAAGTCGGGTATGAGTAGGATTTCATCAAAAGACAACAAGACTGAGGTACTTCGTGAATTGTTGGCGGAGACCAATTCAGTATTGAAGCTATTAAAAAAAACAAGTAAGCCGGTAAACAAACGTATGTTAAAAGATGTGGCTACCATATCTGCTAACAACGACAATACAATCGGTTCAATAATCGCAAATACTTATAATGCGGTTGGTGAGAATGGTATAGTTACGGTAGAGCGTTCTCAAACTTCAGAGACGTATAACGAGACGACAGATGGTTTAAAGATAGACCGTGGGTATTCATCCAATCTATTTATTAATAACCATAAAAAAGATGAGTGTGTTTTAGAGGATGTGCATATTCTGGTGTCTGATGCAGAGATTGGGAATTTATTAACGATAGAGAACATACTAAAGCCGATTATATCGGACAATAAGAAATTACTAATAGTAGCACCTTGTTCTACTAATGTCATAAACACCCTTGCGGCGAATGTGATGAAGAACAACTTGAAAATTTGTAACATCACTCCTCCAAATTTCGGTTACAAACAACATGAACTAATGCAGGATATAGCTCTTGCTGTTGGTGCTACTTATTTTTCAGAAAAGACAGGAGATGATTTAAGTATAATTGATTTTAAAGACCTTGGACACGCCAATAAAGTAATTGTTGGGTCGGATACGACCATCGTTCTTAAAAACAACAAAGATAATACCACGGAGGTAAAGGATAGAGTGGAGCAGCTATGGGATGCCCATAAGATGGCACACAAAAAAACAGACAAAGATTTTATATTGTCGAGAATCGCATCGCTTACAGGCGGGATTGGTGTTATATATGTTGGCGGTAACACCGACCTCGAGCAGAAGGAGCTCTATGACAGAGTTGATGATGCAGTGTGCGCGGTGCGCTCGGCTTTATTAGAAGGTATTCTCCCAGGTGGGGGCGTAGCACTATATGAATTTCATAATTCACAGTTAGCGAAATCTAAGTATGGTAAAAATGAGTCGAAAAAAATAGCTAGCGCTATTTTAGCGGACGCACTTCGTGCGCCGCTTGCACAAATCCTTGAGAACGCAGGGTTGACAGAGAAGGATATTTATCCTCCAGATGATTTCCTGCCAGGAAGAGGGTATGATGTAAAGGCGGGTGTTTATGGAGACATGTTTAAACTAGGAATTATAGACCCTATGAAAGTTACAAAGATTGCACTTCAAAATGCAGTGTCTGTAGCGATAACTATTTTATCTACTAACGCTATTATTACTATGGCACGAAGTTATGATGCAGAATGAAATGTCCACAATGTGTAGGTGATTTAATTTGGGGTGGAGATAGTGAATATGAAGACTATAAATCCAAAGGAGTTGGGATTGTTTCTAGCTCATCTTGTCCAGATGAAAAGTGTTCTGTAGAAACTGTGTTAATCTATACAAATTAATTATGGAAATAAATGGAAGGGAAGTTGGTCGTTTTGTAATCAAAAAAACGTGGTGTAAAGTTGATTGTATTGAAGAAGATGGGCCAAAGTTAAAAGTAATTATAGAACGTGTTAAGGTTTTAGATAAACACGGAGAGTATATTAAATTTGAGAAACTTGAAAAAGTAAAAGAGTATTTAACTGAGTTTCCAGACTTACAAATAACAATAGAATAATTATGAAACCAATAGGAACAAATATTGTTATAAAAACAATTGAAGAAGAAATCAAAACCTCATCAGGATTATTATTGTCTTCAGACGATGCTAACCAACTAAGATACAAAAAAGGATTGATAGTAAAACCGGGTACAGATGTGACGGTTATAAAAGAAGGTGATAAAATATATTACGACAAGAGAGCGGGATATACAATGCTTATAAATAATGAACCCTATACAATCATTTCTCAGAATGATGTCGTTGTTGTTTTATAAACTTATTCATTTCTATTATCATATTGCGATACACTTTATCTGAATAGGATACTTTTTTCTCAAACATAGGATTCCCTAATTTAGAAGTTGGAATCTCCTCCCCATTTAGTTTTTTATAAATAGAGTCTACTACTCTTTTTGTTTTATAAGATAACGAATACAAAGTCTTGTGTCTTTTTCTACTTCTTCTAAATACTTCTATCCATCCATTCGCTAGTAGTCTTTTAAATCTAGCCTCATCCCAGCTAAGTAAGTTGTTAAATTCTTTAAATTTTTCTTTACTAAAGTACATTTCTGAGTTCAGAAAGAGTATCATATCTAGGTCGGCTGGAGCAAGTCCATACTTCGCTTTAAAAAAGTATCTAATTACTTTCCAGTATTTTAAGTAGTCATTTTTCATTGGATTTAATTTAGTAAATTTGTACAAATATATTTAATAATACTCAACCCCGCCAATATGAGAGAAGAAAAAAGAGATTTAAGACATTACATCGGAGCCTCCGGAGTATTTATATTAATAATTTTAATACTTTTATTCTTAAGTTTCAATGAGATACCACCTGTAAACAAAGATATTGTTGTTTCTATTGTAGGTATTTTAGTTGCGAGCCTAGGAATGGTTGTATATACCATCATTGGGCAACAACCAGATGAGGTGAATAAGCTTCAGAAGAAAAATGAGTCTTTAATGGCGAATGCAGACCAGATGGAAAAGAGGAATGACCAATTGGAGGAGATGATAATTGAAATTCAAAAAGACATTATAACTAAATTAACAGATTTAAACGAGAAAAAATAATATTATGGCAAAGAAAAAAACAGTAAAATCTAATAACACTGCTTATAAATTAAAAAAAGCAAGAGGATTTTCAGCAGGAGCAGGAACTGGTAAGAGAAAGATAATAACTAAAACACCTACTAGTATCTACGTAAAAAAAGAAAAATCAATAAATAAAATCACTCCTAAAACTAAAAGAAAATTATAACATTATGGCATATCCAATAGGACACAAGGACTACGGTAAAATGGGGCCGAAGACAGTAGAAGAATACCAATCCCTAAACTTTAGTAATAAAGACATTAAAAAAATAACTAAAAAAACCGGCCCGGCTGGAAGTGTTATTGTAACAAAGAAACCTGTTACTAAAGCTTAATACAAATAAAAAGACACAAGGAAAATATTAGTATCTTTGTAGGGTAAAAAGAATTAAGATGGCAAATTGGATTCAAAAAGCAACAAAGGGCATGCGTAAAGATAAGCCATGCACTGGAAAAAAGTTCGGTGGACCTACTTGCAAAAAAGGAACAAAGAGATATAACTTAGCGAAAACATTTCGCTCAATGAAGAAATAGAAATGAGAAAATTAGGAGCATGGCTTATAAAAGCCGCTAATCATATTAGTAGTTTTTTCAAATACTTAAAATGTAAATGGAATCACTTTTTGATTTTAATCTCTTTTAGTGTAGAGTCGTGTGAAAACAAAATATGTACTTGTAAACAATGAAGTCAAAAGGACTGGGAGATACTATACATAAAATAACAAAAGCAACAGGGATAAAAACTGTAGTAGATTCAATATCTAAAGCCGCAGATTCTGATTGCGGGTGTGACAAACGCCGAGACACATTAAATAGAGTTATACCTTATAAATAAAAAATTATGTCATATCAAAAATTACAAGCCCAACGTGCAGCAGCAGTAACACCTAGTGATACTATTGATATACCCAGTATATCTACTGACCCAGGAGCCGGAAGAAATAATGGATGTGTTTTATACGTTGGAATTGCAGGAAATCTAAGAGTAAAAACAACAGGAGGTGACATTGTTACCTTTACAAATATTAACACCGGAGCTTTTATTCCGGTTCAAGTTTTAAGAGTATATGCTACAGGTACAACTGCCGCTAGCATATTAGCTTTATGGTAAAAAATAGATAAAAATGGCTTTAATAAACGCAATTGGAATTTTTATTAGCTCAAATTTATCAGCTCAAGCACCTCCGTTCGGAAGTACTGATATTGTGAGTGAGCTAAACGTACAAATGGTAGATGAAGTAAATAGTGATGACTTAATAACAGAAACAACATAAGATGGCAATAAAATTTTCCCAATTCGCAGTAGGAGCAACAACAGCTGATGTAGACTTTATAGTAGGATACAAGGCAACTGAAAATGTTCAAATTCCAATTGGCTTAGTTACTGCCAATACAACCTATAGTGTATCCACAGCTCAGGCTGGGCTCAACGAAACACTAACTTTAACAGGAGCAGGCCCGGCAAGCACGGATGATATTACTTTTACAGCAGGAGCAGATATTGTTTTAACTGATGACGGAGCAGGAAATGGATTTACTATAGCTTCTAACGGCCCTCAAGGGACTGTTACTTCTGTAGGCTCTACCTCTGGAGTAACGGCTTTAACGCTTGTTACGAGTGCAGCCTCTCCAACCCCTGTATTAACATTAGGAGTTACTGGAGGTACACCAGGGCAATATTTACAACAAGACGGAAATTGGGAAACATTACCTCCTGCCGATACATATACATTGCCAATAACTGGGAGTGCAGCAGCTGTTACCGCTACTCTTACTGGAAACGCAGGAGATACTGACCCTGTTCTTATTACCGGAGGAACAAACGTTGCTTTCTCAAGTATTACAGCAGCAGGCTTTACTGTTGACGCTACAGACACAAATACTACATACGACCTAACAACTACTACTACAGCAGATGGGCAAACTAATGTTCCTCTAAATTTAGTTCCTTCAACAGGAGCAACAGATGTTCTAAACTTAAAAGGAGCAGGAACAGTTACCATTGAAAGTGATTCCGGAACAGGAGTTGTTACAATTACAGGAGGTAGTCTTGGAGATGTTACTTCATTTAATCAGGTTTCAGGAGCTGCATCAACAGGAGCAGCACTAACTGCAGCCGGTACAGGAGCAGGGCCATACACTGGAACTGTAACTGTTGCATCAAATTCTTATGCTGGGGGAGCAAATGTGGGGCACGTCCCATCTGGAGGAGCAGCAGGACAATATTTAGACGGAGCCGCTGGAGCTTGGACAACAGTAACAACCGGCTCAGTAACAGAAGTAACTTCAGCAGATGTAAACTTAATTAGCGTAGCAACCGGAACAACTACACCTGTTCTTACCGCTGTAACAGGAGCTGTAACTGGAGCTTCTACTAATTTAGCTACAGGAACTCAAATACAAACAGCAATTGATACCGCATTAAGCTCCGCTTTAATTTTTAAAGGGGGATATGATGCCTCTACAAATGCGCCGGTATTAGATAGTAGAGGAACTCCAATAGCAATTTCAGTTGGAGACACTTATATAGTAAGTGTAGCAGGAACTTTTTATGGTGATGCTGTAACTACTGGTGAAACAATGATAGTAAAAGTGGACAGAGCCGCTGGAGCTTCAACTGCTGCCGATTGGACAGTAATACAAGAAAATATTGGATTAGCAACTACTACTACAGCAGGAATTTCTAGCTACTCAACAGCTGGAGGACTGGCTGTAGACGGAAATGGTGTTGCTTCAATAGCAAATTCAGGAGTAACCGCACTACGATTAGATACTGATTCTGTAATCACGACCAAGATATTAGATGCAAACGTTACAACTGCTAAAATAGCTGATAGTAATATCACAATTGCTAAAATGGCTGACGATTCTGTCGGAGCTGCCGAGTATGTTGATAATTCAGTGGGAGCTATTGCCTTAAATGTGGCAGGAGATGGAACTGTTGGACAAGCTCTTTTATCAGACGGGGATGGAACTATGTCATGGGGGGCTGCTGGAAGCAGTTATACTGCCGGGGACGGAATAACATTAAACGCTTTAGAGTTTGATTTAGATGCAGACCTTACAACAGTAACATCTGTTTATAACGCAGGATTAAAAGTAGGTCGAGCTGTTAATGATGACTATATTAGTTTTGCAACCGATAACCAAATTAGCACTTTCATAGGAAACGCTGAAAAAATGAGGTTAGACTCTTCATTTGATTTACAAGTTGCTGGAGACGTTGTCGCAGCCTCTACAGCATTTTCTGATGAGAGACTAAAGGAGAACATTAAAAAAATAGAAAGTCCATTAGAAGCCGTTAAAAAGCTTAATGGAGTTACATACAACTGGAAAGAAACAGGAAAAGCTAGTGTAGGAGTTATTGCTCAAAATATTCAAGAAGTTTATCCTGAGTTAGTAAAAGAAATTTTACCAATCGGAAGTGACGAGAAAAGACTTACCGTAAACTACGATGGGCTTATTGGACTACTAATCGAAACAGTAAAAGAGTTAACTGAAAAGGTTGAAAAATTAGAAAATAAATAAAATGGCATTAACAGGAAATTGCAAAGACATAAATTATACAGACCACGAAACCGATACAGAAGCTGTAAGTATCACTTATCCTGATGGCACAACTAAAGAGATTCAACAACCTGTTCGGGTTAAAAATGAAGTTGATTATGAAAACGTTTATTTATGTATTAAACAAGTAGTAAATCAAAATCTAAATGAAGGCAGTAATTATAGCAAACACATTTATTATCACTACGCCGCCTACGAAAATAAAGAAACAAGAGATGCAGACCAAGAAGATTTTTTGTTTTGGAAAACAGACGCATTCTCTTTAGACCACACTAAAACCTTATATGAACAAGTTTATGAGGTAATAAAAACAACTGAAGGTTTAACTGATTTAATAGACGCATAATATGCCAATTCCAAGTTCAGGACAATTATTTCTAAGAGATACTATTGCTTTAGAGGTAGACGGAACAGATACAGGAACAAATGTATCCTTAAATGTCTTATCCACAGAGGCAGGGTTTTCAGCCCCTAATGGGATGCAGGAATTTTATGACTATAGTAGTGTAGTAGCACCAACATCAACCACCTTGACTTTTACTTCAATCACAAGCAGTCAAGTAAGAGGAAGAGGGCAGGCCTGGCCTTGGCCTAGGCTTGGAGGCGCAGGAGCTATTACCTCGTATGGTTTTTACTTTGGAACAAACTCATCAGGGCCAGGCTCAAACACAAAATATACATTTAGTGGGTCTCCGGCATATATATATTATAACTATTTTACAGGGTTAAATTCGAATACTACTTACTATGCTTGGGCGTGGGCAGCTAATTCAGCTGGCGAAGGTGTTGGGTCAGTAACAAGTGCTGCGACATCACTCCCTTCAAGACCTTATCCTTGGGCAAGAAGCGCTAATTCAAACGGCCAAGATTGTTCCTTCAGTTGGAGCGGTGGCGGCCAAGCTAGGATGACTTCTAATGGGGAATTTGGAATTAGCTGCGGTAACCAAGGCGGTTCATTGCCTAATAACGGGGACTTCTATTTTGCTTCTTATAACGGGTATAGTAATGGGACTACTTCTACATCTGCTTCAGGAAGTGGGTACACTAGCGGAGGTAAAGTGGATGGTTTGTGGTATGGTGGTAAATGTTTAACACTACACTTGCCTGCTACGGGCGGATATGCTGCAGGTTCATTCGGCACTTGTTGGCCTTCTTAATTAAATAAAAATGAATTATACTACACACACAACACAAGGAGATATTGAAGTTGTCTATTATATAACAAAAAAATGAATATAACTGATTTGAAACTATACACACTTAATTTTTTAGCATTAGCTATATCTATGTCTACAATTGACGTTATATTAAAAATAATTCTTTTAACCGTGTCTATAGGATACACTATACACAAATGGTATTTGATGTATGGAAAGAATAAGTAAACATATCTCCTACGAAGAGGGCGTTCATTCTAATACCGCCCTCAGATTAGATATTATAAATACTCCTGGAGCTTACGAGATTTCTAATATGGCGGGTATTGCTCATAATCTATTTGAACCTTTACGATTATATGTTGGTGGAGCTATAAAAATAAGTTCTTTCTACAGGTCTCCAGATTTAAATACTGCTATTGGGGGGAGTTCAAAATCACAGCATTGCCAAGGTCGAGCAATTGATATAGACGATACCTTTGGTTATCTTACAAATGCAGAAATGTTTGAGCATATAAAATCAGTCTTAAACTTTGACCAGCTTATATGGGAATTTGGAGATGATAAGAATCCTAACTGGGTTCATATGAGTTATATTTCAAGTGGGGAGAATAGAGGGCGTGTAATGCGTGCTTACAAGGTTAATGGAAGGACTTCTTATAAAATGATATGAGCACAACCAAAAAACCATTTAAAGATACCGCAGTAGGCAGATTCCTTATTGAAAAAGCTCCATCTATTTTAGGAGTGGTTGGAGATGCTTTTATTCCTGGAAATATAATATCAGAGCTTATCTCTGGTAACAAGGAAATATCCGAAGCAGATAAAGTAATTGCTCTAGAAAAATTAAGAATAGAACGTGCTGAGATAGATGGTATTACCCGTAGATGGGTATCCGATTCTAGAAGCCAAAGTTGGCTTGCTCGGAATATCCGCCCACTAACTTTAGTGGTTTTGGTATTAGCATATGTAGGGGGATGGTTCATGGGGTTAGACACTACCGACACTGCTAGTTTGCTTACGTGGGTTCTATGTGGATATTTCGGAGCTAGAACCGCAGATAAGATAGGAGTAAAATTCCCTGGTAAATAATAATTATTATATTTGTATAAAATCAAATGTAATGGATATTAGAAAAATCTCTGTAGGACCTGACTACAAGTCAGGAGCAATGCATTATTTAGTAGGACAAGAAGTTTTAGGAGGAACACATCAAATTCATTTAATAAAACAAAACACGGATAATGGGTCTATTTGTATATGGATTCAAAAGAAAGAAGAAATCTTTTTATGGAAAGAGTTCAATTCTACCATACCAGTATCACTAGAGTATAACATAAATTTTTAAAACCACATGAGCACAACCGAGTTATTAAATGAATTTAATGTATTGCAAGATAAAAAGAAAAATACCAGTGACTGGATGGAACAATTAGAAATACAAGACCAAATACATGGCATTGAAATGAAGCTGAACGGAGTAAAACCTACCGATTCTAGTATAGACTGTGAGGGCTGTGGCTCATGAGGTCTCCATTTTATTTCATAGTACAGCCTGTAAAAGGCAAAAGGTATAACAACTCAAAAGAAGTTGGAGGTATAAACCTTATAACAAGCACTTCTGAGGAAAACCACATGGCCTCTAACAGAGAAGCTATAGTAATTTCTACACCATTGGGCTATGAAGGAGATATAAGTCCAGGAGACGCGCTCCTAGTACACCACAATGTCTTTAAATTTTATAACGACATGAAGGGTCGTCAGCAAAGCGGTAAGAGCTTCTTTATGGATGACTTATTTTTTGTAGACAACGAACAATTTTTTATGTATAAAAAAGATAAGGAGTGGCACTGCCATGACCGGTATTGTTTTGTAGAGCCTGTTCCTGTTACTGAATCTTTTATAGACAAACCTTTTAAAGAAGAACCTTTAATGGGAAAAATGAAATATTTGAATAAAAAACTTATAGACGCTGGATTAAAACAAGGAGATTTGATTAGCTTTAAGCCTGAGAGTGAATATGAGTTTACGGTAGACGATAAAAAACTTTATAGAATGTATGACCATCAGATAACGATGTCACTATAAAAAATGAGACATTCAATTAAATGTAGTCAATGTGATGAAACTTTTCCTGCGGGATTTGAATATAGAATGCATTGGGAAGATGCTCATTTAGACGGAGCTATAATATATGCAGAAAATAAATTAAATGAACTCAGAAGAATTAAAGATACAGATAATTAGTGCAGGCAGAAAAGCTGTTGAGCAACTAATTAAAGTAGCTAAAGAAGATATTATTAAACACAATCCAGAAGATGATTTAGCTGCTGATAGATTAAAGAATGCGGCAGCTACAAAGAAGCTTGCTATTTTTGATGCTTTTGATATTCTCAATAAGATTGATGCAGAGCAAGAAAATATTAATTTATCAAATAACCCTGAAACTAAAGTAGAAACAAAACAAGGATTTGCAGAAAGACGCTCCAGATAGATTATATACGGTAATTAAAAATTATATACCTAAGGGAGTTCTATCTAATAAGAATAGAGCTAAAACTTGGGCGTATGGTTATAACGAAAAGTATGAGCTTATTGTTATTTCTAAAAGCGGACAGGTCGGAGATGTTATTAAAATATCAAATTTAATTATTGGCCTTCCTCCTGTTTCTAAAGAAATTACAAATAGTCATAAAAAATCTAAGGAACAATATTGGGAGCGTAAAGAATTGCCAAAAGCTCTTTCTAGAATATTCTCTATTTTCCAATGGAATGAGATGCCTTCTAAGTTTAAAACACAGTGGGTTGATTATATTGAGCAGGAATTTGACCGTAGAGATTACGGTTATTGGTTTAATAACAATGGCGAATCAACTTATATTACAGGCTCTCACTATATGTATCTTCAGTGGACTAGTATCGATATAGGATACCCTGATTTTAGAGAAGCAAATAGAATATTTTTTATGTTTTGGGAAGCTTGTAAGGCTGACAAAAGGAGCTTTGGAATGGTTTACTTAAAAATAAGACGTTCAGGATTTTCTTTTATGGGCTCTTCAGAGTCTGTAAACACAGGAACTTTAGTAAAAGATTCAAGGGTTGGTATATTATCTAAGACGGGGTCTGATGCTAAAAAGATGTTTACGGATAAGGTTGTTCCTATAGCGAACAGACTTCCTTTTTTCTTTAAACCTATTCAGGATGGTATGGATAAACCAAAGTCTGAGTTAGCTTTTCGTATACCAGCCTCAAAGATTACCAAAAAGAATATGTATGATTCTATTGACAATGAGTTGTATGGGTTAGATACTACTATTGACTGGAAGAATACAGATGACAACTCTTATGATGGGGAAAAATTACTTTTATTAGTTCATGATGAATCTGGTAAATGGATTAAACCTAATAATATTCTCAATAACTGGCGCGTAACTAAAACATGTTTAAGACTGGGAAGTAAAATTATAGGAAAGTGTATGATGGGCTCAACCTCTAACGCACTAGACAAAGGAGGAGCTAACTTTAAAAAACTTTATGAAGACTCTGATGTAAAGACTAGAAATGCAAATGGTCAAACAAAAAGTGGGATGTATTCTTTATTTATACCTATGGAATTAAATATGGAAGGTTTTATAGACAGACATGGAATGCCGGTTTTGCGAGCTCCGACTGAAAAGATAAAAGGAGTAGATGGAGAATGGATAACTAACGGAGCTATAGACTATTGGGAGGCTGAAGTCGATTCTTTAAAGTCTGATGCAGACGCACTTAATGAATTTTATAGACAGTTTCCAAGAACGGAATCGCATGCTTTTAGAGATGAAAGCAAATCATCATTATTTAATTTAACTAAAATATACCAGCAGATAGACTATAATGATTCTCTTATGATAGACCAACATGTTACTAGAGGTAATTTTTATTGGGAGAATGGAATAAAAGATGGTAAGGTTGCTTTTAGCCCTGACAGTAGAGGTCGATTCTTAATAAGTTGGGTTCCTTCTAAAGCATTACAGAATAGATTTACAGAACGAAAAGGTCTTAAGTATCCTGGGAATGAACACATTGGAGCTTTTGGTTGTGACTCTTATGATATTTCAGGAACAGTTGGGGGTAGGGGCTCAAACGGAGCGCTGCATGGAATAACAAAATTCAGTATGGAAGAAGCTCCGTCTAATGAGTTTTTCTTACAGTATGTGGCTAGGCCTCAGACGGCGGAGATATTTTTTGAAGAGGTTCTTATGGCGTGTGCATTTTATGGGATGCCTATATTGGTAGAGAATAATAAACCCAGACTATTATATCATTTTAAAAACAGAGGGTATAGACCTTTTTCTATAAACCGTCCTGATAAACATTCCTCTAAACTATCTAAAACAGAAAAAGAACTAGGAGGAATTCCTAATAGTTCTGAAGACGTAAAGCAATCTCATGCAGCTGCTATTGAATCTTATATAGAAAAAAATATAGGGTTAGATTTAAACGGAACATTTAGAGGTGAAAATGAAATGGGTAATATGTTGTTTATTAGAACCTTAGAAGATTGGGCTAGATTTGATATAAACAATAGAACCAAATTTGATGCGAGTATAAGTTCCGGCTTAGCCATCATGGCAACACAAAAACATATGTATTTACCCGAGAAAAAACAATCAAAAATAAACCTTAACTTTGCAAGGTATACGAATAAAGGAACTTTAAGTGAATTAATTAGATAGATGAAGGATGTTACAATAGACATTGCATCTGCGGGCTTTCCAAGCCAATTTGTTTCAGATGCTAAAAAAGCAACTGATGAATTTGGCCTACAAATCGGACAAGCTATTCAGTACGAATGGTTTAAAAAAGATGGTAGCCAATGTAGATATTATAATCAATGGAGAGATTTTCATAGACTGAGACTTTACGCACGAGGCGAACAGTCTGTGGCTAAATACAAAAGTGAATTAGCAATAGATGGAGATTTATCTTATCTTAATTTAGACTGGACACCAGTTCCTATCCTTCCAAAGTTTGTTGACGTTGTTGTCAACGGAATGCAAGACCGAGAATTTAAGGTCAAAGCTTATGCTCAAGACGCTCTGTCTCAATCAAAAAGAAGTAAGTATCAAGATATGATTGAAGGTCAGATGGCCGCTAAACCTATCCTTGAAAATATACAAGAACAAACAGGAGTAGACCCTTTTATAATGGACCCTGATGAGCTCCCTTCTAGTGATGAGGAGTTGTCTTTGTATATGAATTTAAATTATAAGCCTGCTATAGAGATTGCTGAAGAAGAAGCAATCGATACTATGTTTGCTGAAAACCATTATAATGATACCCGTAAGAGATTAGATTATGATTCTACGGTTATTGGAATTGCTGTAGCTAAACACGAATTCTTACCAGGCTCAGGAGTTGAAATATCTTATGTAGACCCAGCTAATGTGGTTTATAGCTATACTGAAGACCCTTTCTTTAAAGATTGTTTTTATTGGGGAGAGATTAAAACTCTAGGCATTAGTGAGTTAATAAAAATAGACCCTAATCTTACTAAAGAAGATTTAGAAACAATATCAAAATATAGCCAGAGTTGGTTTGATTATTACAATGTAGCTCAGTTTTATGAAAACGATATTTTCTATAGAGACACCTGCACATTAATGTATTTTAATTATAAGACCACTAAAAAAATGGTTTATAAGAAAAGAATACTTGAGGGCGGAGGTTCTAAAATGATAGAAAAAGATGATGAGTTCAATCCTCCAGCTGAAATGCTTGAAGAAGGGAAGTTTGAAAAAATAGAAAAAACTATAGACGTTTGGTACAATGGTATAATGGTAATGGGAACAAACATTATTATAAAGTGGGAGTTAGCAGAAAATATGGTTCGTCCACAATCTGCTTCTCAACATGCTTTACCAAACTACGTAGCGTGCGCACCAAGAATGTATAAAGGAGTAATCGAGTCTTTAGTTAGACGTATGATTCCTTTTGCAGACCTTATTCAATTAACTCATCTAAAACTTCAGCAAGTAATTGCTAGAGTAGTTCCTGACGGAGTGTATATAGATGCTGATGGATTAAACGAAGTTGACTTAGGAAACGGAGCTGCATATGACCCGTCAGACGCATTAAGACTATATTTCCAAACAGGTAGTGTAGTAGGGCGGAGCTACACCCAAGAAGGAGAATATAATCAAGGTAAAGTTCCTATAACACAGCTCACAAGCAATTCAGGCGCTTCTAAGACACAAATGCTTATAGGTAACTATAACCACTACTTAGACATGATTCGCTCTGTAACAGGCTTAAATGAATCGAGAGACGGCTCTACTCCAGACCCTAATGCTTTAGTTGGTGTTCAAAAGTTAGCTGCATTAAATTCAAATACTGCAACTCGGCATATATTAGATGGAAGTCTGTATATATATAGAACATTAGCGGAAGCTTTAACATATAGAGTTGCTGATATATTAAAATATTCTGACTTTAAAGAAGATTTTATAAATAAGATAGGTAAATATAATGTGAGTATTTTGGGAGAAATCTCTCAATTATACATATATGACTTTGGAGTATTTATAGAACTGTCCCCTGATGAAGAACAAAGAGCTATGCTTGAACAGAACATTCAAATGGCTTTATCTAAAGGAGATATTAATTTAGAAGATGCTATAGATATTCGAGAGATTAGAAATCTTAAACTAGCAAATCAATTATTAAAAGTTAAAAGATTAGCTAAACAAGAGCGTGACGAGAAGACGGCAATGCAGCAGCAAGCTATTACTGCTCAACAGCAATTAAAATCTCAAGAGATGGCAGCGCAAACAGCGATGCAAACAATACAACTTGAGACTCAATCTAAAATGCAAATCAAACAAGCTGAAATATCTTTTGAAATAGAAAAGAATAAAATGGAGGCACAGCTTAAATCTCAATTAATGCAACAAGAGTTTGATTACAACGTGCAATTAAGAGGAATGAGTGAAAACGCTTTAACTCAAAGAGAAGACCAGAGAGAAGGAGCGAAAAGTGACCGTATTAGTCAGCAAAATACTGAACAGTCTAAATTAATTACACAACGTAAAAATAATTTACCACCTCAGAATTTTGAATCTAATGAAGATAGCTTAGATGGATTTGACTTGTCTGAGTTTTCACCTAGATAAATCATGTATGAGTATAAAAATTTTAACCAAATCTTAAATTAAATCAAATGGAAATGAAAGTAAGAGCTCTAGATGGGCCAGAAGAAAAATCAATGCAAGAAGTTGAGCAAGATTTGCTCACTAAGCATGAAGAAAAATTTACCGATACTGAGGAAACAGAAAATATAGAGGTGGTTTCAGCAGAAAAAGAGGAGACCATTAAAGAAACTCCGCCCGTAGAAGAAGAAGAAAACTTAGATGATGTAGCTGAAAGAGCTTACGATTTAAGTGAACAAGACGTTCTTTCATATATTGGAAAAAGATATAATAAGCAGATTAATTCTATTGACGAATTGATAGAGGCAAGAGAAGAATCTGAAGAATTACCTGAAGATGTAGCTGCTTATTTTAAGTATAAAAAAGAAACAGGTCGTGGAATAGAAGACTATGTAAAAATACAAAGAGACTTTGACTCCATGAATCCTGATTCTTTGCTAAGGGAATATTTAACTGCTACCGAAGAAGGGCTAGACTCAGAAGATATTGATTCTCTAATGGAGGATTATGATTTTGACGAAGAACTAGATGAAGAATCTGCAATTAAAAAAACAAAATTAGCAAAGAAAAAAACTATTGCGAAGGCAAAGAGATACTTTAAAGAGCAGAAGGAATTATACAAACAACCCCTTGAGTCAAGACCGGTTGTTAATTCTGAAAGTGAAAATGAAGAATTTCAAGCTTATAAGCAATATTTAGAATCAGCTAACACTCAAAAAGAGGAAGGTGAGGTAAAACGTAATTGGTTTCTTAAACAAACTGAAGAAGTTTTTACTGATGATTTCAAAGGTTTTGATTTCGCGCTTGACGACAAAACAGTAACTTACTCTCCCGGTGAAGCAAGCTCTTTAAAAAAGGCACAAGACACGCCTATGAATTTTATCAACAAATATCTTGATGATAAAGGTCTAATAAAAGATGCTGCTGGATACCACAGAGCTTTAGCTATAGCCATGAATCCTGACAAATTTGCTCAGTTCTTTTTTGAACAAGGCAAGTCTGATGCCACAGAAGAAGTTTTACGTAAGACTAAGAATATAAATATGACTGAACGTAGAGCGCCTGAAGTGACTAATAAAGGAGGAATGCAAGTTAAGTCAGTTAACCCTGATTCGGGACGCGGCTTAAAAATTAGAAGTATTAAAAGAAAATAACAATTAAAAATTATAATTATGGCAGGAGCAGTTCAAGCAGCCCCAGGGTTCGCTTTACAACCAAGTGCGGAACAAGTACCTTTGATTTCGAACTATATTACAGACTTCAATTTCTTAGACCAGTATCTTCCGGATACTTACGAAAAGGAATTTGAAAGATACGGTAATCGTACCGTTGCATCATTTCTTCGTTTAGTAGGCGCTGAAATGCCTTCTAACTCTGACCTTATCAAATGGGCAGAACAAGGAAGATTACATACTAAATACACAGATTGTACTACAGCACAGGCTTTAGCGCCAGGAGTTACAACTGCAACTTTTACTATCAATGACACTTTAATTCCTAATACAGGAAGTATCGCTGTTAGAGTTGGTCAAACTGTAGTTATCTCAGGAAATGCAGGAGAAGGTCTTCATAAAGCTGTTGTTATTGCTGTAGCTACTGGTGCGGGAACAATTGATGTTGCTTTTTACGGAGCTGATTTTGTAAACGCTGCTGCTGTAAATAAATACACAGTGTTTATTTATGGTTCAGAATTTAGAAAAGGAACAACAGGAATGGATGGCTCTTTAGAGGCAGACGATGTATTCTTTTCAAACTCTCCTATTATCATAAAAGACAAGTACGCTGTTAGCGGGTCTGATATGGCACAAATTGGATGGGTAGAGGTTCAAACTGAAAACGGAGCTAATGGATACCTATGGTATTTAAAATCTGAGCATGAAACACGTTTGCGTTTTGATGATTACCTAGAGACTTCAATGATTGAAGCTGTACCAGCGCTTGCTGCGTCTGGAGCTGCAACTCAAGCTGTCAACACAAATGTTGGTAACAAAGGGTCTGAAGGTATTTTCTATGTAGTAGAAAACCGTGGTAATGTATGGGGTGGAGGAAATCCTGTAGCATTAGCTGATTGGGATGCTATTATATCTCGTTTAGATAAGCAAGGTTCTATTGAAGAAAACGTAGTTTTTGTTGATAGAGACTTTGGATTTGACATTGACGATATGTTGGCTGCACAGAACTCTTATGGAGCTGGTGGTACTTCTTATGGTCTTTTTGACAATGATAAGGAAATGGCCTTAAATTTAGGATTCACAGGTTTCCGTAGAGGTTATGACTTTTACAAGTCTGACTGGAAATACTTAAATGACCCAACTATGCGAGGTGGTTTACCTACAGGAGCTAATTCAGGACGTGTAAACGGACTATTAGTGCCAGCAGGTTCTACTACTGTATATGACCAGATTTTAGGTAAGAATGCTAAACGACCTTTCTTACATGTTCGTTACCGAGCATCTGAAACTGAAGATAGACGTTACAAAACTTGGATTACAGGTTCTGCTGGCGGAGCTTCAACTTCAAGCTTAGACGCTATGGAAGTTCATTTCTTGTCTGAGAGAGCTGTATGTACTTTAGGTGCAAACAACTTCTTCTTATTCCAGGAGTAATATTTACTAAGGGGGGTTTAACCGCCTCCCTTTTTTTTAAATCTAATTAAATTCTATTATAATGAAAAATACTATAAAACTTGTAGACAAAGTCTACAAACTCACAAGAGCTGCAGCTCCTCTATCTTTTATGCTGCCTACAAGACACTCAAGAAGATTTCCTTTATTATGGTTTGATGAAGAAAAAGGTGAAAACCGAACACTTCGTTATGCTCGTAATCAAAGGTCTCCTTTTGAAGATGAACAAGATGGAAATGTAATCATGGAGCCCATTATCTTTGAGGACGGATTTCTATTTGTTCCTAAAAATAATCCTGTATTACAGAAGTTTTTATATTATCATCCTTTAAATGGAAAAAGATTTGAAGAAGTAAATGAAGAAAAAGACGCTTCTGAACAAGTATCTCAATTAAACTTTGAAGTCGATGCTTTAATTGAAGCTCGAAAATTATCTGTTGAACAAGTAGAGACCATAGCTAGAGTTCTTTTAGGCTCTGACACTTCTCAAATTACAACAGCTGAATTAAGAAGAGATATATTAATTTATGTAAAGCAAGACCCGAAGAGTTTCATGAAAATGATAAACGACCCGATGCTTAAATTACAATCTACTGTTCATTTGTTTTTTGACAAAGGATTATTAGGGTTTAGAAATAATCAAAAAGAAGTATGGTTTAATACATCATCTAATAAAAAGAAGATGCTTACTGTACCTTTTGGTGAAGACCCTTATTATATAACTACCTCATATCTTCAAAGCGATGATGGTATAGAGGCTTTAAAAATGCTAGAGAAACTATTAGCATCTAACTAAAACATCTCATAGAGAAAGTTTTAAATCAGTAAATAAAGAAGAGGGCGACAAAAAATTGACCTCTTTTTTTTTGTTTATCTTTGTAAAAAACAAAGCGATGATAAACGCTGTTAGAAATACAGTACTTGCTATCTTAAATAAAAACAATTACGGTTATATATCTCCATCGGATTATAACCTATTTGCTAAGCAAGCACAATTGGATATTTTTGATGAATACTTTATAGGATATAATTCTCAAATCAACAAAGAAAATTCAAGAGTCTCTGGCACTGGGTATGCAGATATAAAAAAAGGATATGAAGAGGTTATAGATACTTTTTCAGTAACTGGAGCTTTATCTAAAAGTTCACAAAACGAATATACAACTCCGACTTCCGCTACAACAGGTTCAGATTATTATCTTTTAAATAAAATATTAATATATAGTGTAGTAACTTCATCTGGAACAACCACTAGTATAGGCGGAGGCAACACGGAGCTTATAGATGCCGGAGCAACTTTTATAACTAATGAGGTAAAACCAGGAGATGTTGTTTCTGTAATATTAGCTAATTCAGTAGTTACTAACCTAAGCGTGGTTTCTGTAACCAATGAAACAACTTTAGTTGTTAGTGTAGCTTCTTTACTTACTGCTAATATTCTTTATTCTATTTATAAAAAAGTTAATTTAAAAAATGAGGCAGAGCGAGTAACCCATAGTAAAATTACTATGCTTAATAAATCATTACTTACTACTCCAAATACAACATACCCTGCTTACACGCAAGAGGGGAGCATACTAACTTTATATCCGGATACTGTATCTACTATAGGGCAAGTGGTTTCCCAATACATAAGGTATCCAAAAGACCCTAAGTGGACTTATATCTCATTAACTGGTGGAGAGCCTATCTTTGACCAATCTCAGACTGATTATCAGGATTTTGAATTGCCTCCGGATGATGTGAATAATTTAGTAGCGAGAATTTTACAATACGCAGGAATGTCTATTAGAGAAATAGCTACAGTACAATTTGGTAAAGCATTAGAACAATCAGAAAACCAAGAACAACAATAGCATGGCATATTTATCACAATATCAATATTACGAAAATGCAGGGTCTGCTCCTACTGATAAAAATTGGGGGTCATATCAATATGTTAGTCTAGAAGATATAGTAAATAATTTTGAGCTAATGTATTCTGGAAATCATTCTTTGATTAATAATGAAGAAAGATATAAGATATTATTTCTC
>Ga0307984_1000351_pt1 | contig 20562 bp, 49 predicted proteins | sample EllFjometageno78_FD_203169 | JGI IMG/M metagenome (GOLD analysis project Ga0307984, IMG submission 203169) | Marine microbial communities from Ellis Fjord, Antarctic Ocean - #78 | ecosystem: Environmental > Aquatic > Marine > Unclassified | place: Southern Ocean | collected 2014-10-09
ACGAACCAGAAGACAAGAAAACACCTGTTTCATACAAGGTAGACGGTACATCAGCTAGAGTAGTAAACCAGTCAGGACAAGACACTGAACTGCGTAAGGCTATTGCTAAGCTCCGTAAAGCCGACTCTGCACAAGATATTGGACGAGGTGTCATTGATGCCTTCTCTAGCAGGGACAAGTCTAAAGGTTCTGGCACAGACCCAGTACCAGTAGACGATAACATTGACTCATTCGAGGGTAAGACTCCGGTTGCAGGTGACAAGCCTAAAGCCTCTCCAATGGATAACGCTATCCTATCTAAGTTACAAAAACTAGCTAAGTCTGACGAGGAAGTATCAGTGGATGGTAAAGATGCTATCCTGCTCATGCCGCCTAACCTAGCTACTCAACGTATCATGGGGCGACCTGCTCCTGCTGCTACAGACGCTACTGACAGACTTCGTGGCGCAATTCTAGTACTAAAGAGCAACAAGACAGTATAATAGCGTAGACTATTATTTCAAGGAGATTTCTACCCAATGCCAGACGCAGCTAACCTCAAACTACCTAAGGTAATGGATGCAAGCATCAACACATCAGTTGGTGGTTTCTCCGTACCTGATAACACACGACTTGCTGACCGATATGCCGCCTTCGAGGTTACACTCGTAGACGAAACACCTGTTGATCTTATCAACCTTATCGGGCTAGCACCAGCCGCAGTGAATATTATCGAGAACCCTTCATTTGAAGCAGCCACTACAGGTTGGACAGACGATGGTGCTACGAACACGAAGCAAGCTACCAGCCCTAAATCAGGCAGTAACTCAATGCGACTCGTCCCAGATAACGCTGCTGCTGACGAGGGAGCTTATATTGAAATCGTTGCACCCGGGTCTGAGGACTCTAACGCAGGAGCCAGATTCATCTGCTTCTCTGCTGACGCTCTGTCTGCATCCGCTACGCCTAGCTTCCAGCTTCGTGTACTAGACGCTGACGGAGTAGAACTAGCTCAGAAGTCCGCTACGCTATCTGTATCCACACAACGAGTCAAACTGTCGGTGAAGCTACCTGTTCTATCAGGAAGCGCAACCTATCGTATATGGGCTGGTTCAGAAGCACAACACGCAATCAATATATTTGTAGATGATGTACAAGTAGAACTAAACCATACAGGTAACATCACTGATTACATCAACACCACAACTGGTGAAATCAACACAGGTTGGCAAGGCACAGCTAATGCATCCTTTAGCCAGCGAGTGTCCCCTATGACTGAGATTACAGAAGTGAACATCCTAGCTTCCCACGCTACACGAGTTGCATTTGACCACGACGCTCAGCATGATACCATTGCAATAGGAACGACTTTGCCGGGAATCTTAATCCCAGCAGCTACCACGTTCAACGTAAAAGGTGTGAGTATCCGTACTCGCATCAATGCCACGAACGATGTAAATTTAGAGACACCATTGCTCAAAGGTTACGTACTAGGCCGTTCCCGCATCTAGAAACTGCGCTCAGCTAGTATAATAGGACAGCTATTATTTAGGAGGAATTGTGTTTAATATAGAACTTAAAAATCATCTAGGTCGGGTAAGGCCCCAGATATTCCTAGCCATCGCAGTGCTAGGAATCTTGGCTGTGTACGGTGTAATAAATAGTATGCCAGAGATTGCAACAGGCACTATTGGTGGTATCATTGCGCTAGGCATGAAGGTATTAGAAAGTGAATAAACTAAAATCCTTCTTACGGAAAGTTTTTTCCGTACCCCATATTTCACTACCTCATATCTCGCTACCGCATATCCCAGTACCCCATATCCCAGTACCCTCAGTTAATATTCCACTAGGGAATATTGGACGTAAGGTAGCTGATACTATTCTCTGGCTCCCATTGAAAATTGCATGGGTGCTTAGGAAGATTATGTACGGTATTGCGGCAACCCCAGCGATGGTTGCACACTCTCCCGTTCAACTGTATTTCAAGATTATAGCTGGTCGGGACTGGGTACTGATTAAGATAGATTATCTCGAAGCTGAGTCTGTCAAATGGAAACGGTCGTTTAACATTATCAAGAGTCCGTATAGTATCCTACTGAAAATGGGCTTTAGTCCACAGTATGCTATTGGTCTAATTGCTATTGGTTCAACTGCTGCTACAGGAGCAGTTGCTGCGGAGGCTATGAAGCCACCATCATTCGCTGCTGGCGACCCCGGTGTTTATAACGCACCGCTGGATTCCCCTGTTTTTAGCAGCAAAGAGTTCAACACTTTGCGAATGGACTTAGGCTCAACCCCGATTGGGTTAGTTGAGATACGTGATATCACTCTAGGTACTGCTTACGCTAACTCTGCCCTGCCAACAGGTGAAACAGATGTTGTTATCGTTGGGGGATTAGCAGCGGTTGCTGACCCTGTATTTGCTGAGACATACCTCGAAGTCGGTCATATGACCGTAGACCGTTGGCGGTGTACAACTCTGACTCTAACGAACATCGAAACTAACAAGCTAATCGTTCGTGGCAATGCTAGTGATGGTCAGTCCATCTCTGCTGTTGCTGGTACACCTAGAGACAGAGCCATTTCAGGTGGTAATAGAGCTGATGACATGCTTACCTCTGGGGGCTTCTATGACCAGTTGAAGATCACCGCTGCGTCAACTGGTGTGAACGGGCAGATTGACAGACTCATACTGAGCAACCTTTACACTAAGGGTGGTGGTTGTGTCCTTGACCGAATCAAGGCTGGCACACTAGAGATCATACTGAATGAAATTGGTGCAGGAGATGGCTTCGATACTAAGGATTTCCAGATCGAAACTAGTGTGATATACAAGTCCTTTGAGAACGACGATAATGTTGAAATCAGCATTGCACCTCCCTCTTAGAGTGAGGTAGTAGAGTACTTCTCTTAGTTCTTTAGACTCCGTTCCTAGTATAATAGAGTGTACTTCGGTACACTCTAACTATTTAAGGAGATTACTTTATGCCTATTATCAATTGGATACTCGGATGGGTCACTGGCGTTGCGCCACTTGTCCTAGCCGTGATATACTCCATTGTCCTAGACGCTGTGGATGATGTTCTAATGATCATCAAATATAGCAAGGACATGAAGATTACCAAGGATGAGCAAATCAAAGTGGACACACGACGCTCAACAAGACGATGGAATGCAATTCGAGGATTAGCAAACAAGCTTCCGTTTTTCACGGTTGAGTAGAGAGTTGGTGATCTAATATCTCCTGCCTCTCCTGTTGACAACAGCGGGAGGGGCTTGTATATTAGATATCAGGAACGAAAAATAATTAGCAGGGGAGTAGCAGGAATGACCAATCAAGTAGTAGTAAAGCCCATCGGAACCCGCATCATTGCGAGCAAGGTTGACGAGGGCGAGGTAACGACCCAGAGTGGCATCATCATGCCAGATACCGCCAAAGGTGACGAACTAGTCGCATATCGTATAGAATCGGTAAGTGATATGATTCACGACTCTAAGGCTTTCCACGTAGGACAGATCATCTTTATCCCACGAGCCACACCCACGGCACGTATGAAGACATTGGAAAACAAAGAACTAGATTTGTTCGACACCACATATGTAGTTGCAAAAGTGACTGGCAACGTATAGACTTATTTCATAGCTGGTAGCCGGGGGTTTATTCAATCGGTTTGCTGAGTGGTCGTAGGGTGCATCGGTAGTTGACCGAGTTGATCATGCTAGAGATAGCGGGAGCATCAGGTTTCTACGAACTAAGTGAGCGGCAAGAGTGGAGAGCCGCAGCCCAGACAGCTATCGGATTAGTAGGAGTATCATGTTAGTACATATCAAAGAGTGTGACTCGTGGGATTGGCAAGGACTGGACTATGGTGCAGGGGACTTTCAGCAATGTGAAGAACTTGCTACATGGTGTGTAGGGGCGCAAGAACCTAGATACTACTGCCAGCCTCACAAGGATATGTATTACGATGATGACTACGATATAGCCAGAGCGTTAGAGCTAACGGAAGTTATTCTAGCCCCCGAATAAGTCCCTAGCGGACTTAGCACCCTTTTTCTTTACACGATAGGTAGAAGTTTGAGCATGACAATTAGGACATATAAGACGCAGGTTCTTCTTCTGGTTATCCCCATGATCACCGTTGATGTGGTCAAGTTCCAATGAAATCTTTTGACCCTGCCACTCTTTATTTTTACAGATATGACACTCTTCAGGTAACACGCCCTCTTTTATCAGGCGAACTTTCAGCTTGTCCGATTGCATCGGAACCTTATTCGTTAGATAATCCTCTATGGGACGAGTCTTTTCCAGATGCACAACTTCGGACGCAGCCTCCATCGCCTTCCTACTTGCAATCATCTTCTGAACATCGTGCTTTGTCTCAACCTGCATTGGTACGCCGTTCTTGCGAATCCGTACTTCGTGCGGGATTGCCTCATAATTATCCGGTAAAATTGACATATGTTCCTCCTGTGGTGTACTATTATACTGCGAACGAGCAACTAACAACTAAAGGGAAGACAGACTTGATAATTGAAGACCTATTTTCATTTTTCGTAATAGCCGTTGTACTTGGCTCATTATTCATAGGATATGGCTTCTAATGGACGAGATAGAAGAGTACGACGAGTCACCTAGAGAGCGTAAAATAAACAAACGCCGTGACCGTGACGAAATGAATAAGCCTATGAGAGTTGAGAATGTGAAAGATAAACGCAGAGACTCTGAGAAGTTCAGGCGTGAGCGTGAAGATTTCGAGAAGATATTCGAGGCAGAAGATGAGTAATATAGAGAAAGCTATAGCCCTGCTTAGAGAGAACATTGACACTGTTCCTCCGCATGGCTGTCAGAGAGATGCTGTACTAGCTCTACTTGAAGCCATAGAGCCTGAACAGCTACTAAGTGCCTGTGGGATGAAAAATGGTTCCGATGCTTGGTCTGTACGTTGTGGCTTCGATAACAAGCACACGGGCTATCACTCGTGGCTGCATCTAGAGGAGCAAGAGAATCATGGTACTTGCTAAGTACCTATGTAGATGGGGAATCATCAAACATAATATGGTTATAGAGGCTAGAGGTTTACAAGAACGCTGGCTAATATGTGACAGATGCGACGGTAACGAAATATGTATATCAGGAGGAACACATGGCAGAAGATAGACCTGACCGATATATGGAACTAGACCCTCACGAAGTACATACCATGCCTATGAGTCTAGCTGAGTTGTTATTCCTCAATGATAGCACCTCTGCATTAGTTGCGGCATCTGACTATGAGGGCAGCATCTCTCTACGATCACGCCTGTCCACGGCTGTGATAGCAATATCTTTTCCATTGTTAGATAAACTGCTACAAGGGATTTACACCTTGCTAGATGCGGAGGAGCCTGAGTATACTAACACTATAGACATTCTCTTCTCTGCATCTGAACTATATGTGCTTCGAGAAGCTGCTATAAGTCAGGCTCGTTATGGGAAATTCCCAGTGGGATTGAGTTTACTCAAAAAGATTTGCACGATACTGTTCGGGCAAGGTAAAGCTATACAGATAAACATCGCTTCACTAGAAAAACTTCTAGAAGGGATAGAAGGGTTAGACAATGAACAAGATGAATAACGAATGGGACTTTACAGAGGTGGATAACTCCGATGAAGTCTGTTGGCAGAAAGATGACGAGACTGCTGAATACTCGCTACGCCCTATTACAGAATCTCTTTTACGCACTACGGCTCTTACAGGGGTATCTCACCTCACTGATACAACACTTGGGATACTACTTAGGCGAGTAAAAATTCTAGTAGCTGCTGGCATCCCACTAGAACTATTTGATTTTACCTATGAAGATGCTCAGGCACATATGGGGATGAAGACAATTGCGAAACAGTTAGATGAAAAAGCTTTCAAAAATCAAGTCTACTCCTCATTAGTAGAGGTGTCCTCACACATAGAAACAAAGTTCGATAAACCCGCACCAGAAATACCTGCACCTACCACTAACAACCTAGTAGACCTGAATGGAGAACCCGTCACATGATACACCACGTATATGACCAAATCGACCTAGATGCACTACAAGAGTCTTCTACTCAACCAGTTGTAGTAGACTTCTGGGCTGAGTGGTGCGCTCCGTGTAAGATCATCGCTCCTATTGTAGATGCGTTAGAAGATGTAGCTACTGTCATCAAAGTCAATGTAGATGAAGCTAGTGAGTTAGCAGCAGCTTTCGACATTCGTAGTATACCGACTGTTATGGTGTACTACGAAGATGGAGAACTCGCTCACGAAATAGTAGGGGCGAGTATCAGCGAACTCACCGAGATTACAAAAGAGTTGGTGACTCACCACAAGACTCGTAGCATTGAGCAACCGGGAGAGAAGACTGCTGAACAGCGTCTTACTGAGGACGTTTGGGTTGACGAGCATACAGGATGTGCGTGTGGCGGTAACTGCCAGTGTCAAGGCTAAGTGAGGCTCATGTCAATACACAGAGCAGCCAGAAGGACTCTAATAGATATTAATTTCTAAGGTGGCATCATGGAAGAAAGTCTGGTAGACTGGTTAGTAGAGACATACAACCCTCTCAGAAAGCTAATAAAGACACATGACAAACGTACACGAGATTAGGCACTGGATTTCCGAAGCCTCAAATGATGACCAGTTTATGCTCGTCAAGACTGACACCTTCGATTGGGGTGACTACCCTGTGTACGCAAGAGATGCAGCACACTGTTGGGATTCCATAGATCAAGGTGGGAAGATCATGGAAGTCTACGATCTAAACATGTCTATTGAAGACCAACTAAAAGAACACAGGGCTGACCATCGACCAGCCCGACCAGAGGAGACTGACTGTGGATGTTCTTAGGTGTGATATCGTTGAAGGATAAAGACTAATGCACTACGACTACGCCCAACGATGTAAGACATGTGAACTGTGTGGAGAGCGTTTCTTTGGCTACAGTTCAATAGAGGCTACTCTAAAGTGGTCAGATCATATAGCAGCTAAACAATGCCACGGCAATACAGACCCAGATATGGAGATGACCGATGAGCGATGAACTAGATGTTAGCATAATTGAAATCCACATGAACCACTGCCCTGATTACGATCACTGTGTATCCTCAGTATGTACGCTCAACTTAGCACTAGAGACTCTATCTCAAGTTGTGTACGATCAGAATCAAATAGGATATGATGAATCATATACAGAGGGTTACGATGAGGGTGTGTGGGAGAAAGACTCAGCGGTAGAAGAGGCTCGTGATAAAGGTTATGAAGAAGCCTACGAAGACGCTAAAGAAATCTATACAGTAAAAGATGACGCTGGTGTTACCACATAATGTATAAGCCACAGTACGAGATGCGTAATTGGTGGATAGAAGAAGACTACACCTATGAAGACGAAGATGGGGTATATACATATGACCGTCTTCGTGGTAACATCTATAACAGGCACAGGTTTGATACTGGTGAGCCTGTGATGATTGGTGAGGATACATATACTTCCTGTATCATGTGGGTTCACAGTGACGATTTGTTAGAAACTAAAAACACTTTTTACCAATTGGGCGAACCTCGCAAAATTAGTGTATAATGAATACTGTAAGATTCGCACAACCGAATAGTAGATAAAAGATTTTATTGCCAATACCAGTTGAAACTGGATTCACAAGACCTGACAGCCTTTCTTTACGGGAGGGTAGTTCTAGTCTGTACATCCACTAGTAGATCGGCATGAAGCATAAAGACTGCTCAGACGCACATAATAAAGATTGCACTTTGTGTATTGTATGGATTCCTGATCGTAAATGCATGTACGCATACCGAGGCGGCTCTCACGAGCAGCCCTTGCTAAGAATCGGTTTTATCGGGAGTGGTATTAGTGAACCACCTGAGCAGAATTTCAATCCCGCCAAGTAGCACAGGGATTAGCTAGACTAGATTGGGTGACACCGATTACGAAACAAGGACGGTCACTTTCGTGTGTACGAGGTGGCTTTCATAGACGAGCATAATGGCTCACAGTGAGGCTATGGATGGTGATTCGTACTAGAGGTCAACACTCTAGTTAGTGTAGTATTTATTGAGAACCAGTAGTGGAAACGTCTTCTGCGATAGCAGGGTTAGGCACACCATACAGTTCTCTTAGGGGCAGTCAAGTTAGGTGTACACCGCTTTGGCAGATTTGCAGGTTCGAATCCTGCCTGTCCTATTTTATAGAAAGGTTTGCTAACATGAGTAGGTCTTACAAAGACAAGAGGTTCGCCGACCACTGTACTAAAGGTAGAAAGTCTGAACGCAACTGGAAGAGACAGTGGCACAGAGCAGATCGCCGTATAGCTAAAGTAGATATACACAGAGGTGAAGAATCTGTGATAGACTTAAAAAACAAACATGGAAATATCTACGACTCTCCTAGTGAAGGTGGTGGATATATTGACATTGAACACAGGCGAGAAAAGGACAAACGTAAATGACATTCGGCGATAACTACCACACAACAAATAAATGGGAGAAAAAATAATGGCAATACTTCATTTAGAAGTTGAGACTGATGACTACGCAAAAATTGTAGCAGATGGTATCAAAGATGCACAGACTCGTGGTGATTTTGACTTCACCGTGAATGTAGTAATAGACTACGATAACGAGGAGTAAGCAAGTAAGCTACTAGATGACCCTCTCTCAATACGGGAGAGGGGCATCGCAATATCGTAACATCTAACTAGATTACTGGAGGACTTGGTTTGGGTAAGTTGATTGATTTAAATGAAGTTATGTATGCAAAGCCTGATCTTGAACTCCCTCTGAGAATGCAGTGGGACAATGAAGGCAACCCTACCGTGGAGTTTGATGGAGCCTCTAATACAGGATTAGGAGCAGGGTAAGTGACTAACAATAGTGGCTGGTACTACCTCCATACTAACGGTGAATTGATCTTCAAGAAGTATAAACCAGAGTTAGACTCAGACTTCGTAAAGCAGATATGGGAAGTCATACCAGATGAGCGAGAATCCGCTTGGGTCATATGTATTGAAGCCTCTGCATTAGGTGCGAACCCTGAGCGCATCTTGAACCTAGCTGAGAAGTGGGGACTTACAAATGAAGATGGACAAACCTTTGCATCTCGTGTAGGGTTAGTGCTTCACGAGGGTAGTGAAACCGGCTGGATGGTTTCGGACAAGAGTAACGAGCAACAAGGCTTTGGGGTAACGGCACTAGCTGCTTTCTCTCAATATGCACATCAGGGGCTTGTTGAAATCAAACAAAGATGAGTATAATGTCATAGGAGGAAATTACTATGGCTAGAATACTTATGAATTGCGAAACTTGTTCGGTGGAATACCTTACTAATGTGGATAAGTCCTTTACTCGTTGCATTTATTGCCGACGCAAGACTGTAACATGTGAGGGATGTGGAGACTGGATACTACCTCGTAAGGGAGGAGAACTCTTATGCCAACCCTGCACTAATAAGGCATCTATTGGCAAGGTTACGAGAAGCGGTGATGGTTACGCTAGGGTATACTTAGGTGAAGGTCGCTACCGCTACGAACACAGGTGCGTGATGGAGGCTGCGCTAGGTAGAGAGTTACTCTCAACCGAGAACATCCACCATCGTAACGGAGTGAGGCTAGATAATCGTATAGAGAATCTAGAGTTATGGGTAACACCTCAGCCACAAGGTGCTAGGGTAGAAGATATGGTTAGCTATGCAGTTGACCTACTAAAACAATATGCACCAGAGAGACTAATCAAGTAATGCGTAAGTTTATAGGTACAGACCAGAACGGTAACTACAGAGGCATCTTTCAGGTGCAGACCGTCGGAGTAGATGCCGGTCACTACTTTGCAAGACCTGCACCTCATCAATGGTTCTTGGAGGGGAGCATCAGCCCTAACGATATCCAGATTGCTTTCAAGGCTATGTCTGGTAAAGATATGCCCACCTTCACCGTATGTGGCGGTGATAGTAAGACTTTTCGAGGTGTAGGTATGCGCTTTATCCTGACTAAGTTACCTGCACCGTGGGTAGGTATCCAAGTCCGACAAGATGTGCTAGAGTACATGATAGAACACACACCGAAGTTCACTAATGAAGTATGGAAGTACGCCGAGTTGGACACAGGTAAAGACTGCCTAGACAATCAAGAGGGACTACCACTATGACATGGTTCGACTGGTTACTAACAAGCTTGTGGATGATAATGTGGAGTACACCTTTTACTACAGATAAACCCTTATCATTCAAGGTTATAGCTAGTGTAGTTTATCCACTGTTGATCTTCGGAAACATGTGGATTCGAACCCACTAAAAGAAATAGTTGCGCTTTCTAAAAAAGGCTGATACTATTATATTACGGCAGTCAAACCACTGCTCAAGGCTCTCAGAAAAGAATAGGCTCTCTTTACATACGTTGTCTGACAACCGCAAGTTTCCCTCCCAGCAATTGAAATACTAGTTATTCATTCGCCGGTGCATATCCCTCTCGACCGCTCATCCGTCCCTTACTGCACCCTTATCCCCTATCTAAGAGTAACGAGACAAATTACGAAAAACCGATGTTAGGTGTTGAATGAACAAGACACATTTTAGTGTTTGGGTATGGTTACCCAGAAGTTCAACCGTCATAAAATTTGCTCGGAAGCTAGGGCAGTGTTCACGGATACGTGGTACAGCACTGAGTACATGTGAAAGCTTCCATCACATATCAATAGAACGAAAGAACGAACAAAATGAAAATCACAAAGCCAGAATTTACAGTTACCGCAGATGTTGCGGAACACCTCATACGTAAGACAGGTGGCAAGTTCTTCTCCGCCACATTCACTAAGCGAACCAATGGAGCAGAGCGTACTCTAGTTGGCAGACTCAAAGTCCAGCCTAAAGTAGAAGCGACTCGACCTCGTGCCTATGTTGATGCTGACCATGATCTACTTACTGTATACGTACCGGCGATTAGTAATTATCGCACAATCCCACTAGATGCACTGAAAAGTGTAGGCACACTCGGAGCAACCTTCAAGGTTCAGGATTAGCTAATATGGAATGCAAAGACAGCATATGTAATGGCACAGGGTTCTTCGTAACCAGTGACCCTTACCGAACCCCTCAGTTCCCTGCACTACAGATTATCCAACGCTGTGATTCTTGTGATAGATTTGAGGATGATGATCACGCTACTCGTGTAGTAGCTAGAATAGCAACAGCCATGCTTGAAGAACGACTCGATGATGCTGAAATAACAGCGAGGGCATTCCGTAATGTATATGCCTAAAGGTATGCAAATCATCAAACACTGCTTCTACATGGACGCAGTACAGAGAGATGGTGGACTTCACCTTGTACCTTGTGGTATGCTTCTAGAAGATCACACAAACAGAGTGCTTCACATCTTCCGTGAACCTAACAACCGTGTTCTACTGGAGGTGAAGAATGACACTATCAATGAGCGAAGACGAGAGGGTGTGGTTAGAGCGTCTAGGTAAGAAAGACTTTGATGAACTTGCTACTGCTGCACAAGCTGTGCTACACTGTATGTACGAGAACTTCACTACAGATGCAGAACATGACGGTATCATCCATCAGACCGATGAACTCACGGAATTTGTAGCTGAACTAGAAGACGTAATATCATTTGCATACGCAAACGAGGATGAAGATGAAGACCCTTCAAAGATTTGAAAAGAGCGAGTACACCGCCAAACACGCACTAGATGCAGCGGACAAGGCTCCTACTCCACTATGGCGTGACACTGAACTCGACACTCTCGTTATGTGGGGTGGTAATACTAACCCTATCCCTAACAAGGGTGAGGTCATAACCATGCGTGTCCCTATTCCATTCGTAGGTGTGGTGGACAGTTACCACTACAGCTACGGTTATATTGGTATCAAGGTTCGACCAGCAACAGAATATCTAGAGGCTCTATCTGAGTCTGGCTACGGTAAACTCAAAGCCGACTACGACGAAGACCCTAATACTATGTTAGTATGGAACTACGGCAACGATGTACTAGAGGGGATGGTATCTTGTGACACACCTATTCAATGACCAAGTAGATACAGCACTAGCAGAAGCTTCCGTAGCTACTAGAGAAGTAGCTGACGTACTCGAAATGGCTCGCCAACAAGAATTGAATGGCATTGAGGCTGCTGAACTGATAGCATTTGCTAATGCGACTGCTAAGTTCAGCGCACACATACGTGATGTAATGTTAGGAGGATTATCATATGGCTAGAACAGAACACGAGTTCTTCTCTAAACTCTCAATGGAGTTAGATTCCATTTACGAAGCAGCTAAAGATGAACACATGGCGATGATTGAAGCTGACTTCGAGGACAATGATGCAGAGGTATTGGATGCACTGGGGTGGCTAACAGATAAGTGGGAGAACATTATCTCTGGCTTATATGATTCAGCTATCCACTACATCAGTGAGAACGGTGTAGAGTACGATGCTACGCACAGTATGGCTAACCCCACTGATGAAGCACTTGGTGTATCGAACATGAGTCAATTTATAGATAATGTACAAAAGAATAGGCTCAACCGTGACTAATCAACACATTATAGAGATTATCCGCACAGAGGTAGAGACATACTTCGTTTTGTGTGATACTGTTGATGAAGTGATGGACAAGTTCTACGCAGAACACGAGGGTAACCCTAACTCCATTACAACTATAGATGAATCAGCACCGAGGATAGTAGAGTGACCAAATACACAGTAGTGGAGTACGGCAGTACAGTAGACACCTACGAGGTTGAAGCTGACTCGCCCGAACAAGCAGAAGAATTAGTATCTGAGGATAAGGGCGACTTACTTAAATCACATGGTGAGCATGACTTCTTTGACACTATGGAGACTGAATAACTGTGGCTTATGTAGAACTATGTACAGAATGGCGTGAAATACCTGACGTATGTAACTTACCAGCAGAGCATCCTCTACATGATGGTACGCCGTGGCACGATATGTTCGGAGCGGTGGCTAATGTAGACTGTGAATATGAAGCAGACTACATAGATGAGGAGATAGGCTGGCGCAGCTATTGCCACCATCACGAGTTCACTACCTGCTCCGCTGAGTTGATCGGCAAGGACGAGTGCTTGTGCGAACGGTGTATTGATGATATGGTTAGTGCAGCGGAGTACGCTCACGATTCACTAGGGGATAGATAGATGCGCCAATACATACAGACACTACAGACTGTAGATATGAATGAACCGATTACCATTGGTGATTGGGTTGAAGTAGTAGATGAAGGCAAATGCCAAGTAGACTCTATCTTCATTGATACTGCAAACCAACAAGGTATTCAAGTACAGGTAATGCAGAATCGCTCGACATATTCCAAACCTAACCAATCCGATTTGTTTTGGGATGTAGACGTAGACCAAATAGACTAATGAATCTAGAAATTCCCATTTCAATCGTAGTTGCGTTTTTTTGGGGTGCGCTATGCTACCACGCCTTACTACATCTAAAGAAAGAATCAGATAGTGCCTAGAGAATTTGAAGTAATGATGAACGAACTGTCCGCAGTTGTATACTTTGTAACAGCAGATAGCGCAGAAGAAGCTGTTGACATGGTGTACGATGGTGATTGTCTAGAGGACTGGCGAGAAATAGTTCTAGTTGAACATACAGAGACACGAGAGGTTCACGACAATGAAGCAGAATGAAGTAATAGCTAGACTAGATGTAGTAATCCAGTGTATCGTGGGTGATATAGAAGCTGACTTCAATAACCCCGAAGAAGGTGACTTCGACTACGCCAATGCGACAGTAGATTCGCTATCCAAGCATTTCTCTGATATGGTTGAAGTACACACACAAGACTCCAATGAAATGTTGGAGTTCCACGAGGTAGATGTAAACGACTATGGCTAAACTAAAAAGTATCAGCAGCAAGCATCTGTTAGAGTTCACTATCGAGAAGGCTCTTGAAGACTTTGACACTAACGGTATGAAGCCACTCTATACAGAGTATAATGAGGACACAGGGACTATTGAAGTATTCATGTTTCCTGAGAATCAACGTGGCATCACCCAAGAAGATAGAGATAAATTCCGTGTGGCTAAAGTATTAGTCACTATGCTCAAGGGCGTAGATCAAGAGGACTAATATTATGGCTACATTTACACAGTGGTTTGGGGGAGGCTATGAGTCTAAGTTCCATAACACTCCATTCTCAGCTACACCAACATACACTGTATGCGGTAAAAAACCCGCTCTAGCTGGTAATGAAGATCAGTTATCATCTGCTCAGATCAGTGACAAGTGGTCACCTACTGCGTTCCAATGGAATGTAGCAGAGGGCAACATGTGTAAGAAGTGCTACTCACAATATTTGGAGAATAAGAAAGTCTAATGTTAGACACTATCAAACATAAGCTACACTTTATGTGGCAACCTAAGTGTGGCGTGATCGTACCAGAGAATCGAGTAGGGTTCCGCTGCACTTCTAAGGTAGCTAAAGTGACTTGTAGACGCTGCTTGAACACTAGTGTATACTTAGACGCAGTGATATGGCAGACCTTGCCAGTCCGAGAATCCCAAACTATCTAGTCAAAGAAAAGGTAGGTTACTAACATGGCTAAAGTACACTACGAAGACGCTGGCATCGTAGCGTGTGGCAGACACAGTAAGTCACTCTTACTCACTTCTGTTATATCTGACGTTACTTGCAAGAACTGCGAACGCACTAACGAGTTCAACGACGCATACAACGATGCAAATAGCGCAAAGCTAGCTGCACTCCTTGAAAAGCAGCCTGACTTGAACAAACCTATCGTGGCTAAAGATGTATTCACACCACGTATTGAGGTATCTAGTGTAGAACCCGCATACTTTGAACAGTCAAAGCGTAACTGGTTGAATCCGTGGGTCTGGTATGTTATCATTCTAATAGGCGTTGTATTCGCATCGCTCACAGTACCGTTCGTTATATGGAACTAGATGATGGTAGAACAACTACAGACAGAGTACGTACATATCCTCCGCTGCCACGTAAATGTGGATTGGGAGACTGATCTAGATGCAGAGGGCTACAGTGTGATTGTGCCTACGTACAGTTGCCAGCAGCCAGCCGTGGATAGCACGATGATGAAATATGTAGCAACGGTGCGAGGTCTAAGCGGATGAACATACCTTGCATTAGGTGTAATGCCCCCGCAGTTATTGTGGAACAAGACACTATATATTATTGTGGTGGCTGTTATTTCAACAATGTAGTACTAAGACGGAAGTAGACTAGGTAATGATAATGGAACTCCAACTCTCACCCTCGCAAATAGACCTAGTGTTGAACGCTCTCAGTGCAGATGCAATGAGTAAGTACGCAAAAGGTAATCCTCTAGCAACCAAAGTAATTGCTGTAAAGGACGTAATCCTACAGCAGCTAAGTTACGAGATGAACTGATAACTTATCTACTAGCTACAACAGTATACAATTACAGTTGAATCCAGTAGTAAGTAACTATCAAAAAGTAAGTAACTAATATGAACATATATCCCACAAGGTGTGGTACTCTTATTAGACCGCACTCATTCACGAGTGACACAGCTATCAGGTGTAGCAACTGCAACAAGCACATACGTGATCTACTTGCAGCGGTGTGGGACTATCTAGAGGTGAAAACATGAAATTCTACGCAATCAAGAGGTATCAGCGAGACACAACCGAACGCAGTAATGAGTTATTAGACGTTTATATTGTGGCTCTGTTTACTACACACGATCAGGCTAACACCTATCTGCATCTAACTCCTCGCCGTATAGATCTTGAAATGGAGATACAAGAGATTCAGGTGTCAGGTTCGATTGATCTAGGTGGACTAGAAGTGGTGAGGGATTAGAATGTCAAAGATGAAATGCGAATTAGATCACGTTCAACCTGATTGGACAGTTGAACACGACAATGAGGGTCAAAAGATACTGTACACTGGTGAATACGAGGTGTGTACAGTCGAGGATAGCCTAGATGAGTAAAGTAATTATAACTATTGATGTGTATACAGACGATGATGAAGAAATCGCCGTAGTACACGAATCTACTTCGACAGCAGTTGAAGCTATGATGAGCATGTTCTACGTTATGTCCCTTGTAACCAGTGAGGTAAAAGACTAATGCAGCTACAGAGTATTGACAACGAAACTCATATAGAGAATGAAGGCTGTTGTTGTCCATTCTGTGGGGTCGTTGATATAGTCGGAGAAGACCTTTCTGTTGAAGGCTCCGTAGTTACGCAACGTGTCTCATGTAACGAGTGTAATGAAGAATGGATAGACCGATTCATTCTGGCAGGATATGAAAGTAGTGTGAGGTAATGTACGCAGCAATCAATATCGGCGTATACACACTGCGAGTCTACCCACCGAACGGAACCAAGAGGAAACTGGCGAGAATCGAAATCTACACTCCAACGGGTGAGAAGGCATCTAGTGCGGCTATGAACGTCAACGAAATGAAAGCAATAAAGAAGTTCTTAGAATTTGGAATAACAAAATACTAATTTGGCGGGTAGCAGATGAATATGGATAGTAGAAGAACAAATACTAACCTAACTCTAAATACAACATATACTACAACACCATGTTGCAACAAGTGGAAGATAGAAAAGGATGAGTCCTACTACTGTAAGAGTCATATGGTGACCAGAGTAAACAAATACTATGAGAGTTGGGATTCTTTACAGCATCTTAGAGAATGGTCAGACCATCGAAAGAATATAATCTAGCTACTAGTCAAATCTAACCTGATTTATCTAAGTACATCTATCTAATCTATCTATAGTTCTATCTATAGTTCTATCTAAGTAGCATGTCTCCTCTCTCTGGCTCTCTACTCTCTCAATATTCATACTGGATATACTGTAATTTATGCAAAGGCTGTACGCCTAGTACATGCAGCTAGTATGCCCTAGCATATGCAGTATCCACTAGTAAAGAGGTTCTAATGGCAGTCGTGCTGTTCTGTATAGGGTTCTTCGTAGTCTGCTATGTATGCTATCTGCTATTCGTATTGGGAAAGCGTGATAGGTGGTAGTTTTATACTAGGAATGCGGGAACCTCATATGCACTCAGGATAGAGTGGCACTATGTGGCGTTCTCTTGGGGTCTAAATTCGCTACTTTGAACTTAGTTTTAGCCTATGTACATTTGGTATGTAGGTTTTTTTGCGTCCATAGTTTTATACATACTCTAGCTACGTTAGGAGAATTCTCACATCGAAGACTATTTGAGGAAGTCAGGAAACGTGGGCAGGAATGCGTATGTGTGTGGCAGGAGGACAGGAATGCGGGCGAGGATAGGAATGCGAGTGGGCAGGAACGCACGTACACGTACCAGCAGATGCGTGTGTGTATGCTCGTGTGTGCGTCCTCTCTGTGCGTGTGTGTAATGTCCCAGATTAGCCAGTGTAAGAGGTTGACCGTTCCGCTCCCAGTCTGATATACTTATGGGACACAAGCAACAAGGCGTGACCGATGCAATTCAAAGTCGATGTTATGTACACCAGAACCGACAGCTACCTAATCATTGCGGATACAGTGGAAGAGGCTGAGGCTCTTGCTATGAGTGGGGATATTGATCTGGATTCGCATTCTGAACAAGATGATTATTCACTAGACACTGTGGAAGTTAGCTAATATGCTCAAATTTGGTACAGGTAATGCAAAACTTACGGCTCACACTTTCAGTCTACCTAGTGGCTTTAGTTGCCCCGGTGCGGATGAATGCCTATCTAAGGCAAATCGTGAGACTGGTCGTATAACAGATAGTCCAGATATGAAATACCGTTGTTTTTCAGCTAGTTCAGAATCTGCGTTCCCTGCTACCCGCAATCAACGGTGGCATAACTTTGACCAGCTACGGCACTTAGACATGCTCGGTATGATTGACCTTATCGAAACCTCTCTACCTTGTGCAGTGGGTACAATACGAATCCACGTAGCCGGTGACTTTTTCAATCAAACGTATTTCGACGCATGGGTAACCGTTGCTAGGCGAAATCCACGTATCAACTTCTATGCGTACACTAAGTCTCTAAATTACTGGGTAGACAGTCCGCAACATATTCCAGATAACCTAAACCTTACTGCTAGCGTTGGCGGTAAGCACAATCACCTGATAGAGAAGCACAGTCTCAAATCAGCCACAGTAGTATTTCACCCCCATGACGCTGAAAAATTGGGATTGGAGATTGACCATGATGATTCTCTAGCTGCAATGGGTACTAGTCCGTTTGCATTGCTATTGCATGGCACTCAACCAGCAAAGTCCATAGCGCAAAACGCACTGAGGACAATGCGAAAACAAAACATACAGTTCAGTTACCCTAAGAAGGGTCGGGACGTAGCCGTGTAGGTGTGTCAAGCTGTGGAGCTAGAATACCATATAACATAATAGGGCGATCATCCTATATACCGTAGCCAGTTTTAGAACTTCAAGAGTTTTAGACTGGCTATAGTTTTAGCTGCGAGAGGAGTTTTAGACTGGATAGAGTAGGAAAGGAAGGGGAACGGGAACAGGAAAGGTGATGTGATATATATATATATATCACATCGCTAAACAGTAACCCCCCACCATTTCTGATGAGGGGTCATGTTCGTGGACTCGCCCCGCTCAACAACAACGGAGGCAGGGCTATCCACTTTAGCTGAACTACTACCTCCAGCTAGTTAGATTTGAACTCGCCGTTGGTACGGTCATGTTCATTTAGTTCCCGCTCGGTATCGAAGTACTCACAGCAGGTTTGGCAGTAGTATTCATGGTCTGGCATTATGTGAAATCACAGAAGGGACAGTTACATGAGTCAACTAAGTCAGGGCAACCTGTGTCCTCAATACATGATGAAGGGTCAGCTAGACAACGATGCGTGTCATCTAAGTTAGCACTCCCTATGTCATCTCGGCAGTTAGTACACATTGTTATCGTTCCTTTTCGTCGGGGCTATTGAGTTGAGCGTAACCATGAAGCTTGTACACTTCTATCCAGTATGAACCACACTTGTCACATGCTGCACTACTGATAACCTCGGAACCATTAGGCTCATAGTCAGTAGCTTGTACTTCACTACTCTTGCAGTTAGGGCAGCTATCACCGGAAGCTACAACGTAGTCTGCTTCACTTAGAATACCTGATGCCATTACGCTTTCACACTTTCTGTTCTAGCTGAACGGGCTGCTCGTATAGCATCTATCTCGGTGAAATCATCACGGAGAGCGACCTTGTGGTCTACTTTAGCTGAGTTACATAGAAGGCAGCGTTGGTAACCTGCATTGGGCATCTTCCCCGACCACGGAAACCAAGTACGGTTCCAACATTCTGCCACTCGGTATGGAGGGTGCATAGCGTTAGTTGCTTTAGCCATGTTAGTCCACCTCCTTTACTGTAACTAGAGTAGCGTTGAGTGGCATGTTGTGGGAGAACCCAACTACATTACCGCTGATAGGGTCTTGACAGACTTCTATCTCTAGCTGCTCTGGCATAGGTAGAAGCCTAGTCGGAGAGTTGGAACCAAGAAAGAGAGCCATTTGGTTATTGAACTCTAGCTCTTTCAGGTCTTCGATCAATCGGAGAATGATGTTTAGACCGGACTGTGCGAGATTGTCACGGTTAGTAGACAGTCCCATTTGCAACATAGTCAGACCGGAAGTAAGAGTATCGCTACCGGATTTGCTGTTGAAAGCTTCGATAGTTTTATCAGGTGTAGGCATTAGTTTTATATCCTCGTAGTAGTTTTAGCCGTACCTCTATTCTAACATAGGTCAGGAGGAAAGGCAAGGAAAGGTGGGAATCAGGAAAGGGACATGATAAATCTTACGATTTATCATAGCGAATTGTCAACCTCTTACTGAGGCTTATTTGTAAGTGCGGGGACGGGTTGCTAGCCCGTCCCCTAGCCGTTAGGCTGTAACTAACTCTGGCTGAGGTAACCATAGGTTAGTGGCGATGTGGAAGATTTTGGTCTTCTCATCTTCGGCATGTGGATTGAATCCTGCCATGCGTTCAAACTTTCCGGTAGATCGACCGTATCGGTCTACGGTTTCAGTTAGGGCATTTACTGCGCCCCATGCTGTACCTTTGATCTCACCAATCGTATCTAGTCCAGATAGATCAGCTTCACCATTCCAGACCTTGTGAACCTGTTCGACCTTATTTTCCCATCGGGTCAAACCTGTTCGACGTTCACCATCGTCGGATTTATCGACGGGCTTTTTCCAAACCGACTCGATCAGTTCGTCGAGTTGAGCATCGCTAACGTCAATATCTGCTAGCTGTTCGGCAGTATTGATAAACTGCTCAAAGTAATCAGTAGATAGGGCGAGAGCCTTACGAGCGTCTTCAATTCGACCTGTAACCGACTCGGTGTGTCGAGCCTTGAAAGTGTGAGTAGCATTACGAAGACCGGCACGAAGTGTGTTTGCACATACGATACGAACCGGAGTTAGGGCTACTACTACACCTGTCGAACCATCGTGAGAAGACATTACCATAAGATACATGTCAACTTGATCGACTCCACCAATTTTGGTGTCGGACGGAAGCTTGATACAACCAAATA
>Ga0307984_1000355_pt1 | contig 20489 bp, 17 predicted proteins | sample EllFjometageno78_FD_203169 | JGI IMG/M metagenome (GOLD analysis project Ga0307984, IMG submission 203169) | Marine microbial communities from Ellis Fjord, Antarctic Ocean - #78 | ecosystem: Environmental > Aquatic > Marine > Unclassified | place: Southern Ocean | collected 2014-10-09
AGCACATCGGCATCTTTCCAGAACAATCTTGCAATTGGGAGTATATCGCAGGCAAAATCAAAGAAGGAGATAAACTCCTCAACCTCTTTGCATATACCGGAGGGGCGAGTCTTGCGGCAAAAAGCGCAGGTGCAGATGTCACACATGTCGATGCGATCAGGCAAGTCATCGATTGGACACGCGTAAATATGGAGCTGAGTGGTTTGACTGGAATCCGATGGGTGGTAGAGGATGCGCTGAAGTTTCTTCGCCGTGAAGTGAAAAGAGGAAACAAATATTCAGGGGTGGTTCTCGATCCTCCGACATGGGGACTCGGTCCTAAAAACGAGAAATGGAAACTTGAGCACAGCTTGGTAGAAATCGTTGAGCTCGTGTCACAAGTGGTCGAGCCCGACGGGTTTATTGTGATGAATACCTACTCTGGACTTCCTCCCTCTACACTTGAGACGCTTTGGCGCAGGGTGTTGCCAAATGCTTCCACCGAGTGCGGAGAGCTCTGTTTACAGGCAAGTGATGGACATTTGCTTTCCACGGGTTCTTTGATACGGGTCGAACTATAGCCAATCATTCAGATGTCAGAAATTGAAAAGTACGAGAAGGCAAAAAAGGTTCTTCTGGGGTTAAGACTCGCGACAGATGAGAAATGGGTGAGGCTTTGCGAAAGCAACATTAACTCTATTCTAAATGATCACGCATGGTGCGAGCAAAAAGCCGCATCGAATGCCATCAGTGTCATCACAAAGTTCCCGATGCACACGGACTTGGTAGAGGCGCTCACGAAGATTGCGATTGAAGAACTCGAGCATTTTGATATGGTACTCGGGAAAATGAAGGACAGAGGCGTGAAGCTTCAGTATGAGTGTAAGGACAACTACGTGGGAGAGTTATATAAGTATATGTTGAGTGAGGGCGGGTCAAAAGAAAATCAACTCGTCAGCAGGATGCTTTTTTCTGCGATGATCGAGGCCCGAAGTTGTGAGCGATTCCGTCTTTTGGCAGAAAAACTGACTGATCCTGATCTCGTTGAATTTTACAGAGGGTTAATGATCTCAGAGGCCCACCACTATACCACTTTCCTGAAATTCGCACGAAAATATGGGGGCGACATTGATGTCGATGCACGCTGGCAGAAATTTCTTGATTTCGAGGGGGAAGTCATCAAACGATACGGGATTGTAGAAACCATGCACGGATAGCTTCTGCCCTTCTATTTAACTCCCCAGCGTCCACCTTAGTCCAGCATATGACATTCGGCCAAAAATAGGACCGTAAACAAGGCTCGCATCAAAATTCTCAATATCTAGGCCTTCAGTATTTGCACCTGCGATGGGAGACATTTGCTTCACATTCGTCAGATTTTCTACCCCGATATAAAGCTCTAGGTTTCCAGGTAACATTTGAGTGAATTGAAGGTTGACCTGGGTGAACGATGGTGAGACACTTGGATGCATTGACGCCATGCCTCCTGGAACTGGAAGCGCTTGAGGCCCCACCCATTGTACGGTAGCATCAATTCTGGTCTGCTTGCCTTCTTTTGTCTCTTTGCTCGCATAACTCCATTGGGTAAACGCTCTGTGCTTCGAAACGTAAGGGTCTTGCAGCATTTCAAACCCATTACCTGCATCAAAATCACCTGAAGCATATCCAGTGACGGCATTCACCCATCTGTAGGCAGCCCTGATATCTAATCGCCTGTGGAAAGACCAGTCGAACTCCAACTGAACCGTCGTTGAGCTCGATCGAGACTGGTATCCCCCAGAGTTATTCAGATTGTATATACTTACTTCGTGTGGTGAATTGTATAGATCTACAATGATTCTGTTGTCAAAATTGGTGAAATATCCGTCCAAAGAAAGGGAAGCATCTCGCGAGTTGAGTCGGAATTTTGACACCAGGTTCACCCCCACGTTCGTCGCTACTTCTGGGGCCAAATCTTCTTGAATATCCCAGCGTCTGTTGCTCGCCCAAGATCCCAGTTGTTCCATAAACACATTTGCCGTTCTGAACCCACGGCCCGCGACGAGTTTAACAGATGTCTCCTCAGCAAGTGAATAACGAACATGCAAACGAGGTGAGGCAAAATTGCCATAAAGGTTGTGGTGGTCTCCTCTTAGGCCAGCCACAACGACCAAGCGTTCTCCTGGAGTCCAGGTGTACTCGAAGAAAGCCCCAGGTACAATTTCTGTACGAGACAACGTATCATTTTCACTGTCCCACTCGTCGTATTCTGCCCCCCATGTGCCGATCTCATTAAAATCATCATACACAAAACTAACGCCGGTGGTAAATTTGTGATCCGTATTGTTAATGATGCTAGAGAAGAGAACGTTTCCTCTGAAATAATCTTCAGTGCCCTCATAGCTCCTGTTACCGAACGAATGTTCTTGCGTATGCGTCGAGGCAAAAAATTGAGTGCCGATCGATTGCCAAGACTTTTCAGGGAATACAAATCCCGTTTTTGCAGAAGCTTCGAATCTAGAAATCGTTGTCGCTGCAGTCCAAGGGTCATCAGATGATGTGTTTTCTAAATAGGGTTGTAAAAGATCGAAAGGTGAATCCGAATCTGAGTATGCCGAGGCTTGACCTGCGAGCCTTTCCATCATGACAGAAGAAATCGTATACTCACCTCGAATGCCTCTGTCTCCACGAAACTTCCACTCATTCCTTAAGACGATATCGCGTTTGAGAGGTGTGTCGAGAAAAGTGTCGTCATTGCGGTCATTTATAGTCGTCCCTAGCTCAGCGTGGGACAGCAGAGCTGTGCTCCAACGCCTGCTTACTTGATGGCTACTCACGTGGTTCCATTCCAATCTTCCGTCCCCACTTACATAAAGGTTCACGTGAAAAGGCTCTGCGTTTTCAGGGTTTCGCATCGCGACATTGATTTGGCCTGTGATGCTTTCATAGCCATTTGTGACCGACCCCGTGCCTTTTGAAATAGAAATGTTATCTATCCAAGGCCCAGGAATAAAAGACAAACCTTGTACCACATTTAACCCCCGTGGTCCTGGAAGGTTGTCGACAAGAAGTTGCGTGTATTTACCATCTAAACCTAGCATACGGATCTGACGCGTCCCTGTAACGGCATCCGTAAAAGAGGCGTCAACAGAGGCGTTTGTTTCGAATGCTTCACTAAGGTTGCAACATGCTGCTTTTGCAAGCTCTTTCCTGTTAAGCTGCTGGATATTTAATGGGTCGAGAAGAGAAATAGAAGTCGTAGACCGTCTGGCTTCTACTTGTGCCTCATTTAACAGAACCCCAGGCTCAAGCGGGATGTCCAAATAATCCCAGCCGGTATATACGAGGCCTACCGTCTCGTATCCTATCATACTTACCTGCAGTGTGTCCCCGAGATTGAGAGCGGGCAGCTTAAAAAACCCAAAAAGGTCCGTCATTGTTCCCACTGTCGTTCCTTTCCAAACCACTGATGCCCCTGGAAGAATGTCATATACGACCTCGCCTTCGTGTTCGCCTGCTGCGTGGTCATGCCCGATGTGAGATTCCGGCGCGAGAACTTTGCCTTTGACTTGCTTCTGTGCGTTGATATTTGGCATCGAAAGCCAGCTGACAATAAATACGAGTACGTATAGGTGTTTTAAAAGCTTCATGTTAATCTCTATAGTGGCAACATCTGGGTAAGGCCAAATAAACGGAGTCTGTGGCCATAAACAAGTCCGTATCGTAACCAGCCATGGCTACTGTACGCTGCAGCTTTTCAGCTGAAATTTCATTCGTGTAAAATCTCAAGGTGACCTTTTCACTGTGCTGATCCCACTGAGCCGATTTGACTTCTTCAATCTGAACACTCTCAAGAATATATTTCTCACAGGTAGGACAACATCCTTTTGCTGTGAAAGTGATCGCTTCAATAGGTTTACATCCTATAAGTAAAAGCGCGATTAGTGATCGTGATCCCCGGAACATTTGTGCGTTTCAGTTTCTACCCTGTACTTACAGCATCCGTGAATTTTTGCATAGACTTCGTCTGACGCTTTAATCAAATCTGTGTCGTGACCTACCCCCGTTGCAAGACGGTGAACATCAAGGATGTCAGGGAAATGTTTCGTTTTATAAACGACGTGAAGCTTGTGTGATTCAAGATCATAATCTGCAATCACGATGCCTTTAACATCATATGCCTGTTCAATGCGTGTTTCACACATCCCGCATACGCCTCCTACTTCAAAAGTTACATCTGCTTTTTTCTGGGCAGAGATATTGGCAACTAAAAACAAGGTGAAAACCACAAAAAGTAAATTCTTCATACTACAAGTTTAAGTCACGAATGCCCCAATCCCCGCATAAGTAACAATTGTTATGAAAATTAATCTTCTACTTTGACGTCAAGTTTGAAGAGAGAAACTCTCTATTCATACGTGCGATATTTGTAATACTTATGCCTTTCGGGCACTCGACTTCACACGCTCCTGTATTCGTACAGTTGCCAAATCCCTCGAGATCCATTTGGTCTACCATACGGACTACGCGCTCCTTACTTTCAGGCTTGCCTTGAGGAAGAAGGGACAACTGGCTCACCTTCGCTGCCACAAAAAGCATGGCAGATGAATTCTTACAAGTAGCGACACAGGCCCCACAACCTATACAGGTCGCCGAGTCAAACGCTTCGTCAGCATCGTGCTTGGGAATGGGGATGGCGTTTGCATCTATGGTCGCACCTGACGTGTTCACAGACACATACCCTCCTGATTGAATAATCCTGTCAAAAGAGCTTCGATCCACTGAAAGATCTTTTATGACTGGGAATGCCGCTGATCGCCAAGGCTCAACATGGATTGTTTCGCCATCTTTAAAAGAGCGCATATGAAGCTGGCAGGTCGTTACGTTTCTTCCCGGTCCGTGCGCTTCTCCATTGATAAACATTGAACACGATCCGCAGATTCCTTCCCGACAGTCGTGGTCAAAAGCGAAAGGCTCCTTTCCTTCACGGATTAAGTTGCCATTCAGAACATCCATCATTTCGAGAAATGACATGTCTCCTGACACCTCGGTCATCTTGTGCGTTTCCATAGCCCCAACTTTATTAGGACCTTTCTGACGCCAAACTTTTAGAGTAATATTCATAATGATTTACTTGTAGCTACGCTGTTTGACCTCAATGTTATCGTATACCAAATCTTCCTTATGAAGCTTGGCTTCAGAAGGGCTCCCTGTATATTCCCAAGCGGAAACGAACGTGTATTTCTCGTCATCGCGAAGTGCTTCCCCGTCAGGAGTTTGGGATTCTTCTCGGAAGTGACCTCCGCAACTCTCAGCACGTGTTAGCGCATCGAGACACATCGCCTCTCCCAACTCAAGGAAGTCTGCGAGTCGTGTGGCTTTTTCAAGCTCAGGATTGAATTCATTCTCCGATCCAGGAACGAGAACATTTGAATGAAATTCCTTTCTTAATTCTTGAATCTCCGCTATCGCCTCCTTCAGGTGTTTCTCGTTACGGGCCATGCCACATTTTTCCCACATAATCAGTCCTAACCTGCGGTGAAAATCATCCACTGGAGTGTCTCCGTTATTTGAAATAAGGGTGTGTAGTTCGTCTGTCACTTTCTTTTCTGCTGCATCAAACTCCACTGTCGCAGTAGAGATCTTGCCGGTTCTAATGTCATCCGCCAAATAGTCTCCAATGGTGTATGGCAGTACGAAATAACCATCTGCAAGCCCTTGCATCAAGGCCGAAGCTCCGAGACGATTTGCCCCGTGATCTGAAAAGTTTGCTTCTCCTGCGGCGAAAAGCCCAGGCACAGTTGTCATTAAATTATAATCGACCCAAAGCCCGCCCATGGTATAATGAACCGCAGGGTAAATCATCATGGGTGTCTCGTATGGATTGTCATCCGTAATCTGCTTGTACATATCAAAGAGATTCCCATACTTCGACTTGATCACTTCGCGTCCCAGCTCGACAATCGTTTCGTCCGAAGGATTGCTTATGCCTTTTGTAAGTGCTTCTGTTTGTCCATAACGTACAAATGCACTGGCAAAATCAAGGTAAACGGCATGTCCTGTTTTATTGACTCCAAATCCCGCGTCACATCTCTCTTTTGCCGCTCTTGAAGCAACATCTCTAGGGACCAGGTTTCCAAAAGCAGGGTATCTCCGCTCGAGGTAGTAGTCTCGTTCTTCTTCTTTAAGGTCTCTCGGAAGCTTTGATCCGTTGAGTATCGCTTCAACATCATCTTTGGATTTAGGAACCCAAATCCTTCCGTCGTTCCTGAGTGATTCAGACATCAAAGTGAGTTTTGACTGATAATGTCCACTTACAGGAATACAGGTTGGGTGTATTTGAGTAAAGCATGGGTTTGCAAAAAACGATCCCTGCTTATGGGCTCTCCAAGCTGCCGAAGCGTTTGATCCCATCGCGTTCGTACTCAGATAAAACGCGTTTCCATAGCCTCCTGTACAGAGGACCACGGCGTGAGCGCTGTGCCTTTCAATCTCTCCTGTCACAAGGTTTCTTGCGATAATCCCTCTGGCTTTTCCATCAACCTTAACAACCTCCATCATCTCATGTCGGTTAAGCATTTCTACTTTTCCTTTGGAAATCTGTCTAGAGAGGGCTGAATATGCGCCCAGTAAGAGTTGCTGACCGGTTTGGCCTTTTGCATAAAACGTACGCGAAACTTGAACACCACCAAAAGATCTATTGTCAAGTAATCCGCCATATTCACGGGCAAACGGAACGCCTTGGGCAACACACTGATCGATAATGCTGCCGCTCACTTCAGCGAGTCTGTGCACATTGGCTTCTCTTGATCGATAGTCACCACCTTTTACTGTATCGTAAAACAAACGATGAACTGAATCCCCATCATTTTGGTAGTTTTTTGAAGCATTAATACCGCCTTGGGCAGCAATAGAGTGCGCACGGCGAGGAGAATCTTGGAAACACAGTGACTTGACGTTGTACCCCATTTCAGCGAGAGAAGCTGCCGCTGAGGAGCCTGCCAGACCTGTTCCTACAACGATAATATCTATGTCTCTCTTGTTTGCAGGGTTGACAAGTCGGATGTTATCCTTATGCATGTTCCACTTTTCTGCAAGCGGTCCTTCTGGAATTCTAGAATCTAACATTGTTTACGACTGGATAATAAAGAGGTAAATAGGAAGAGAGGCAAAACCAGCAGGGATGAGTATGCTGAACGCTTTCCCTACAAAATTGATCACAGGGGTGTAAGTCGGATGGTTGATTCCCATGGATTGGAATGCACTTTGAAAACCATGATTTAAATGGAAAGCCATAGAGAGCATTGCAAAAACATACAGCCCCGTCATCACACCTGCGAGGTTGTTAATCGCTGGATTAAAGAAATCCAATGTGACCGAGTGAAGATCCTTTACTCCGTTGATGATTTCAATATCTCCGAAATGCATGACATACCAAAAGCTTTGCATGTGCGACACAAGAAAGACCAAAAGAATAGTCCCTAAAACCGCCATATTTCTACTTGCCCAACTTGAATTTAAATTCCCCTTTTCCACCACGTATTTAACTGGACGTGCCTTTCGGTTCTGAATCGTAAGTACGAAACCGTCAACAATATGAAAAATAATCCCCGCATATGTGAGATAGGATATCACTTTGATGAGTGGATTCGTCGTCATAAATTGCGCGTAGTTGTTGAAGGCTTCTCGACCTTCTTCACCTCCGACGAACAACTGTAAGTTGCCCAAAAGGTGTCCAACTAAAAAAAGACAGAGGAAGAGGCCGGTAAGAGCCATTGCGTACTTCCTTGAAAGAGAACTCTTTAGGATTCCTGTTTTACTCATGGTCATTCGTATAATCGCCCATAAAGGTACACGGAGGAAACCCGGCAACCTACGAATTAACACAGATATAAGTTGCAAAAAAAAGGAGGGCCCACCTGCATAAGCCCTCCTGTCCGATCATGCTTCTTCGGGTTTCTTATCCAACATGAGAAGATCGCTGGCCACCACTTCTGTGATATACCGTGTTTTCCCCTCGCTATCGTCATAAGTTCGATACATGAGTCGGCCTTCTATGGCAATCTCAGCTCCCTTTTTTAAATATTGACTCATAATCTCCCCAAGAGACCCCCACGCCACAACATCGTGCCATTGGGTTTTCTCTATTTTATCGCCTTCGCCGTTGCGATATGATTCATTTGTCGCTATCGAAAAGTTAACTTTTGATTTCCCATCATCGAAGTTGATGGTCTTAGGGTCTTGCCCTAGCCTGCCAATTAATTGGACTTTGTTACGTAATGCATTCATCGTATTTTGTTTTAACTGTCGCAAACTTCAATCCTTTTATCATGCCATTTTGAGGGAGTTTGTATATGAAGGTCTATAGTTGATGGTTGTTTCGAAAAAAGGTAATTACCTTCGCAATCTGGTATTAATATCACGCTATGAATACAAAAAAAGTACGTGTAAGATTTGCGCCGAGTCCTACTGGACCACTTCACATGGGAGGTGTGAGGACTGCGCTATACAATTATCTGTTTGCGCGCGCACATGGAGGGGTTTTTATTCTTCGAATAGAAGATACAGACCAAACCAGATATGTCGAAGGCGCGGAAGATTACGTCCGTGAGGCTTTAAAGTGGTGTGGGATTGACATAGACGAAGGTGTTGTCGCTGGCGGAGCGCTCGGGCCGTATCGTCAAAGTGAGCGAAATGACTTCTACCGTGAAGCCGTGAAGCTTCTACTCCTCTCAGGGTATGCCTATATGGCATTTGACACGCCAGAGGAACTTGACGCGATGAGAAAAAAAGCGGAATCTGAAAAGAACGTCTTTCAATACGACGCTTTGACACGAATGAACTGTAGAAACAGTTTGTCTTTGAATAACGAAGAGGTGGAGAGACTTATAGAAGCCGAAACACCATATATCGTTCGTTTTAAGACGCCAGACGTCGCTGAAGATATCGTCTTTAGGGATGAAATAAGAGGTGAAATCTGTATTTCGAGTCGGGTTGTGGATGACAAAGTCCTTGTGAAATCTGATGGACTACCTACCTATCATTTGGCAAACATTGTCGACGATCACAAGATGGACATAAGCCATGTGATTCGTGGAGAAGAATGGCTCCCTAGTGCGCCGCTTCACGTCATGCTTTACAAAGCGTTCGGGTGGGAGGTTCCGAAATTTGCGCATCTTCCACTCATCTTAAAGCCTGAGGGGAATGGAAAACTTAGCAAACGAGATGGTGATGCTGGAGGGTTTCCGGTATTTCCAATCGAGTGGAAGGACCCGAAAAACGGAAACATATCCAGTGGTTATCGTGAGCAGGGATACGATCCGAGGGCATTCCTAAATATGATTCTAATGCTTGGATGGAATCCTGGAGACGCGCGTGAAATGTTTTCAATCGAAGACGCCGCAAAAATATTCTCTCTTGAAAGAGTCGTGAAATCGGGCGCTCGTTTCAGTCCAGATAAAGCAAGATGGTATAACGAGCAGTACCTGCGACAAGAGTCTCCCGCCGAACTTGCTGAACCATTTGTCACGCTTGCTTTGGACAGAGGGTTGGTACTGAACACAAAAGATGCTGAAGAGATTCTGAAGATGATGCTTGATCGCATCTCCTTCTTGAAGGACGTTTTCGAGGCGCAGTGGCTTTTTAAATCTCCTTCTCCAGAAGACTACGACACGAAAATGGTTCGCAAAAAGTGGAAACCAGAAACCGCATCATATATGGTTGATCTCAAGGAAATGCTTGAAACAGTATCTCCCTTTAACGCGACAGAAATTGAAGCGCGTTTCAAAAGACATCTTGAAGAAAAAGAACTTGGGTTTGGGCAAGTTTTACTGCCCTTTCGACTCGCGCTAACAGCTTCTGGTGGCGGGCCATCTATGTTTGATTTTGCGGAATACCTTGGACTGGAAAAAACGCTTGAAAGGCTCACAAATGGAGTGGCCGAAATAGAGAAAATAAAAGCAGCATGAGTGCCGAAAAGATAGAATTCATTGAAGTAAATGGGCTACGTTTTCACTCATACCATGGATGTATGGCCGAGGAGACGAAGATTGGAGGGGAGTATCGGGTCGATGTGCGATTGGGCGTGAATATGAGCTTAAGTAGCAAGTCTGACAAATTGGTAGATACGATTGATTATTGTAGTGTTCACAGCATCGTGGCTGATGAAATGAAAACACCCTCAAAATTGATTGAACACGTGGGCAGGAGGATACTCGAATCTCTAAAACATAAACTGGTCATGGCAAGCACGATCGAACTCAAGTTGACCAAATTCTCGCCACCGATAGATGGGGACTGTGAATCGGTCGCCGTAATCATGCACGCCTGATTAATCCCCTCAGATTAGAGAGACATCTCTGGAACCAAATCCGGCAAGATTAACGCACCCTCGGTCGCGTTCACGATTTCTTCTACTGTCACTCCCGGAGCACGCTCGACAAGGTGAAAAGCGCCATCTTTAATATCTAGAACGGCCAAATTCGTCACGACACGCTTGACACACCCCACCCCTGTCAGAGGAAGTGAACATTCGGAAAGAAGTTTCGATTCTCCTGCTCGATTTGTGTGCATCATCGCCACAACGATATTCTCTGCACTCGCCACAAGATCCATTGCTCCGCCCATGCCCTTGACCATTTTGCCTGGGATTTTCCAGTTGGCAATATCTCCATTGGCACTTACTTCCATCGCCCCTAAAACAGTGAGTTGAACATGTTGACCTCGAATCATTGCAAATGAGGTAGCACTGTCAAAAAACACCGCCCCGGGAAGCGCTGTGATTGTTTGCTTGCCTGCATTAATAAGGTCTGCGTCTTCAGTCCCTTCGATGGGAAAAGGGCCCATACCCAGTATGCCATTCTCAGACTGAAATTCGACATCCAGTCCTTCGGGAATATGGTTTGCGACAAGTGTCGGTATCCCTATCCCCAAGTTCACGTACTGTCCGTTTTGTACTTCCTGTGCAATCCTTCTTGCAATTCCGTTTTTATCAAGCATCTTATTTGTTTTGGCTCACCGTCCGTTGCTCAATTCTCTTTTCATAAGACTTTCCCTGGAAAATCCTCTGGACAAAAATCCCCGGTGTATGAATTTCATTTGGGTCTAAAGACCCCAAAGGCACCAGCTCCTCCACTTCGGCAACGGTGATTTTCCCTGCCATCGCCATCATGGGGTTAAAGTTTCTTGAGGTGGCCTTGTAAATTAAATTTCCAGAAGAGTCCCCCTTCCAAGCTTTCACAAAAGCAAAATCTGCAGTTAACGCAGACTCCAAAATATGTGGCTTTCCATTAAATTCACGGACCTCCTTCCCTTTTGCAACTTCAGTACCATATCCTGCTGGCGTATAAAAAGCTGGGATTCCAGCCCCTCCAGCTCGACATCGTTCGGCAAGTGAGCCTTGAGGTATGAGGTCTACTTCGAGTTCGCCCGACAACATTTGACGCTCAAACTCTTCATTCTCGCCTACATATGAAGAGATCATTTTGCGGATCTGAGACTTCTTCAACAGTTTCCCCAAGCCGAAATTATCTACACCAGCATTGTTTGAGATACATGTCACATCCTTGACGCCTAATCTGACCAATTCTTCGATACAATTTTCTGGAATTCCACAAAGACCAAACCCGCCTAGCATGAACGTCATGCCATTTCTTACATCTTGACAAGCTTCTTCTACACCATTTATTTCTTTTGAAATCGCCATTCTATTTCTTTTCGTGTATTAGTTAAAAAGGTCTGAATCGTCGAACCCGTCTGAATCGAAGGTGTGTCCTTTTATAAATGCTTGCTCCTTACAATTCAACGTATCTGCCCCAAGCGATTTTGGTCTCGTAAATTCTCGCCTTGAGAGTGCAACTCCCTCATCAGCGTATGTGTCTTTCATAAAGAATCCATAGATGGGGAGCGCTGTATTTGCTCCTTGTCCATAACGCGTTGAGGAGAACCTGATCGTAGGGTCTTGCGCTCCAACCCAAACCCCCGTAACCAGATCAGGGGTTAAACCCATAAACCATCCATCCGTATTGTTTTGAGTTGTCCCTGTTTTTCCTGCCATCGGAAATTTAATTCCGTCATAATCTCTTTTGTCCGAATCGTAACGTAGTCGAACGCCCGTTCCTGTACGTTTCTGTAATTCTTCGTTCCAAGCCCCGTCCACAACGCCTTGCATCATTCTAATTACTTTATAAGATGTAACCTCATCTAAACCCTGCCTCATCTCTTGACTCGGCTCATAAATGGTGTTGCCATATTTGTCCTCTACCCTGATTAAGAATGTAGGTTCAATATAAACCCCTCCATTTACGAGGGAGGAATTTGCGGCAACCATCTCCTTTAGATTGAGCTCAGCAACTCCAAGTGCGATTGAAGGCACGTTAGGAATGTCACTTATGATCCCTAAGGCATGTGCCAACTTGATGACTCTGTCAGTACCCAAATCCTTAATGAGCTTGGCTGTAATTGTATTCATAGAATTCGCCAGTGCATATTCTAAAGTCACGATTTCACCGTATTTCATAGATGAGTTTTCTGGACACCATCTCGGGGGATTATATCCCTCCGGAAAGTCGATGCATGTCACGTGATTTGGCAATTCATCACAGGAATTCATTCCCATTCTCAAGGCTGTGGCGTACACAAATGGTTTAAAGGTTGACCCCACTTGACGTTTACTTAAATCCACATTGTCATACTGGAAAAACCTGTAGTCGATACCACCTACCCAAGCTTTAATTTGACCTGAGGAAGGTTCTATCGCAAGCAGCCCCGCGTGCAAAGTCTTTTTGCGATGAATAATGCTGTCCATAGGTGTGAGTACTGTGTCTATGGGACCTGCGTGACTGAAAACCTTCATTTCTACGGGTTTATGCATGGAATTATTGAACGCTTCCGTACTCAAACCCATCCAAATATGACCGCATCCTTTTTTGTCTGGCTCACATTTAAAGCCTTTGTCACCGTTTTCAAAACGGTGATCTTTAATGTAAAATGCAGGCCTATTGCATCCAGGACATAGCTTCCCGTTTGCTTTTTTATATCTCTCAGACTCTTTTGTTGCAATGTCTAAAATGGTCTTCTTTGCCGAAGGTTTTATGCCGTCATAAAATGGATAGGTTGACTTATTCCTGTTTTTAAGGTCTTTCTCAAAAGCAGCTTGTAATTCTCCTCCAAGATGTGTGCTAACGGCATTTTCCGCATATTTCTGGAGACGGCTATCTATAGTTGTGTGCACCTGAAGTCCGTCTAGATAGATATTATATGGGGAGCCATCAGCTTGACAGATCACGTAACTCCCGTCTCTGTTTTTCTCAGAGAAAACGCTCTTTAACTTCGAACGTAATCTCTCCCGAAAATACGGAGCAGCACCTTCGTTGTGACTTACTTTCTGATAACTCAAGGTAATGGTCAATGCCTTGAGTGAATCAGCTACGGACTCTTCGAGATAACCGTATTTCTGCATTTGGTTTAGGACAACATTCCTGCGAGTAGTCACAAGGTCCATCCTTCGCAAAGGGTTGAAAAGTGCACTGTTCTTTAACATCCCCACAAGCATCGCACACTCCTCAACCTTCAAATCACCCACCTCCTTGTTAAAATAAATGTTCGCTGCACTTCGAATTCCGACAGCTTGATTTAAAAAATCATAGCGATTCAAATACATCGTCATGATTTCACCCTTGGTATAGTGATGTTCTAGGCGTGATGCAATAATCCACTCTTTGGGTTTTTGAAGCAGGGCTCTTTCAAAAAAGGTCGTTGACTCATACTCTTCCGTAAAAAGTAATTTTGCGAGTTGCTGCGTGATCGTAGATCCTCCTCCACGCTTTCCAAAAAATGCGATTGCACGCCCTAATCCATAGAAATCCACCCCAGCATGACTGTAGTATCTCACATCTTCTGTAGATATAAGTGCTTCTTTAAGATGGCTTGGCAGATCTTCATACCTGGCTTCAGATCGGTTTTCTTTGTAAAAACTTCCAAGGACTTTCCCGTCAATTGTGTAGATCTTCGTTGCCAGGAAAGATCTTGGATTTGCGAGGGTTTCCGTATTTGGTAGGTCACCCGTTAGTGCAATCAGTACAAGCGCACCTATTCCTATAAGAGGGCTTAATCCTGCTAAAAACAACAACACTTTCCAAAGTGTTTTTCTGGGTTTTGATTGCTCACTCATATATCTGCAATATGCACACAACTGAGGTAATTATTTCACAAATTCACATCCTTTGTCAGCATCGAAACGTGGAAAGCTATCTTTGCGGCCATGATTGCACTGATTAAAGGACTACAACTCCTCCTAAGCCTCTCCCTCCTAGTCGTTCTACACGAGCTAGGTCACTATCTCGCAGCACGTTATTTCAAAACTCGCGTAGAAAAGTTTTATCTGTTTATGAATCCTGGATTCTCGCTTTTTAAAAAGCAAATAGGCGAAACCGAGTGGGGTATCGGCTGGCTTCCTCTGGGAGGGTATGTGAAGATTAGTGGGATGATCGACGAGAGTATGGACAAAGAGCAGATGAAACTGCCCCCTAAGCCATGGGAGTTCCGCTCTAAACCCGCTTGGCAAAGACTGATTATCATGCTTGGTGGAATCATTGTGAATTTAATCGTTGGATTCTTGATTTACAGTATGGTATTGCTCGTTTGGGGCGAGACCGTGCTCCCCAATAAGTACGCTGTGGACGTAGATCCCAGACTGGAAGCTTACGGATTTCAGAACGGGGACAATGTCATTTCATTCAATGGTGTTGAGATAGAAACGTTCCAAGATCTTCGACGTACTCCGTTTTTTGAATCGGTTACTGAAGCAACTGTTATTCGTAATGGCAATGAAATTGACCTTGCATTTGACACAGAGTTGGGTCAAATCCTTATCGACCAAGGCATCCGCCGGCCATTTTCTCTTCAAGTTCCATCATTGGTGGACAGTATCATCCCCAATTCACGTGCCGCTAAGGCAGGTCTATTGCCTGGCGATATAATCATGGCCGTAGATGAAGTAGAAACAGGAAGTCAATTGGTGACGGTAAACGCATTAGAGAGCAGACCCAATTCCCCGATTCTTTTACATGTCGATCGTGAAGGAGTAAGCAAGACGCTACCTGCAATGACTGACAACGATGGTCATCTCGGACTCGTCTTTGCAACCCCAGATTCCTTTACAGATCGTTTTGTGCAGGAAGAAATAACCTATACGTTAGGTGGGGCATTTGTCAGTGGATTCTTCCTCGCAGGATCAACACTCCAAGACTATGCGCTTTCTCTGCGATTTCTAGCCTCCAAATCTGGCGCTTCACAAGTCGGTTCACTGATCACATTTGGTAGCATCTTTGATGGTGAATGGAACTGGCTGGTATTCTGGCGGAATACTGCTTTTTTATCGCTCATCTTGGCGTTCATGAATCTTCTTCCTATTCCTGCACTCGATGGTGGGCACGTCGTATTCCTGCTTTATGAAATAGTGGCAAGGAAACCTGCTCCTGAGAAAGTCATGGAGATAGCACAAGTCATCGGAATCACCCTGTTGCTTGGGCTTATGGTCTTTGCATTGGGCAATGATTTCTGGAGGCTTTTTACAGGAGGTTTTGATTAACAACGCATAACTTTTAATAGAGAAAGTAATATCTTAGGCCTATGCTCAATTCTGTAATGGAACTTTTCTCACTAGATGATATAGGAGCGTTTTCGTTGGTTATCGGCGGGAGCATTATTATTATCCTTTCTTATTTTGCGAATCTTCTCGCAAAAAGAACAAACATCCCATCTGTTTTGGTGCTTATAGCCATGGGTGTGATGATCCGTCAGGGTTTGACCGCTTTGGGGATGGAAGAAATCCCATATGAAGCCCTCGCCTTGGAATTACTTGGCACTGTAGGGCTTATTTTCATTCTACTTGAAGCGGCTCTCGATTTAGAATTGTCTAAGAAAAAACTACCGCTTATCCTAAAGAGCGCCTCTTTGGCTCTTTTTTCGTTGGGCGCAAGTGCCCTCGGGATTGCCGCCTTGTTGTTTTACTCACTTGGCTTAGAGTGGTTCACCGCTGTCGTTTATGCGATCCCACTGTCCATCATGAGCAGCGCTATAATTATCCCATCTGTAGGTGGGCTTTCGCTGGAGAGAAAAGAGTTCATGGTCTATGAAAGCACCTTCTCCGACATCTGGGGAATTATGGCTTTTTATCTGGTTTTAGGAAATCAGGAGGCCGTGGGGCCTGGGGAGGTTCTTAAAGCAATCGGGATTAACCTAGGGGCATCTCTGGTCATCTCTATTGCTGTGAGTTACCTTTTGGTTTACGTGCTTCAAAAGATCACGAGTTCTGTCAAACTATTCCTTTCTATAGCTGTGCTCATTTTAATCTATTCCATCCAAAAAATGCTGCACTTAAGTCCATTAATTCTTATTCTAATTTTTGGACTTGTGCTCAACAATCACAAGGTTTTCTTCGCCAATATTTTCAAGAATAAAGAAGGGAAGAGTTGGCTTGGAGGCCTCCTTGATGATGAAAAAATGGCTGGTTTACGTCACGATTTCCACCTCCTCACACTGGAGAGTGCATTTGTAATCCGTACTTTTTTCTTCGTCCTGTTCGGTGCAACAGTCGTTCTTGCCTCACTTACAGATTTTGAAGTTTTATTCTACGGTTTATCGGTCTCGGTGATCCTTTATGCGACACGGTTTGTTTTCCTGCGATTATTCAGACCTGAAGATCCAGTTTCTTTGTTATATATCGCTCCACGAGGACTCATCACCATTCTTCTTTTTTTCCAAATTGGCTCAAACTACCCTGAACTTGTCGACACATCGTTCAATAGTGGCATTTTATTTGTTGTAATTCTTGTGACATGTATTATTATGACTGTCTCATTAATTCTACAAGGAAAAGGAATCGAACCTATTGAAGTAGATCAAGGACTGTCCCTTGATTTCGAGGCTAAAGACGAGAATAGCAATCTCCCGGAAGACGTTCAACCCTCTGAAGAGTCTCCAGAATAAAAAGTCGGGTCCGAATGATTTTAATGTTTGTTTTAAGTTTTTTACTTAAGTCAAACGCAGAAATTGTATTCACGCTCACTTCTTTGTAAACCGATTTACATGGATCTGGGATAAGTTCTAGCGAAGCATCCATGTTCGCTTTCGCTTCCTTTTTTACGTCATTCATTTCATGTGTGGTCCTTTTCATTGCGGGTACTTCGTGATGTAGTTTTCTCATCCATTGAGCCATTGTTTTAATTGCAAATCCTTTGTTCTCTGCGATGACTCGTCTGTTCCCATCCCAGCGTTTCATATATGCATTGGGAGGTTGAAATGCATACGTCGCCCTTCCATAGTCAAGGGCGAGTTTAAGAGAAATCATAGACCCCCCAGATTCTGGACTTTCAGCCAAAACTGTCCCAACACAAAGACCCACTAAAATCCTGTTTCTTGCGGCAAACATCCATTTCAAAACATTCGTTCCCGGAGGGTGTTCGGAAATCCATGCGCCACCCTTGTCAAGGATTTCATGTGCCAGACGGACATTGCTTTTTGGATGAATCCGATCTAGTCCGTGCGCAAAGACTGCAACTGATTTTAACCCATAGAATACAGCAGCTTTGTGAGCGGCTGTATCAATCCCAAGGGCCATACCGCTTACCAATGGAAAACCGTTCTTGGCCATTTGATCAACGGCCATTTCTGCAAATCTTTTTCCTTCTTCGCTACATTTTCGGGTGCCCACCACCGCGATGGCTTTGTCTATTTCTTGAGGGATTGTTCCTTTCACGTAAATCACGCCTGGTGCATCACAAATATTGCGGAGATTGAATGGATACTCCTTGCAGTGGTATGAAACAACTCTCGCTCCCAATGTGGTTACTTGTAGGTTTATCTCTTCCGCCCTCAGGAACAATGCACGCCTCATGCCTCGAGGGATTGATTCAAATGCTGTTTTTGGAGATCCGTGAATTTTTAACAAATCAGCAAGTCCTTTCGGGCCCAAATTCTCAACCAATGTTAATGCAAGTAGAAAATGTACGTGAGGTTTCATGGGGCAAATCTCTGCGATTCAAACACCTTTTCCTTGTGAGAATTGATAAGCGTGGTATAAGAATTTATCAACGTTTGTGAGATTTCCCCTTGAATGTATTTACTTCGACAAATGCAAAAGAGCGTTTTCATCATTTGTTTGGCTTTCATGTCAACAGCAATAGGGGTTCAGGCCCAAACAGTATCTGGGCTTATCTCCAATACCGCTGGAGAGCCGATCACAGGGTCGTATATCACCAGCGGGACGAATACCGTCGCCAGTGGGTTAGATGGGGAATACACGCTCCAGCTGACTCCAGGCACACATACCATCTCGTGTTCTTTTATAGGGATGGCCACCCAAAGTAAAAGTGTCTCACTAAACGAAGGTCAGAATGTGATATTTAATGTGGTTTTAGAAACAGAAGCGCGCGTTCTAGATATGGCGGTTGTTTCTGCAGGACGTTTCGAACAAAGCGTGGCCGAGGTGACTGTTTCTATTGAAATTTTACAACCCGCACTCGTAGAAAGTAAAGCGACAACCTCTTTGGAGTCGGCGCTGGAGCAAGTCCCTGGGGTAAGCATGGTGGATGGTGAGCCACAGATTCGATCCGGAAGTGGATTCAGCTATGGTGCGGGGTCACGTGTCATGGTTATGGTGGACGATTTGCCTGTTTTAAGTGGAGATGCTGGGCGACCTACATGGGGTTTCCTGCCCCTTGAAAACCTAGACCAAATCGAGGTGATCAAAGGTGCCAGTTCTGTCTTATACGGAAGCGCTGCTTTAAGTGGGGTGATTAATATTAGAACACGATTCCCAGACGCAAGGCCATTGACCCGAGTGTCTGTTCAGCATGGTGTCTACTCTGATCCGAGATCGGAATCATCTGTCTACTGGGACACCCCACTTCAACAGACGAACATCCGCTTTCTCCACAGCAGACAATTGGGCGGATGGGACATCGTCATTGGGGGAAATCTACTGGGAGACGATGGATACAAGGGGCCTACCATTGCGCTAGACTCATTAGACATTCCTATAGACACAAATACAACGGGATACAATCCTTTTTCAGTCGATCGATATGGGGCAAACTCACAGGCGAGATTTAATATTAATTTACGCAAGCGAGACAGCGCCATTCCTGGTCTAACATACGGCGTGAGTACAAATTGGCAGAAGGGCGAATCTTTAAATACATTGATTTGGGAACATGCAGCAACTGGGCTTTACAGCAGTTACGCTGGAGCAGCTACCAGAACGAAGCAGCTTATAGGCACCATAGATCCCTTTGTCGAATACTTGAGTCCTTCTGGGGTGAGAACTAGTTTTAGGAATCGATGGCAGCATCTTGTCAACGACAACAGCAATGGCCAAGGAAACAACAGTGACGTTTTCTACTCTGAGCTACAAACCCAAAAAGTCGGGGCTTGGGGGATGGAAAAAATGGCCCTTACAGGGGGTGTCGTGCATCAGTATACAAAGGGGGAAGCGCAACTTTATACTGGGGGAAGTGAGGATGGAATCAACACCGCAAGAAATATCGCCGGATATCTTCAACTGGACCAACCCATAGGCGAGCAAATCAATTTATCTGCCGGAATGAGATACGAACATTTTTCGATCAACGATGACGCTGAAGGCAAGCCCGTATTTCGAGCAGGAGCAAACTACCAAGTTGCAGAAGAGACTTACATACGGAGTAGCTTTGGTCAAGGATTTAGATTCCCAACAATCGCGGAGAAATACATCCGAACTGGATTGGGCGACTTACAGGTTTATCCAAATCAAAATCTCAAGCCTGAGTCTTCAACGAGTTTAGAGCTCGCAGTGAAGCAAGGCATTAAGCTAGGAGGCTTTTTGGGGTATTTAGATGTCGCCATTTTCCAACAGAGATATACCGATTTTATTGAATTCACATTTGGTACCTGGGCAGAATCTCAAGGGATTGACAATTTGTTTGGTCTGGGATTTAGAAGTTTAAATACGGGTGAAAGTCAAGTGCGTGGCGTCGAAGTGTCATTAATGGGACAAGCCAAATGGGGCTCGAATGATCAGCATACATTGGATATTTTAACTGGATATACATATACAAATCCCATAAGCCTGACGCCAGATTACAATTACGGGGATGGAGTGACGACAACCTATCTTGGAACCAGTTACGACACCACTGGGCACATCCTCAAGTACCGTTCACCACATCTTGTGCGTTTTGATGCGCAATGGACGCATCCGAAAGGGTTTGTAGGCGTAAGCGCCCGATACCAAAGTGTTTTGCAGAACTTTGATAAGGCATTTGTCACTTTTGAGGATCTTGAGTTTGTAGACTGGGGGCTTAACGATTGGCTTGAAGATCATCCTACTTTACCTTGGATTATAGATCTTAGGGTAGGCTTTAATCTGAGTGATCATTCTCGGCTTTCTGTCGTAGTAAGCAATCTTTTGAACGAGGAATACAGTATTAGGCCATTGGCCATTGAAGCGCCTAGATTGGTGAACGTCGTGTACACATACGAAATTGAATGAT
>Ga0307984_1000356_pt1 | contig 20481 bp, 19 predicted proteins | sample EllFjometageno78_FD_203169 | JGI IMG/M metagenome (GOLD analysis project Ga0307984, IMG submission 203169) | Marine microbial communities from Ellis Fjord, Antarctic Ocean - #78 | ecosystem: Environmental > Aquatic > Marine > Unclassified | place: Southern Ocean | collected 2014-10-09
CAGCGGTTGAAGCTGCATCTAATTCAAATACCTTTACTGATGCTGACCATTCTAAGCTAAACGCTATAGAAGCGAGTGCAACGGCTGATCAGACTAATGCCGAGATCCGAGCTGCTGTTGAGGCCGCAACCGACAGTAATGTCTTTGCAGATGCTGACCACACTAAACTTAATGCTATAGAAGCTTCAGCAACAGCCGACCAGTCAAACGCTGAGATTCGTGCAGCAGTAGAAGCCGCAACTGACAGTAATGTCTTTGCAGATGCTGACCACACTAAACTTAATGCTATAGAAGCTAGTGCAGACGTAACTGATACTACTAACGTAGTCGCAGCTCTAACAGCAGGTACTAACGTAACTATCTCTGGTGCAGGTGTTATTGCTTCGACCGATACTAACACTACTTATTCAGTCGGTGATGGTGGCCTATCACAAATCAACTTTACTAGTGCAGATAATTCTAAGCTGGATGGGATAGAAGCCTCAGCAGACGTAACAGATGCTACAAACGTAACTGCAGCAGGAGCCTTAATGACAACAGGTGGAGCTATGACTGGTAGTGTTACTTTTACTGATAGCCAAAAGATTAAGATGGGTGCTGGTGATGACCTACAGCTTTACCATGATGGTACTAATAGTTACATAAAAAATGACACAGGCAGCCTCAAAATTCATGGAGACCAAGGTAATGTCGCTATAACTGTCGCAGGAGGTTATGGAAGTGCTGTAAGCTTAGAGTATGCGAATTCACTTAGGCTACAGACAACCGCAGATGGCGTTTGGTTACCGTATGGCTTTTCATTTAGAAGTAACGTAGTAGCGTTAAACTACCTAAATGCCGCGAGTGTAAATCAATACGCTAAAATTGGGTATTTTCGAGCATATAATAATTTTCAAAGTGGACTTACTGACGGTTCTAACTTTGGAGGTCTCGAATTTTACAACGATAAGAGCGGTACTACTACTGGCGCTACAGGATATATAAGAGGTATTGCCAACGGAACTGCTGGTAATATGAATTTAGAGATTCAAACGGGAACTGCAGGGTCTCTAACAACAAAGATGTTAGTAAAAGATGCGGGTGTAGATGTAACAGGAAACATCGCTGCCACAGGAACTATTACATCGGCTTCTAAAAGTGTAGGCACACAGAGCGTAGTAACTACCGCACCCACAAGTGGCTCGGGCTTCCCGAATGGACATGTATGGTATGTGGTGTAAGTTATGGCGACTATTAAGGTTAATGATAACGGAACGCTAAAAACGCCTTCCCAGATCTTCGTAAAAGGAGATGCTGGAACACTTTACTCCGCTAACTATGTAGTTGTCAATAATAATGGCACATTAGCTACAACGTGGACGGCTATTTATACTACTAGTCGAGATACTACTACATCATTTGGCGCGACCACTAGCTTCAATACTACTACCTCGTTTAATACTACGACTACTTATAACACTAGTTATAATACAGATTCTACTACATCTCATTCTACAACTACCTCGTTTAACACAACACGAGCTACTGGTACAAGTCATAGTACTACTACGTCGTACAATACTTCGTATGCTACTGCAACTAGTCATACTACTACTACTACTTATAACACTACTCGTGCGACTACTACTACGTTTAATACGAGTCATACTACTTTAACAACGTATAATACTAGTAAGTCTACTACGACTTCTTATAATACGAGTCATAGTACGAGTCACGCTACTACAACGTCTTACGGCACTAGTCATGTTACTTCGTATACTACTACTTATAACACTACTCGTGCGACTACAACTACTTATGCTACAAGTAAGTCGACGACTACTACGTTCGGTACGAGTCATGCGACTACGACGTCTTATACTACAACTTATAATACTACTCGTGCTACCACTACTACGTTTGGTACGAGTCATACTACTTTAACGACTTATAATACTAGTCATGCAACTACGACCTCTTACAATACGAGCCGTAGCACCATTAAGTCTACTTTGACGTCTTATAATACTACTCATAGTACTACTACTACGTTCGGTACTAGTCATGCAACTACGACTTCTTATAATACTTCTTATAACACTACTCGCGCGACTACAACTACTTATGCTACAAGTAAGTCCACGACTACTACGTTCGGTACTAGCCACGCTACTACAACGTCTTATACTACTACTTATAACACTACTCGTGCTACCACTACTACGTTTAATACGAGTCATACTACTTTAACAACGTATAATACTAGTCATGCAACTACGACTTCTTACAATACGAGTCGCAACACTACTAAGTCTACTTTAACGTCGTATGGCACTAGTCATGTTACTTCGTATAATACTACTTATAATACTACTCGTGCGACTACAACTACGTTTGCGACAAGTCGTGCAACTACTACTTCATATGCTACAGGAACTAGTCATTCTACTACGACTACATTCAATACGACTCATACTACTTTAACGACGTATAATACTAGTCATGCAACTACTACCTCGTATGCGACGGGAACTAGTAAGTCTACAACTACTACATTCTCAACTAGTCATAATACCACGACTACTTATGCTACAAGTCGTGCAACTACTACGACGTTTAATACTACTACAAGTAGAAATACGACCACTACCTATCCAACTAGTCGCAACACTACTACTTCATATGCTACAGGAACTAGTAAGTCTACAACTACTACGTTTGCTACGAGTCATAATACTACGACTACTTATCCTACAAGTAAGTCCACGACTACTTCATATGCTACAGGAACTAGTCATTCTACTACGACTACATTCAATACGACTCGTACCACGTTGTCTACTTATAATACAACCCATAGTACTACGACTACATTCAATACGACTCGTACCACGTTGTCTACTTATAATACAACCCATAGTACTAGTAGGGCTACCACCACTACGTTTAACACGACCACTACCTTTAATACTAGCCGGGGTACAAGTAGAAACACTACGACTTCTTATAATACGAGCCGTAATACTACTCATACAACTTTGACATCGTTTAATACTACTACTACGTGGCAAACTAGTCATGGTACAAGTAAAAACACTACGACTTCGTATAACACTACTACAAGTCGTAGTACGAGTCATAGTACAACAACTACGTTTAATACTACGACCACATTCAATACTAGTCGTGTAACTAGCTATACTACTACTTATAACACTAGTAAAGCCACAGGCACAAGTAGAAGTACTACAACTACGTTTAACACTACTACGTCTCGTACAACTTTAACTACGTTTAACACTACATATGTGACTACATTTGCTACTAGTCATACTACTAGTCGTAATACAACTTATCCTACAAGTCGTGCTACTTCTACAAGTAGATCTACTACTACAACTTATAATACTTCATATGCGACGGGAACTAGTAAGACTACTTTAACTACGTACAATACTTCGTGGACTACTTATTTTGGCACTAGCCGTAGTACAAGTCGCGTTACTAGTCCTTATACTTTATATAGCTATTATTGGCGGGCGGCGCAGTACGGGGGCGATTATCTTATTTGGAATAGTGTTAATGTAACAGCCGGCTCCACCTATACTAGAGGCGCCTATCAAACTACACTCTATGATGGTCCGAAAGGCTCGGCCAGAAGCTATTACGCAATTAGTCGTACTACTACGTTTAATACTTCGTATAACACAATTCGTACCACTACCCGTAGTACAAGTAAAAACACTACGACTTCGTATAACACTACTACAAGTCGTAGTACGAGTCATAGCACAACAACTACGTTTAATACTACGACCACATTCAATACTAGTCGTGTAACTAGCTATACTACTACTTATAATACGAGTCGTAACACCAGTCATAGTACAAGTAAAAACACTACGACTTCGTTTGCTACTGCTACAAGTAGAAGTACTACCACATCGTTTAATACTACTACTATATTTGCTACTAGTCATACTACTAGTCGTAATACAACTTATCCTACAAGTCGTGCTACTTCTACAAGTAGAACTACTACTACAACTTATAATACTTCATATGCGACGGGAACTAGTAAGACTACTCTAACCTCGTGGACTACTTATTATAACACTACTCGGAGTACAGGCACAAGTAGAAATACGACCACTACCTATGGTACTACGTTCGGTACTAGCCATACAACTTTGACTTCGTTTAATACTACGTTCCTTACGAGTAGGAGTACAAGCACAAGTAAAAGTACAACTACTACGTTTAACACTACTTATGCTACGAGTAAAAATACTACGACTACTTATCCTACAAGTAGAAGTACTACTACTACTTATGCTACTAGTCATAATACCACGACTACTTATCCTACAAGTCGTGCGACTACTACTTCGTATAACACTACAACGAGTCATAGTACAACAACTACTTATAATACAACTCGTACAACTTTAACGACTTATAATACAACTCGTGCGACTACTACTTCGTATAACACGACTACGTCTCATACTACTTTAACTACGTTTAACACTAGTCATACAACTCTGACTTCGTTTGCTACTGCTACAAGTAGAAGTACTACCACTACGTTTAACACTAGTCATACAACTTTAACGACTTATAATACAACTCGTGCGACTACTACTTCGTATAACACTACTACGAGTAAGAGTACTACAACTACATACAATACTACTCATAATACCACTACTACTTATGCGACATCTCGTGCTACTACTACTTCGTATAACACTACAACGAGTCATAGTACTACTACTACGTTTAATACTACTCGTAGTACAACAACTACGTTCGCTACTAGTCATGGTACAAGTATAGTTACTTCTTATGGTACGAGTCATAATACTACTACGACATATGCCACTACGTTTGGTACGAGTCATAGTACGACTACTACTTATGCTACTAGTAAGAATACTACGACTACCTACAACACTACTCGTTCAACTACAACTACGTTTGCTACGAGTCACGGTACGAGTCATAGTACTACTACGTCGTACAACACTACTCGTGCAACTACTACTACTTATAATACTACGCATAGCACAACGACTACGTTTGGTACTAGTCATGGTACAAGTAAGTCCACTACTACGTCGTACAACACTACTCGTGCTACTACCACCACTTACGGTACGAGTCATAATACTACAACTACGTTTAATACTACGTTTGGTACGAGTCATAGTACGACTACTACTTATGCTACTAGTAAGAATACTACGACTGCCTATAACACTACTCGTTCAACTACGACTACTTTTAATACGAGTCACGGTACGAGTCATGCTACTACTACGTCGTACAACACTACTCGTGCTACTACTACTACTTATAATACTACTCATAGTACAACAACTACGTTCGCTACTAGTCATGGTACGAGTATAGTTACTACTTACGGTACGAGTCATAATACTACGACTACTTATAATACTACATATGCTACGAGTAAGAGTACTACAACTACATACAATACTACTCATAATACCACGACTACTTATGCGACATCTCGTGCTACTACGACTACGTTTAACACTACTCATAGTACGACTACTACTTATAATACAACGACAAGCCGAGGAACTAGCCACACTACAACCACCTCGTATAACACTACTACTACATTTGGTACAAGTAAAGCTACTACTACGTCTTACGCAACTGCATATGTTACAAGCCATAGCACTAGCAAACTTACAGGCACTAGTAGAGCCACAGGTACTAGCCGAGCTACTGGCACTAGCAGAGCAACAAACACCGTTGTTTACGAACGTCTAACCGCTACAGGCGTACAGACAGAAGTAACAAGCGGATCAGCACACAATAACAGATACTGGGACGGGTCTCAGTGGGTCGAGGACTAATGAATTTCGAAGAATTAAACAACAAATTAGAACAAGCTCTAGATATTATTATGGAGCATTTTAGTGAAACAGAAGATAGAATCAGTGAATTAGAAGAAGAACTGGAGAGCCTTAAAAATGGCATTAACAAAGTTAGCAGATAAAGATGAGTTAGGGAATCCAGTAGCACATTTTTTTAAATCAGGAAACGTATTACGAGGTAAGGAGTTTGCTCCGTTAATTGAATTAAAGGAGTTAATACCTGAAAAGAGCCCTAACGGAAACAATGTTGAATACGATATATGGTATGATTTTGAGCACGATAAAAAAATCCATGGTTATTGCTATACTGATACGTTGACACAGTTTATATATCTTCGAGTAGCCAGTTCTAGGTATGCAAAGAAAGCTATGAGAGATGCGGCTACTGGGCCTATTACCGAAGAGGGTGAAAGGCTGTTCAGAGAGATTGCCGAAAATAGTGTAGATAAGTACAGGCTTAGAAAGAAAGGAATGCACCATGACTTTGTAATCTTTCTTCCCGGTACTAACATATTAAATACTGTAGTGGACTTCGATAAGGTAGAGAGAGCCGTAAAGCAAGGCGCAATGTTAAAGTGCCACCCTCTTACCTCTCCTCCTGCTTTTGAGCATTTAAAACATAGATTTGGAGATGCGATAATTGACAAAAAGGTCAGCGGACATGAATTACTAGAGAATGCTTCTATTGTGGGTTATTGTAACAATTCGGAAATGGGAATGGTAGCACTAGCAAAAGGTAAGACTACTTATCACTTTGGGTATGACAAGGTATGGATGACATACACTGCCATGTATAAAGCTCTTGAAGTAGATGGAGTACTCAGAGCACCACGATTTAAAGCTATGCTATCTTCTAAAACCTCAGGACTAGTTCCTGCAACTGCGGAGAATCCCCAAGAGTGGATAGATGCATACTTTAAACAATACGCAGAGGTAAAGCATGTCTTGCCGAAAAATACTGATAATTAAGCGCAATAATCTAGAAATGTTGACTGTAAATAGTATTCGTAAGAATATGCCGGACTGGGACTATGAAGTAGTGCCTTTTAATAAAGGGTATATAAGAACTGCTTTAGAAAATACAGACGAATTAACTCTATGTGTAAGAAGTGGTATTATACTTAATGTACAAGAAGGAGACATGCCCGGAGCAGAACTCCTAGGTGATTATCATATAGCTATTAGCCGTGACGGAGTATTTACTGATAACAAACGTAATAAACATATTTATGGATTGATTGGCAACAAGTTAAATAAAAATACTATAGATTTATCAGTTTTTATTATTAATCCAAGTAGGTGGGATACAATCCCTGATACAGATAAAGGGATTCTTGCAAAAGTAAGACGTCTTCGGATGCCTAGGTTTATGAATCACAAGTGTGACCCGATAGTTGCAAAATCAATAACAGGGAAAAGCGCTATAGAATATGGAATGTTAAGCTGTCAAGCCTCAATACATAATTATATTTCTGTATTTTTAGATGGCAGGGCAAATGGGAACGAAATGATGGCTTATGCACTCGAGCTAGCACTACCTTTACTAGAGGGCTTACCTAAAAACGAACGAATAAAAGTAGAGGCAGTTGCTTCTAAAACACAAACTAGAATGGCAAAATTAAGGAATGGTTTAGCAGAGTGCCTGCCCTTAAACGAATGATCGAAGGAGATTTTTTATGAACGTACTTTTTATTGGCTATCGTCACCAGTATTTTCACCAAGCTAAGTTATTGGCAGATGCTAGTCATAATGTCTATATAGCTACAGGTGCCCCTACTTTGGACGAGTATTCCTTGTCTATAGGGGCTGTGGGTGTGATTAAAACCCAACTACCTGCCGAGGACTGGACGGTGGAAAACTGTACGTGGATTACAGATGCAATTACTGCACATTCAATAACTCATGTTATTAATGGTATTCCGTGGGTCCACTGGGTAAGAGGTATGATGCCTGCAGGGGTTACCTACTTAGGGCCTACTCAAGCTGCTGCTGAGATGGAAACTAATAAATTTGCTACTGTAGCTGCCGTTAAACTATTAGGTCTTAAAACTTCTGATTTTATTGATGATGGATCATCCTCTGCAATTGCAAACGCTCTTACAAGCAACACAGAAAGACCTCTATTAATAAAACCTAAAACTTCTTTTATGCCCTCTGTTACTCTCAGAACAGGTGAAGATGCTGCATGTATTACTAGACTTACGGCTGTCCCTGATTATGACTTTTACATGGAGAGGTATATACCTAATTTAGCAGTAGAAGTATCCATTAGTTTTGTTATATCTAACGGATCTTGGGCTATAACACATATGGAAGCATGGGATATGGCTACTACCATCTATCATAGTAATGGTGTTATAGGGTCTACTTGGGATTGGCAAGCAGAAACAATTTATCAGCCTTTAACATCTGCACAAGCTACGGCTGCAACAGCATTCGCAACTACGTTTTTAAATTGGGCAGTTTTAAAGGGCGGTAACTATGAAGGAGATATTAGTCTGGGTATGGACACTTCTGACGTGGCGTGGTGGATAGAGCTAGCTTCTAGACCTTACTCCATGAATCCTTATCCAATTTTCTGTACTGCTGCTGAATATATTCAATCTTTGACATCGGATCCTACTATTATTGCGGATGCTTGGCCAGCTACTAGTAAGTTTACTACTGTTTCTCTAACTGCTAATCAGAGCGTAGTATACCCCTTCACCTTGCATGCAACACATAATGTACGTTTACCTATGGGCTTGGGTAAAATAGGTTCTGTATACTACTTAGAGGGAGGTTGTGTAATTCATTCTGATGGAGACCTGCCCAGTGGTTTTGTTACTGCTATAAATGCGACGAGTAATTGTAGTATTGCATAACAATAAAAAAGGGACTTTGCAGTCCCTTTTTGTTTTACCTTACTCTACTTCCGCTGGATCTTCTAACTCATCCGCTAATAATCTTGTAAATGATTGTAATGCTACATCTACTTGATCTTGCTTCATCCTACATATATTTAACTGATCTTCTAAATCTCTACACTGATTCAAGAGGTATCTGCCTTTATCTGTAAAATCTTCTAGGGGATAATCTGTTCCATCCATTGTAATAATTTCTGGTTTTTTATTTGATACTAATTCCATTATAATGTCCTTTAGTTTATACTATTTCACAAGCCCCGCCTGCGCAAGCAAGCTCTTGTGATCCTGTTGTGTTATCTTCTTGTTCAAACTGAGAAAGGTGCTCCCAGTCTATGTTTGTTGGCATTTCTGCCACTAACTTATTATACTGATCTTCATTAATAGCTTCATAAGGAGCTTGCTGATAAATATGATCACTTGTTGGAAGTAAACTAATACCTGAACATAGATCAAAATTATCCCAAATCCATTGAGAAACTTGTAAAAACTCACTATCAGTATAATATATCGTCACACTTGGCTTATGTTCACACCAGTGCTCCTGATATGCTTTCCACAGTCTTAACTGCTCCATAGCACCTACTTGTTTAACTGTGACAGAGTCTTTGGGAGACTTGACAGGAAAACTAAATACTACAGTACTATCATTCATTACATCTCTTTCTACTGGGAATCCAGCTTTTTCCATATACTCCGCAAGCGGGTCTTTCCTATCTGAACGTACTCTACGGATATAATGCTCAGAAAAACGAGGATGGATACCACTAGCACTATCAACGAGCTGAGAAACAGTCCCACTAGGCTTAACACATGTAATAGCCACTGACTGATTAACACCAAGCCTTTCTGCCCACTCTTTATTAGTTTCAATTGCTACCTCCCTCATCTCTGTTAGCCACTTCTCCAAATCGGTAGAAGGCTTACTTAGTAAATAATGATCCATAATACCTGTTAAACTTACGCCTAACAAGGCCTCTTCTTCAGTGTTACGCTTCCAGCGCACCCGTAGATACCTAAAGTCAGTAAGAGTTGACTGTAGCGTACCAATAATGGTTGCGAGTCGTACCTTTCTCTTGAGGCTATTGAGGTCATCATTCTCTCGTACTACTACTTCGGAAAGGTTACAGAACTCATTGCTTCGTAGAATAATCTCAGAACACGGATTCGTTCCAAAATCTTGATCAGCGTCTCTTCGTCCGTTTCTCGCGGCTATTTTCTTAGCAGCAACACGACTAAAGATTCCTCGCTCACCTGCTTTACTGTCATACATAGTATGCATCTCAGATAAAAACGCTTCGAAGTCAGGCTTTTCAGTATAAGCTACTGAGTTGTTTGCTAAACGTCGCTGTCCTTCACTTTCCCACCACTGACCTGACTTGGCTTTTGCCATACGATTATCGGACAGATTAGACAGGCTGATCAAAGCCGAGCGTCTTACTCCTCCAACAACTACAATATCAGCAATCTTACAGCATACATCATGACACTCAATACTTGTCAACTTACGTCCTGCAGACTTCTGGAAAACGCCAACACAGAACTTAAACAAGTCTTCTAAAGGGTCTGGACCACTCGCTCGTCCGCCAAAAGTTTTAAGTCTAGCACCTGCTGGACGTATTCTACCCATATCCCAATTCGGTATTTTACCTGCATATAGCATAGCAATCAACTCACGAAAGGCACTTGCCCAGCCTAGCTTACTATCACTTACTACAATTACTGAGTTGGTCTTGTGAAAGCTTTCAGCAACTTCTGGCAGTTTTGCAATAAAGTTACGTTCAACACTAAATCCTACTCCAGTTCCGCACATAAGAACATACATAAGCTCGTCAAAAGCTCGTGGATGGTCAATGTGTAAGTAGCTACAGTTAAATCCTGCTACGTTGTCTCTTTTGAGCGCCTCTCCCGCAGTCATAAGACAACGCATTGAAGGCATAACTTCCATAGCAATAATAGCGGCAGATACTTCAGCTGCATCTTCATCGTTTAGCTGGCCTCTCTCTTGCCAAAAACCTATGTAGCGTGCAATTGTTTCTTCCCACGTCTCACGACGTTTCTCTTCTTCTAGCCATCGAGCGTACCTGCTCTTGTGTATAAAACTTTGATACTGGTCCATTAAACCATTCTCCCCTGTATTTCGGATATATTATCCTTGCCGATTGCATCATCGCAATATGTTACTAAATCCATCAATTCATAATTCTTTAGCAAGACATCTGCATTCGCATTCAGCTCTTGAATATACTTATAATGGCCTGGAATAGGTACGTTATCATAAATTGTCATAGCATCACCATAGTCTTTAATTAGCTGTTCAGCTCGTTTTGGACCTATACCAGTGATACCAGGAACATTGTCGCCTTTATCTCCTGTCAAACACTTAAAAGAGATATACTCTTCTGGAGATACATTGTAGTGCTCACTCCAATTTTCTATTGTTACTTCCTTACGTGTTACATAAGAGAATCTACTTACTCCTTCTTGAATCAATAAGTCCCAGTCTCGGTCACTTGATACTAGCCAAATCTCATCGAGTTTATACTGTTTCTTTTGCTTTACTAGGTGGGCAGCAAGATCATCTGCCTCTACACCCTTAAAACGCAATACTGTATACTTAGTCGCGAGTAGTTCTAATGTTTCTTCGTATTCTTCAAAGAAGTCTTTAAAGGCTTGCGCCTCTTCTTCTGTCTGCTTGTCGTACTTTTCTTTACGGTTTAATTTGTACTCTGGTAAAATGTCTTTTCTATATGTAGAGGAGCCCCAGTCTGCAGTGATAATAATATTACTGCACTTGTAAGAGGCTGCTAAGGACTGTACCGTTGCAACATAATCATTCCGAAAGTCTGTGCGACCTGCGTGTTTCCATCTAAAGGCTAGGTTTAACGCATCAATAACGAGCGTGCGACCTGCCATTCCTTCCATTTGATCTGAAAAACTAAAAGCCACCGATCCACTCCACTTTCTCTTGTTCTAGCCAATCTTCTGCAAGTAATATATAACAGCTTAGAAACGCAACGTATAGATACTCTTTAGTATTAATGGGTTGTTGTTCTACTACTACAAATACTTTTGATCGGTCATATTTAAAAAATAGCATAGGCTTTTGATCGCCTCCTGCCGCTTGTATTACTACTTTCTTCCACCATCTTATAAGATTGTTAGTCTTAGGCTGGGTAAAGATCTTATCTGTTAAAGGTGAATCCTTGTAATTCTTTACTTCGATACAGAAATGATTTCTCTGATTAGGGACATATAAGTCCCCTTTCAGATACTCAAGAGCCCCAGAGGCTGGGACTCTCTCGAACTTCAATCCTGTAAACTCTCGAAGCATATCACGTACTAGATACTCGCCCCTCGCTCCCTTCGCTCTTGAGTCTACCATATTCTTCCTCGCTTATATTGCAACCACTGCAACGGTCATTCTTTGTAACACTTACTACGATATAACCGCAATTGTGCCTCCAATAATCTTTTGTTAATTCTGCTCCATCTACTACGTTCCACCACTGCCTACGTCTACCTGCTGTCATTATTCTAATCCGCTAACGTTACCGTTCTTGACTACCTCAATCTTTTCTAGGAGAGGGTGTGTCCAACCGTGTGATACTATATAAGTATTAAGAGGCTCGTTAAGTAACACCTCCACCATTTTCTCGCGTCCTGCATCATCTAAGACATTAATTACTTCGTCTAGAAATAACACATTGATTCTTGACTTAGAAATACTACTCATTAGCTTGCGGATGGCTATGAGCGTAGCTGTATTGACTCTGGCTAATTCTCCTGAAGAAAGTGCTAGAATGTCTACTATATTTCCATTATCTGTAATCTGTACGTTTAATTTATCGTTTGAAACTATAAATTCGAGAGTAAATCTACCGTCGGAGAGTTCAGCCAAATATTCATTTGCTAATTCTTCCAACTCTTTAACAAGGTTCTCAATCTTGTAGGCAAGTAATCCGTTTGTGCTAAAAGACTTTTTCAGAGTTTCTAAAGAAGTCTCTAACTTACTGTGCTTTGCTAACTCAGCTTGACATTCGTTTAGCTGTGATATAAATGCATCAGTCTGTTCTTCTACTACTTGGATTCGGGTGTTACGTTTTGTACGTTTTTCGTTCTCATCTGCGATACTCTGTCTAAGCTTTTTAGTTTGAAGTAGGTCAGCTCGTATGCTCTCCAACCTTGTTTCAAGCTCAGCTTTATCCACTGCAATCGTCGGAAGGGTTTGATCAATAGATCTAAATAATTCTTCCCAGTCTTTCTTATCTGTTGCGTTATTTGTGAATATAGTGTTACTTTCTTTGATGGTTTTAATTTCATCAGTAATTTCTCCAACTCTGCGTTGTGCTGTTTCCAACACTACCTGCTCAGCTGCAATCATACTCTGTTTAAAAGAAGCATCTACAGATTGTTCACAAGTAGGGCAAGTATCTCCTAACCCTGTCAGCTTCGTTAAAAGCTTCTGTGCACCCGTAGCGACTGCTGATAAACTACCTACTTTGGCTTGCTTGCCATCATAGGATTCTAACGTAGTTACAGGTGAGTTATTAATAGCACCTATATCTATTGATCCTAACAATTTCTTATATTGATTATTTTGTGAGATATTTTTATTTTTTGCCGAGATATTTTGAATCTCTATCGTTAAATGACGGAAAGACTCTTCATCTTTAGTTGTATCAATATCAAAATCTTCGAGAGGAAGTATATTGGTATCAGTCAATTTATTGTCAGCCAACCATTTCTCAATAGTTGCTAACTTGGAGGTGATAGAGGCCGTGTGTACATAAGCCTGTCTAGCAGCTTCTTTAAATACATCAAATAATTCTACATACTTCTCAAGGTGTAATAAGTCAATTAAGAACTTCTTGCGGTTAGCATCAGTAGCGGTTAAGAACTGCAAACTTGCATTTGTATTCTGATATACTAACTGGGAGAAGGTTTTAAAGTCAACACCAATAATTTCTTGAATGCTTCTGTAAGTATTTGTAGCCGTATGACTACTAATATCCTCACTATTCTTTTCTAGTTTCACTTTTATACTAGACTTTCGGGTAATAGTTATCTCGTATCTATCTTCATCTTTAGTAAAAGAGAGGTAGATATTGTAACCATCGTTTATGTATCTGTTCGGAATGTCGGCTTTCTTTATGCCTTTTGAGTTCTTGTTATATAACGCTTCCTCAATGATTAACGGTATGGAGGATTTCCCCATACCGTTAGTACCAATAATTTGTGTTACTGTGTTATCATCAAGTCTTAATTCATTACCAGAACCGTAGCTAAAGCAGTTATCCCATCTCAACGTTTGCAGCGTAATCATTATAAGTTCCTAAGATGTCTGGTATTTTATCGGGTGAGATCTCTAAGATATAAGTTAGATACTCTACTAATTCTTGCTCAATAGTCATATCTTTATGTATTATCAAAGAGGCTTCTGTGTTTCGTTTAACTACTTTCTTATCAAGTAAATCTGAGTTTTTAATAGCGGCTAGATCATGAATATCACCCTCTATCTCATAGATTGTATGATCATAGTCTGTTGCTACCATGTCATTGGGGTCTGATACTGTCTGCCGAATTAACTGTGGAAGTTTAAACTCTTCCCACATCCAACTCCAATCGCGCTCATTGATAAGCAGGTATCCTGTCTTGACTCTAGCTCTATGAAAAGATGTTGTCATGGGACTACCGGGATATACAATGTTACGTTGGGTATTACTATGAGCGTGTAGATCTCCTGCGAATACCACTGGGAAATCTGCTAATAGATCTAAATCTATCTCTGGTTTAACGTGCGGTGGTATTTCCCCACGAATGTGTGTAAACAAGGGCATTCTAGTATCGAAATGGTCTATGCTACCTTTCTTGTGAAGATCAGCGTAGGGTAATATACCGTAGCCTAAATCTTCATCAATATACGAAATGTCTACTATGTTGATGAGAGGATTGATATCTCTGGATACCTGCTTTAGCTGAGTGAAGAATGTCTTATTCTTCTTAGTAGCTTCATGGTTTCCGTCATATATAATAGTTGGAATCTGTACTTTCCGAATGAACGAAAAGTACAGCTCCAGTTCCTCCATACTCGGAAGACGATCAAATATGTCGCCACCGATTATGTGCATACTACATTGTTTTTCTACTTCGTAAACTTGTTCAAAGAACATTTGATAACGGTTTATTGCCCACTTTACTGGGACATTTTTCTGTCCCAGCTTTATGTGCCAGTCTGCCGTATATAGGATCATGCTACATTAAACTCAGCGTCTAACATCTCGTCATCGTTATCTTGGCTGCCCACTCTTAGGCGGTCAAGTAACTCTTTCTGTGCATCAGCAGTCGGGCGAGGCATAACGTCGTCCATAGACTTAAGTTCTGCAATAGAACCCAACTCAGCTTCTGTTAAAGGACGTGGCTTGCACTTCAATGCTTGTAGCTGGTACTCAACATTGTAAGGTAATGGGCCTGTCTTTACTCGCTTGAAACAAATGTCCCAGCCAGTTGCATGATCAGTAGGATCTCCAAGATCTTCTGCGGCAGTAATTACTTGCTCCCACAACTTCTTCTTGAGATTTGCTACTTTAACCTTACCGTCAGTAGGGTCAATAACTTGTACAGCGTAGCTCCAGCCACATTTAAGATCTGGGAAGTATTCACGAACCCAATCTTTTTCTGCATTATTGAACTTCTCTGCGTTACGGTCGAATGACAAGCACTCCAAAGGAATGTTCTTGCCGTTTTCACCTTCAATCCAATAGACATAACGAGCAAGAATGTCGCCTACGATGCGCATCTTGTTATCGCCGTCTTTGTATGTGAAAGTATTAATTGATGATTTCTGGGCTCCGCCAGTTTGCTTATTAAATGATAATGCCATTAGTGTGTATTCTCCTGTGTGACTTCTTCATATAGAAAGTGGATATCATCCCCTTCTAGTGTGAGTAGCCTATTTTGTGTGATAGTTTCTAAAGGTACTGGTAAATGTAGTACGTCTAGTGTGGTTTTTTGTGATACTACATACTCTGGTAGACTTCGGAGTGAGGCCAACGCATAGTATACCGAGATATCGCGGGTTGAGTACTTATAAGAATTGAATAAAAGAACATCAGGGTGTAGCATAAAACTAACACCCTTAAAGTTCAGTTGTGAGTAGGAATAAATAGGGTCGTACTTATTATCAGGGATCTGCTTTTTTATAAGCATTTCCATGATCATATTACAACGAGAAACATTACCCTCTGCCGTATCGTAAACCTTCTTCCAATCAAATAAGAACAACTATTATACTCCTTTTTTGGATTTTTGTCAAGAATTAAATTTTTCAAAGTCACAGTAATCACGGCTAAGGGGATGACTGCCCTTAATGATAGCTACTGGGACAGAGATAGATATCCTAGCTGTTACTGGTTCTGCTTTATGGTATGTACCTTTTGGGATATACAAGAGATCCCCCGGTTCCAACACTGTATCAATTACGCACTCTGTCCGAGACTGTTTTGTAAAAACCTGCCAATGAACTTTTCCAATCGCATGGACTAAAAAATTATCATCCTCATCTGCGTGTACGGAAAAGGAGGTAGCATCTTCACAAGGTGAGCAATAGAAGTGAGCGTCTGCGGCACTATTGTGGATATTGTCCTCTAGACATCCCGCGATTGCAGATATATTAGGAGTTAGCATAGAAGCTTTAGTTAAGATTACACTGCCACCAGCTTGCCAATTTCTAAATACTTTCAGAACTTCATATCTATTTTCGAAATCCCAGTAGGGTCTGAAGTCTGAGTGGAGATTGTTTTTCTCCATACAGAGCTTGTTACCTTGGGGAGTAATTACTTGTAGACCAGCAGAGCCCCTATGATTGTTTACATAGTCTGAGAACTGTTTCCAAGTTATAATATTAGAAAAGAACTCTTTTCTGTACTCGTTTGCTAGAAATACGTGTGGCTTCTTCCCTAGTATATTCGTAAACAGTTCTTCTCGCGTTACTGGGCTTATTAAATCTTCAATTTTCATAGTTGTTTTATTTGCCAACCCTGCTTCATATAGAATCCTACCCTGTTTGAGGCTTGCTTCTTAGCGGTTTTTCCTCGAAGGTGTATGTCTATAATGACAGGATCAATCTTCCCCTCTTTTTTTCGTATTACTCTACCTACTAACTGAGTAAGTAGAGGCTCATTGTTTACGGGAGTTCCCAGTATTAAGCAACTGAGTGTATCTACCGAAATTCCTTCAGAGAAGATAGCTTGTGTTCCGTAGAGAACATTTGCGTCCCCGTAGAGCACTCGATCTATTAATGCTTCTCTGTCTGCGTGAGCGACTTCCCCTGTAACACAGACTGCTCGCTCTCCTGTCAGCTCCCTACACGCTTTTAAAAAGGCTACACGATCACTTACTACTAAGACCTTGTGCCCTTTTGCAGCGTAGGCTGCCGCTAGCATGGCTACTGTATGTCTATACTCTTCATCGGTTGCTAACTTAGTTACTCTATTAGCCCAAGGTATTTTAGCACCATCCATGAACCTTATCTCAGAATGTACCAGATGTACACTAGGAGTCATATAATTCTCTTTTGGTGGTTTGAATATCTTGCTACCAAAGTAATCTCGAAACACTACATGCTTTCCGTCCTTTCTTTCGATAGTGCCTGAAAGACCTATCTTATACCGACAATGATTTGTATCGAGTAGTTTAGAAAAGGTTGGACTACTAACGTGGTGCATTTCATCTAGTATAATAGTTCCGAACTCCTTTCTTATCTTCTCTATGTTGCGGTACAATGTTTGAGTATTACCGATGACGATAGGATGGTCTATCTCCCAGTTCCCACTACCTAAGATTCCAGCTGTGATTCCGTAGACTTTCTCTACTTCTTTCGCCCACTGGTTTCTTAGTGCTACAGTGTGAGTTATGATCAATGTTTTCTGACCAAGCTTACCAGCTATTGCAAGACCTGTAAAAGTCTTGCCCCAACTGACCCAAGCGTTAATTATAGCATTGTCTTCGATCTCAGCGTAGACTTTCTCTTGGCTAGGTCGAAGCTCAAACCTAAACTCTGGAAATTCTACTGGCTTCATAAGTCGCTTATCAACTATTTCGTAGTGCTCTGGGATTAGATCCGTTCTCCCTACTGGTATTGATATCAATCCATTACGAATAAGCCCCATGTTTTTAATCATCTGAGGCGGATCGAGTGGATTGTGCGTAGGAATCGCATATGTAAGTTCCCTGTCGATATCTCGTTGGAGATCGGCACTTACTTCCATATAGATTCTGTTACTTATGACTGCTTTCATAGACCTAATTCATTCTTCGCTATAATATAGTTCTTGACAAAATCAGAGCGTACTATGTCCTCTACCCCATACTCGATAAAGTCAAAGTCACCCATACGTTTAAGGACTTGCATAAACTTCTGCATCCCATTCTTTTCTAGGTCTGCTTGTCGAAAATCTCCACAAAATATTACTCTACAATTCTGTCCTATACGAGTAATAATTGAGTCTAGTTCATGAAAAGACATATTTTGGCACTCATCTACTAATATAACTGCGTGCTTTAATGTAATTCCTCTAATGAAAGAGGTAGTCATAAACTCTACTAGAGACTTCTGTTTCAGTATACTATAAGCATCTCCTCTGGCAAACAGTTCATTTGATACTGCTTGATAAGGTTCTTCGTATACTGAGGACTTTTCTTTCTCCGTTCCGGGAAGAAATCCAATATCCCTTGTTGGTACGGCACTACGGATAATTACTAACTTCTCATATGTTCCCTTTGACATATCATCGAAAGCAAGATAACAAGATATAAAAGTCTTTCCTGTCCCTGCCAATCCGTGTAAGATTAAATGTTTACTAGAATCAAATGCAATTACTTGATTACGTGTTAAAGGTTCTATTTCTTGAAGTGTCAAACTAGCTCCCGCTAGTGTACGGTTTCTTTTAGCCATAAGTTAAACTTTCTTTTTTGTGTCTTTGAGTTTCTCTTCAGAATACTCGTAAAGCATCCACGGTAGTCCTTGTAGATGCAGTATCCCTGCCCATTGCATTCCATGCGAGGGAGGGCGTGGAACGGTAAAAGGTGTACGGCAACCTTTTACTCGTATGAGTGATGCTGTGTCCTTGCGTATCACTTCAGTAATCTTTAGGTATTTTAGATCAAAGAACTTAGTTTTCATATACATAAAGGGAAACCCATTACTATCTATAAAATACTTAGTTGTTTGTTTAAGTATACCGTTGTGGTTTTGTATTGCTTTGTTCAATTTATATAAATCAGGGTAAGAGGTCTGTAGCCTACGAATACCCATAGTACTTCCTATCATATTGGTATCATCTACTACTTTCCCTTCGACAAAGAGCAGTCCATCTGCACGCTCCCACTCTCCTGAGTATAGAAGAAATACTGGAAACTTTACTTTATGCAGAGTCTTATATGTTATCACCACTTTCCAGTGACTCCCTATACTTTAACCCCGTAGTGCCTGCAATTTTAGCTATATGATATTTATAGTCATCTGTTTTCATTAGTCTTTCTATATCTTGCTTAGTTGAAGCTTTTCCTCCTTGCGTATCATCACACATTGAACAAGGTTTAACACGGTCTCTCTCGCCATTTAGCAATGACCATCTAACTCTATTCATTTTAGGATCGTTAATATACATATCTATAAGGCCGCGTTCTAGTACATGCCCTATCTTTACTTGGTATGTCCAGTCGTTACAGCACATCTGATAAAAACCATTATAATCTATAAAGATCTGCCTCATGGGATGCCAACAAGGAGCATTTACTACTTTGTTACTAAAGTGTCCTGCTCTGTTATTAAAAGCATATGACCATCGGATAGGCTTTACATCTGTATCATTCGGTAAGAAGAAGCCTTCTGTTTTGTTTATCTCGTCAACAGATAGACCATCAGGTTTATAATAATGTTCTACAGGTACTCCGTTCGGTAAGAAAGCATAGTCTCTTACTCGTTGCTCGTACTCTTTTTCATTAGTGTATGTGTTGAGTATGACTTCATCAAACTTTTTAAGTGTCTCTGGATTCCACCACTTTTTGAGTTTGTATCCATTAGTAGTTAGTCGTAGCTTCCATGCATCTTTTGATAGCATATCTACTATCTCTAAAAACTGGGGGTGAAGAGTACTCTCTCCACGACCCGCTAATTCAATCCATGACTTATATTTTATAGAACGTAATTGTTTCATTACTTCTTCTATAACAGCAAAGGACATATGTTTGTTTTCGTTAGGATACGAGTCGTCTACTCTAGGGCAGAAAGCACAACGTCGATTACAAAGACCTGTTAAGTCTAAGTCAATTCTATAGATATGTTCAACCATATTTTTTCTCAAACTTCCCGAAAGCGTAATCGTTTCCTATATCCCAGTCAGTACCTACTGCACAGCCGGGAATGCTTAATCCTCTATCCATTTGTATGTACTTATCTAGTGTTTCTTTGTAGTACTCCACTTCATCGTCAGGAACTTCTGCGAGAATGGAATCGTGTACTAGAGCAAAGATTCTAGCTTTCATACCCTTTGCCTTAATGTGAGCACCCATGTCGATAGCGCCTAGAAGGTTAATATCAGAAGCAGCAGACTGCACCAGAAAATTAAGACCAGACCTAATGCTATGGCTCTTGATGCCCGTGTCTGTCGATGCGACATTTG
>Ga0307984_1000359_pt1 | contig 20305 bp, 17 predicted proteins | sample EllFjometageno78_FD_203169 | JGI IMG/M metagenome (GOLD analysis project Ga0307984, IMG submission 203169) | Marine microbial communities from Ellis Fjord, Antarctic Ocean - #78 | ecosystem: Environmental > Aquatic > Marine > Unclassified | place: Southern Ocean | collected 2014-10-09
CTCCTCTCTGCTCATCAGTAAAGAATTTGTCTGCTCCAAAAACAGCAAAGCTTTCGGGATTTCTACTTATACCAAACTCTTCTAGTCTAGCTATTTGCTGACCCAGTACGGTAGGCACAGATGTTAACGCTCCTGTTCCCCCCGCATCTGATAGTAAATCTTTTCCCGCTAGTACATAAGAAATCTTATCTTCTTGGAGTGTGAGTATGTCTGTTTGTCTAGCGTATAACTTTTGTATTGATCCAAAAGAATCTTCAAGTGGTTTAAAATTTAAAAGTCCTAAGTTAAACTCATTAAGTCTGTTTATGTTAGACTCATCGTTATATACACCGCTATAAGTTAAGTCTGCAAATCTATGTGCTTCTTGATATTCTAGAGCCGAAGTTGTTGTCACCCTGTTTCCTAAAGCTAAAGCTTCTCCTTTTATAGAGTCTCTTATGGTATAGCTTTCAACGCCATTTCCAAAAGTAAAACAATCAAAAAATTCCGTGTCTATAACTGCTGGTTGCTCTGTATTTATATCTTGATTACTTCGAGTTCCTTCATGCTGTCCACTATCATCTATTAGCAAAGACAAATTATTTTCATACCATACATCAGGTAAGGCATCAGATGGAATAGTTTCAAAGACAACAATACCTCCGCTATTAGCTCTTTGAACACTAATGTTCATTTGTACAAAAGATCCGTATCTACTAGCGCGAGGTCCAGTCGCTATTAGCCATAATGAATTATTCCCGCCATTATTAGGATCGCTTCTCCAAAAATTGTAATAATTAGTAGTTAGATCTGTTGATATATAACCAGGGCTAGTATTAAAGTTAAAAGGAATATTTTCAGGAGGAAACAACTCTCCTGGTTGTCCAAGTATCGGAGGTATATTTGGTCCTCCGAGATAAACATTTTTAGTTTTAGGAGGATTTTTACCACCATTTTCAAATATGCTTTCGGTTTCAATTAGCTCACCAATATTGTCTCCATTAAACCAATCCATAAAATTAGGATAAGTTGTCTGTGAAACAAGATCAGGATTTCTATAAGTATTTTTTCTGCTTTCTATTCTATCAACTGAAAAAGAAGATTGAGGACCCCTTCTGCTCTGTTCAATAAATATGCTTATACCACTGTTAACTGGTATAGTATAGTCTACATATGAAGCTCCAAAAGCTGCAGTTGTGTCCGGGTTTTCAATGTTAACTATAAAAGATCCTACTGGAAATGCACCCGCTGTAGTTGGTCTTGCTACAGCACTTGTTTGTGGTCTTGTAACAAGATTTCCTCCTATTTCTCCGCTTGCTACTAAATTAATGCCACTTGGTATAATTTCCATATAGGGGCCGGCTGGCACGTCTATATAGTATCCTTCTGCTATAGGGTCTGTTTTTGGAGGTCCATTTGGCGCAGGAATTAAAAGAAAGTCTTTAGCCTTAACTGATTTACTAATAACAACAACTTCAGTACATGAGTTTAAAGCTCCACCAGCATCACTCTTTACTATAAGCCTTTGTCCATCTTCAATTTTTGCAGAATTTTCTCCTTCTAATAAAAAGAAATAACTATTACTCCTAGGATCTTTATAGTATACTTCACTATAAATAGTTTCGTAAGTAGACTTATTTGGTTTAATAACAAACTTGTAGAATTTAGCCCAAACAGGAGCTCTTTGTGTCCAAGGGATAGTTACTTGTATTTCATTTTGAGTAATTGAATTTCCACAAGGTATTTGAATCGTATTATTCGGACTTACTAAAGCCGTAGATGATCTTAAAAATTCATCCATATAAACTATTCCTATTTCATAGCTTCTGTTACTATGCAAACTTGAAGGTGTTAAGGTACTCCCTAACTCAGCCGTAAATGAAATAAATTGAAAATACTCATAAAATCCTCCTGATGGAGCAGCCGGATCAACAACAAATCTAACAGCAGGTATTTGAAGCTCTAAAGAAGTTGCTCCAGGAGCATTACCAACAATTGCTATTGGATCTCCTGCTGAAATTATACCGCTTGAAAATTTTGTTACTGTTCCCGTTGGAGTTGTTAGTGTTGGTGGAACTGAACAATTAAACCGGTCTGTTAATGTATACCCATCACACGATGTCTCTCCAGATGCTGCGTAAACAGGTTTAATATTTGCAGTTGTACCTATTGCATTTTTAAATTCAGTCGAATCAATTAACTCATATATTGAATTATAGTTTGAAGGTAAAACAAAAATAAATTGAAGAGTTGTATTTTGAGTTGTTTGAGTTGGTTGTCCGCTTGTAGGGTCGAATATATAATGTTCGTAAGTAAAAAGAAAATTTAAAGAAGCTGTAGCAATTAATTCAGTGTAGGGATTTATTTGAGATAAGTTTATATTAACTCTAGCTCCAGGAACAGATTGAATACTTCCAAAAGTATAACCACCAGCATTTAACGTATGCTTTAGTTTTGTGGTTTTTACTTGACCAGCAATTAAATCAGCGGAATATTGTAATTGTATAGGATCATTAAAAACATCTTTTAAGTCATAACCTTCAACATAGTTGCCATAAACTAACCTGTTACCCATAATTGTTTGAGCTTGAGCAAGTAATGGAACATTATCATAAAGTCTCAGTAGCTCTGTCGATGGAATAACTGTAAATATTTTGCTATTGTTAAATTCAAAAGAATACAATTGATTATCTGCATAACCTAAACGATCTTTATTTAACTTATCAATAACCTTAATTGTACTATCAGTACTTTCTTTATATAAAATTTGTATTGATTTTACTAAAGGACCTCCAGAATTAAAACCTACATCAATTGATGTAATGGTATTAACCATTCCTTCGTTTAAATTTGAAGCAAAATCATAATTATAAAAAGCTGGAGAAAATGCTGGAGCAGACCACTGTGAAGTAGCGGAATACTCATCGTTTCCATATTGATATCTATAAGCAAAACAAATAAATCGTTCTTCTAAAAAATCATCTGTATTACCCGAGGTAGAACTTTCAAGTAAAAACGTAGGAGCAGAAGTAGGCGGCTTTTTAATAACCATTAACTCTTCAGCTGTTATACCATCAACATTATAAAAAGGATTAGGATAGTTTTGTAATATATTAATAACTCTTGGAGGGTTGAAGTTATCTGTAAAAAACAACAAGTCATCTACCAAGTCAACAGCTGTAATTAAATGTGTTGCGTTAAAGTTTAGAGTTGTGCTTCCGCCAGAACCATCATTAATGCTAATAACATGATAAGTTAAATTTTCTGTGGTAGGATTAAAAGAAACAATTAAATCTATTTTACCCGTAGGTCCAACAAGAAATGCTGGATCGTGAACAAACCAGTATATTCTATTATTCTGTCCATCTTCATATACGCCTAAACATCTAGCTTGACTGCTTAATAATTGAGCTCCTGATATTGATCCTGTTTCCTCATACTGAAGCGAGGTCATCTTGGTGTTACCCTTAGAGTTTTCTACTGAACCAATCTCAGACCCTTCAGTTGATCCTAGTCTTACATTTAATGCGTCCTCATATTCGCCGTTTGGTATAAGCCTTTCGTCAAGAGACTTATTCATTCTCCCTGCGATAAAATTTCTCTGAATATTTGCCATTCTATTTAAGCCACTTGTTTTGTCCTCTCATGCTCATTAAAAGTCTTCCTGGATGAATATCACTTATTCTAATCTTTGCATTTCTCAATAAAGAACTTTTATCTTTTCTAGCTCTGTTTATTATATACTCTTGTACACCAAATTTATTATTTAATATTTCATATTTAATATAAGCATATAAATAATCTTCAAATAATTTATTTACACTTACTAGCGAATCATTACCATTTTCCATGCCATCACAAACATACTCTAATACACACTGCTGATTAGCCATCGTAGAGTCAAAATTAATAACACCTGCCTTCTTATCTATTCTAAAGGTAGGATTAGCGTTAGCAGTTTCAGTGTTTAGACCATATCTAGCTCCAATATTATAATCTCTCCATGTGTCGGGATTATCTGGTGAGACATTTGACCCATCATTAGAATTGTTTTGATTTAGGTATATGCTTTGTTGTGATCCATTAACTCTTTCAGTGTCTAATGTTGATCCTGCGGTCTGAATTGTTCCGTCTGCATTAAAGCTTAGAGTACCCGTTGCGCTCTGCAAATACGATGCAGCTGAGTTTACTTGTATGTTCTCAGTAAGTGGTCTTAAAAGGCCGTTCTTGTACAAAGAAATTCTTACCCAGTTTACGTAATCAGAGGGTAGAGTAAAGGTAAGAGTATCAAATACCTTTAACTCTAACGCTTTTATTTCTTTAAAGGCATCATAGTTGAGTTCTTGTATACCACGTTTAGTGTGAAATAAAATCTTATACCTTTCCTCGTTGTTTACTAATGAGTGATTTCCATCATACATTAATAGAAAATTATTAACTATATCAGTTAATGGAACATACTGAAAAGAACCCCAATTAGCATTAGAAGGAGCTGCTCCAGCATTGTCGTAATATTGATATTCAGATAAGTATGCCATTAGTTTTCTTTTTGTTCTTCCATTTGTTCTTGCTCTGCACCAAACTGCGCCTCTTGTATATCTCTAATTGACATACCAGCATACTGTAGTATTTTAAATACAAGTGATGTTTCATCATCAGGAGATAATTCAAAATCTTGAAAGTCTGCATTACTCTGATTAAACGCAGGGTCTCCATTAGCTACATTTAAATAAGTCCAGTTTGGTTCTTTTGGGTAACGTATGTATTGAGCTTGTACATCTGTCGGTCCATTAAACTGAGCAGGAAATATTGTTATAAAAGAACTCTGTAAGCTATAAGCAGGATACTCTAAGGTAGGTGATGTTAAGTTAGAAAGATTTAACATAGTAATTTTACTATTAGAAACTTTTTCTGCTTCTCCCTGGTAAACACCACCGCTAGAACACAAAACTTTATTTATTAAATAATAGTCGTCACTTGTAGTGGTTTGAGAAGGTAAAAAATATTGATTTAATAAATTTTGAGTTAGCGTTTTTGTTTCTGAAAACATATCGATAACCTCTTCGTAACCTTTAGTGATATTGGCATACCCCGTGCCCGAAAGCCGAGCATTTTCTTTATTTATTAATTGATTGTATTGATAGAAATAATCATCGAATATATCTAGCTGCGCTTGTTTAGCAAACAAATTAAAATCTTGCGGTGAAATATACCCGTAATTATTTTTATTAAGGATTGCCAAAACTGTATTTCGTACAGAATTTATCATTGTTATTCTTTTACACAAAGATAAGCAAAAAAAAAAGAGGTCAATTTTTGTTGACCTCTCCTTAAATAAACTGTTGTTAGTATAATTATGCGTTAACAATACTTGTAACTGCTTTTGGAAGCGCTACATCATAATAGGGATTCGTCCAAGAGGTAGTTAAAGAATTTTCAACTGCATTTTTAATAGCATCATAAACATCATGCGCAACCTGAGCTGCAGTAGTTATTGTAGTTGTAGTTCCATCAACATAATCGACAGTCACAGTAGTTGCTGTCGCAGTAGCTGTTCCAATGTTTTTAATACCATTTACACTGATCAATTGGCCTGTAATTGGCGCGTTTGATACATAAAGAAATTTAGTCATCTTTCAAAAAATTTATGTTTTATATGAGAATATTCTCATCACAAATATACTAAAATTAAAAACACACTATTTACATACTCTTTATCAAGCCTGATAAGTGTTTCAGCACTTCTATACCTTCATCATTCTCAAAAAATGATGCTACCATGTGTGTAGGTTCTTCACCATAAGGTACATTAAGCATCTTCTTTTTATTAGAAGGAGTATTAAACCAAACTTCTTTTTCCTTATTTCTCATTTGCAATAAGTTTTTATCAAAGAAACTTTGAATAGTTGCATTCATTTTAAGCATAGGATCTTGTAACAATAACAAGAAATCTTTTGGTTGATTCTTAGCGAATACCAATATGTCTCTTCTTAATTCAGAAGTTGTAATTTTAGTAACATCAACTTGAAACAATACACGTCCTACATTTTCTACTTGATCAACCGTAAGCTGACGTGCTTCTATTAAAGCATCAACCTCATCGTTTAATTCTTGTACGATTTCAGCGGCTTCTTTTGCTTTATCTACTAACACATATACCCGCCCTTTGCCAGGGTGAAAGTCTAAAAATTTTTGTAGTACTTGATTTTCTTTTCCTACGGTTAAAAAACCGTTTTCAAATACAATAGGCTCTAGAATTGCATTATTATCTTGCTCCTCCTGAAAGGGAGAGTTCTGATTTCTAGCATATCGTAAAGCTTTATTAGTTCCTGTCTCTTCATCAAACCATAACAATGGAAATCTTTGAGTGTGTCGTGATGCTAAGATTAAGGAAAGTGGCGCAGTTTCGCGCGTAAGTTTGTAGATCTTGTCTACATATTTTGAAGTAGTTTTCATTTGATTAGATTTAAAATTTATAACAATAAAAAAGGGGGCGATTAAACCCCCTTATTAATTTACCCTATTACTCTTGGAAGATAAAGAAGTTGTTAGCACCTAAAGTACAAACAGCTCTCTCTGACAAGAAGTTTACTTGCATGTTATCCACATCACTAGTAGCTGCACCACCGGCTGAACCAGTAATCCAAGTTTTGTAACGACGATCTTCTGTTTCAGAAGCTCTGTAACGTACATGTAAGAAAGGACGTTTAGCATTTTTACCAAGTATTTGGTCATAAACACTAGTTGATCCAGCTGGTACAAGTAGTCCGTTTACACGTCCTGATCCTGCTCCTGTTGGAAGTCCACCTCTCATTGTTGGGTCATTTAAGTATTTCCAGTCACTCTTATAGAAGTCATAACCTCTACGGAATCCTGTAAATCCTAAGTTTAACGCCATCTCTTGATCATTGTCAAAAAGACCATATGAAGTACCACCTGCTCCGTAAGAGTTTTGTGCTGCTAACATATCATCGATATCAAAAGCAAACTGACGATCAACGAATAATACGTTTTCTTCAATTGCCCCTTGCTTGTCAAGACGACTAATTACATTGTCAAAGTCAGCTAATACTGTTGGGTTTCCACCGTCCCAGATATTACCTCTTTGTTGTACACTGTAAAAAATACCATCAGAACCAGCTCCTGGATCAGCAGCACCGGCGGCGCTACCAAGAATAGCAGCAGCTCCTGAGTTAGTCTCAGCAGGTACAGCTTCAATCATTGCTGTCTCTAAGAAATCATCAAAACGTAGTCTTGTTTCATGCTCAGACTTAAGATACCATAAGTATCCACTTGCTCCGTCTTCAGTTGTAATTTCAATCCATCCAATCTGAGCCATGTCAGATCCAGATACGTTATAAGTATCTTTAATGATGATAGGCTTATTTTCAAAGATGAAATCATTTGATTCAAGAGAACCTTGCATTCCTGCAGTTCCTTTTCTAAATTCAGATCCATAGATAAATACAGTAACATCTGAATTATCAAATCCTGTTCCTGCAGCAGCTAATCCACCTGCTTCATAAAAGTCAGCTGTAAACCGTCCTCTACCACCACCAGCATTGTCAACTGCGCTAACAACCGCTTTGTTAGATCCTGAACCGTCATTTTGCACAATAACAAGAGTTTGACCAACTCTAATTACTTGAGCTGCTGCTGTTGGATCTAGTACGTCATTTACTTGAAATACAACTTGATCAGCTGCTGCTGCTGCTGTAGTTCCTACTTGAGTATATTTAGTATGTAATCTACCTTGCTCAGCCCATTTGATAAGGTCAGAGTTAGTAGGCATCTCAGCACCTACCATACGGAGGAATGAAGAGATTGTTCTGTTACCATAACGTTCGAATTCTTTTTCGTAAGTGTCTGGTAAATATTGATTCAACCAATTGAAATCTGCATTGGTTAGATAATTTTGTGCTGTTGGAGTTCTTTCTGAACTCGGGGTTAGCGCAAACGTTGGTGCGGCTTTTACTTGTCCTGCCATGATTATAAGTTTTTAATTAATATTATGTTCTTTTTATACTTCTAATTTTTAGTCCATTGCTCGAAGGCGTTGAAACTGATTTAACTTGCATTCCTCCTTTTGTTGAAACTTCTGGTGCACTACGCTCACTCATATTTATATTTTTTGTTTTGCGTATCACATCTTCCGTTGCATTTGATTGACCCTGTTCGTAAAAGAACTGAGCAAATTTTTCCGGATTCATTGCTATAGCTAAAGAGCGATGGTATCCCTCTGCGTCTTTAAGCATACCCGATTCATCTAAGAATTTATTTACAAAATTCATAGGCGTATCTTGAGCTTTTCTTAACTCAGAAGCATTGCCTGGAGAAAAAGTTAGATTGGACTCGTCAACTTTAAATTTAAAACCTTTAAATTCAGTGCTAAAGACTTCGTCACTTTTCTTCGCAAACCAATCAGATTTACGATCACTTTCTTCTTTCTGCGTTTTAGCTTCATTCACATATTGCTTGTAAGCTTTAAATTCTTCATTCTGAGAGGCTGAACTTTCTCTTGACTCAAGAGGCTGTCTATACACTTCCTGTTGTTCTCTGAAGAACTTTTTTGCTTTAGCAATAATTTTTTTCTTTGCTAACCTTGTTTTTTTAACATCTGCAGGATCATCCAGTTCCTCATCAAACTCATAATCTTCCATTATGGATTCGATATCTTCAGGATCTAAACCTTCCTCAGTTATAGTTAAATACTCTTTTAGCAAAGAGTCAGGATTCATTTGAGAAAAGTCTTGCTGTAGCTTAACATATTCTTCCAAACTTCTTCCTGTTTCTTTTTTGTACTTAAAGTAAGCAGCCACATCTTCAGGAAGGGTCTCTGACTCTTCTCTTTCAGCTGTCAATTCTTCTAAAGAATTTATTTGCTTACCATATCTTTTTTCAATAAACGAAAGAACTTGTTCTTCATTTAATTCCGAAAGCTCAGGATCTTCTTTAATCTCCTCTACAATGCTTTCTTCGGATTTTATTTCAGGCTCCGAAACTTCAACAGAATCTACCTGTTCTTTTTTGTCATCATCAAACTCAAGTTTTTGTTGAGCCTCATGCTTGTCTAATAATTCTTGCTCTATCTGTTGTTTAGACTTTTCTACAACGTCAGTAACTTCTCTTACTTGCATTTCCATTTGATTTGATTTGATTTATTACAAAATTACTAAAAAAACAAATACGTTTTAACCTACCTAGGATTGAACTCAGCTAAGTCAAATCCATCCATTGAGTCTTCATTAGATTCAAATCTTTTAGGTGGTAAATTATTTTTTCTTTGATTAATTAGCTGTGATTGTTCTGTGTTTTGCTGACTAATTCTATTGTTTTTAGCCTCTTCTCTTGCTCCTTCTCTTGATGATAATGCGGTTTCAGTAATATTGTTAAGTTGCTGATTATAAGCAAACTCCTGCTTCATAAGCATAGCCTTTAGATTAGCTTCATTATTTTGCTTTTCAATTTCAAAAGCTATTTCAGCTTGTCTTATCTTTATTTGAGCCTGAGCTTCAAGTTCTATTTTTTGAACCGCAACTTGCGCTGCCATTTCTTGTGATTTTAACTGTTGCTGAGAAACCATTGCCTGCTGCTGCATCTGCATCTTTTCTTCTTGCTCTTGCTTAGACTTACGCTTAACCTTTAATAATTGATTAGCAAGTTTAAGATTTTTAATTTCACGTATATCTATAGCGTCTTCAAGATTTATACTACTCTTAGATAATGCCATCTGAATGTTCTGCTCTAGCATTGCCTTCTGCTCCTCGTCTGGAGATAGTTCTATGAATACTCCAAAGTCATAAATATATAATTCTGATATTTCACCTAGTATACTTACATTATACTTACCTATTTTATTAATAAAGTCTTCTTTAAAATCGGCATACTCTAAAATATCAGCCACCCTATACGTTAACGCTTCAGCTAACGTTCGATATATGTAAAGACTTCCGTCTAATATATGTCGGGTAGCTGTATTTGAGCTTAAAGCTGCTAATTTCTGAACACCTACTAAAGCATCTGGATTAGGACTTGATCCATCTCTCGCTTCATTGAGACCAGTTACTGAACGTATCATGTCTAAGTAATGATTGTAATTTGCTAAAAGCATCTGCGTTTTAGAGGCTCCTGAATTACCTGTAAGTTGTTGAATCGGAACTCTTCCTTGATTATACTCACCATCTTGAGTATAGCTACGCCCTATAACACTACCTGTTTGAAAATACAAACGCAATGCGTCTTCTGGATTATATGCTGCACCCGTACCCAAGTCAACCTCATTTAAACCATCCGCATCAATATATACCCCATCAGGAACTACTTTAGCAATTACTTGCTGTAACTTTAAATGTGTTATTTGTATAAGATCCGCAAAAGGAATCATACGTCTAACTAAAGATTCAATAACACCCTTGTACATTCTTGGCGCGACTGCTACATAATTAGGCAGCGCATGCTGCGATGAAGACTTAGGTCTAACCATGTTCTTTGCAAGTTCCCATTTAAGTATAATGTTAGTTCCCATAACCATTACACCGTCATACCACACATCGATAGTCTTTTCAATCTTTTCAAAGTTTCCTTCTTCAAGCATTTCTTCTGGTGGATTAAAGGTATCGTCCTTTTCTATCATCCTAGTTACACCACCTTCATTTATTTTTTTCTTGTAAACTATTTTTTTTGTTGTCTTGTAGTTGAAGTACATTAACGTACAAGTGTCGCGATAAAATATATCGTTTTCAGAATATTGTGCAGTATTAAAGTAATCATACCAGCTTTGACCGTATCTAGATATTTCTTCTAACTGCTCATTAGTTAAGGTTGGATCAATTTTTACTAGTTCACTTATACCCACTGTTTTTATTTCACCCCAGTAGAAACAATCTTTAAAAAACGGATCTTCAGTATAGCTGTAAATAACATTAGCAGGATCTACATACGATACCTGAACTCCGGAACCTGGAAGAAACTCGTGCTTAGCCATACCAACACCAATGACCATTTGGTCATAGTCTATTCTTTTTCTAGTATCCTCATAATGATTTTCAGCAAACATGGTATCGATTGCTTCTTCTTCTGCAATTTCTATTGCTGGTTTATAGTTAAGATTCATGTATAACGAAAGTTCTTCGTCTGAAGCTGGTAATTCATCAGGGTCCATTATAAATGGATCAAATCCAGTCTCTTCTTTTATTGTTGTCAGAACAGGTTTAGCTGCCATCTGACCTTCAATCATGTCTTGATACTTACTTCGCTTTGATTGAGACAATGCATCTTGAGCATAAGCCTTAACCTTAAAAAGCCTATCCTGCATTCCATTAACAACAATGTCTACAAACTTTGGTAGTATGGGAACCGGAGTCCAGTCAAGGTTTAAGTAAGACAGATCGCCATCTACAGATAATTCATTCTTATATTTAGCAACCGACTGTTCACCCCTAGCATATAGACGCAATCTATTAAAATCTCTCCACTGGCTGTGGTATCTAGATCCGCTAGAATCTTTTCTGAACCACTCATACTGTATCGCTTGACCTATCTGTAGACCGAATTGATCGGAGGCTTTTTCTGAGTCTGATACAAACTGACTAGGAAAACCTACAGATGAAATATTTATATTAACGTCTTTCATCTATTTTATTAATTCACTATAAACTCCATTATTAGTATATCTTGCAAAGTTAAGATTTATTTTGGTTTGTTTTTGTTCAGGCAAATAGAGGTTTTTTTGATTAGCCATAACAGATAAACCTGAGCTAATACTAGCATCAAACTGTGTCCTATTATTAATATCAAACCTTGACCACTCCTCTAAGGTACGCATAAAATACATGCTTCCCATTTCAGAAACATCTCGGTAAGCTCCATCTAAATCTAGGCCTACATATTTTTCTATATACGACTCAATAGCCGCTGCATGTGATTGCTTAACATCTTCGGATGTATTCGGTATACCTCCTAATTCTTTTTCTGTTTTAGATAGTTTATTAAAATGACGATCAGGTCTATTCATACTATAACCTCTATAACCTCTATTTTTAAAGTGATACAAAAGCCTTGGCTTATTATTCTCTACAAGTATCGGCATACTATAAAAAATACACGCCATTAATACTTCTTCAAAAAATATCTCTGCCGTTTGTGGTCTCGCAACATACTCTAGGAAAAACTCATTGCTAGGAGCTTGCTCCATATTAAATTTAGTAAGTCCATGCAAAGCCCCGTTAGATCCTCTTCCTCCTACCGTTCCAGATATATCATAAGAGTCACAACCGAATGCGCCTATATGCTCATTTAGAGGATAGAAAACTCCATTTTTAGTCTGCTTTCTATTTGTCAAAGATTTGTTAGGAGTCCAAGACACCCTAAATCTACCGTTAGGATCAGGAGTAAATATAACTTCAGTATCTTTTACTCCGTCTTTCCAATAAAACTTACCTGTAGTTACATGCTGATTTATGATAAGCGAATCATTATAATCTATCTGTTGATATATCTTACTTAAATTAAATAAAGAAGATTTGCTTTCATCTCTAAACGCATGCGATACACTCCTAGGGAACTGACGGTAAAATTCATTCAATGCATCTGGATCTTTTTTAAGCGAATCAACTTCAGCTTGCCAGTAATCAATTGCACCATTAAGGATCATTTCTCCATCAACTCCAAGAACAGGTTTCTCGGGCTTGTAAAATACAGGCATCCCATACTTATCTATAAAACCTTCCATGTTCCACTCCATAGGAATAAACAAAGAATACATACCGCTTTTAGTTTGACCATTTGAATTACGTGTAGATAAATCAGAGTCTTCAAACAACTTTTTAAAATTAGCACCTCCTTTATTTAAAGCATTAGAGGTAGAGCCCATCATACACTTGCCTATAATCTTACTACCTAATCTCAAACAAGTCTTAGTTACGCGCCAATTATTTAATATGTTATTAGGCTTTAGCCATTTTCCACTCTCATCATGAACTAATAAAAGTAATTTTTCACCATCATAAGAATTTTCATCTGTATTCTTCCAGTCAATAGTGGTATCTAAGCCATAAAGCTCATCATCTACAGTATCATACATATTCTTTTTAGTAATCTTAGAAGCGGGTATACGAAATGCTAATTCTGTTTTTGGCTTATCCATACCATCCTGAATAGGCTTAAAAAAAAATGGTAACCTATTGGCAATAGGAACAACCTTATCTGTAAACATCTTCTTAGCATCAGACCCAGTCTTAGACAGTATACCTACCCTAGAGTCTTTTACTAAAGTACCAGTATTAACACATTCTGACGATCCCATAAATGAGAATCCAGAACGTCTTATTTTTAGATAGTCCATGCCAAAGCACCTCTTATCAGCCTTACACGCTTCCCAGTAGATAAAGAAAATTCTATTGGCTTCTCGAAAGTCTGGATACCCTATATCAATACTTGTCCACTGTAAATACATGTAGTGAGATCCAGTCATATAAGTTTTAATACCGTTGTTATAAAACCAAAAGCCTAGCTCTCTCCTGTCAAATTCTTTTTCTATGTAGTCAACCCACTTATCTTTAAACAACGATGACATTTCATTCCATTGAAATATAGAATTAATTCTTGATAGTTGCTTTGGTATAGATTCCCTTTCCCAATACTGATCAACTTTAGAATCAGATCGTTTATGTATTTCCTTGGGTTGCATCGGTAGACCGATGTATAAACCATTAACTTCTATTACCTGATCTATTTGACCTGTTTTAGAAATAACAACTAGCTTATACTTTTCATTATATCCGTAAAGCCATGATCGATTATTATTCTTATTCTTTAGAACTCCAGAAGGAATAAAATCCTTTACATTACTATATATTTTATTTTGATCTTCTTTCTGCAAAGCCTTGTTTTGTTTGAGGTTTATCTTTATTAACTGACATATTTATATTCTCTTGCTCTGTATCAATCTTATTAAGAATCTCAAACGCATCGAATATAGCTAATTTTTTAGTGGCTGCCGCATTCTTCAATCTATCTGCAGCTAGCTCATCTTCCGGATCATGCTTTATTATATCCTCCTTTGCAACTTTTATTAATTGCTCAACAGCTTTTTTACCTGCTTGTATTATTTGTAGTTTTAATAAATCTGAACTCATAGCATCATTGTTATTTGATGATCAAACATTCTATATAGCTTCTCACCATCTACTTCAAATTCATACTCACTATCTGGTTTAAAAACTATTTTTTGTCCACGCTCAACTCCCTTAGATGATAGATATTTATTTGGATAAACCATTTCTCCCATAAGAGGCTCTTCATTTCCTCTTTTGAATATAGAAGACTCTTGTTTTTGCATGGGTTTAACAAAGCAATAACGGTCATGGCTATGCCACTTGCCATCTTGATTATACATATAAAATTGATCATTGTCTATAAAAAACAAATCATCTTTAAAATAACTTTTACCACTCTGCTGCCTACCCTTCATGTCGTTATAAAACTTAAACACATTATGATGTACCAACAGAGTATCATCTATTTTAATAGGTCCATTATAATTAAGAGGTAACTCTTGTACTATTCCTTTTCTGTTTGAAAACTTATAATCTTCTTCTGAGGAACTAGTTATGACATCTAAACCTCCTATATTTTTTGTGTTATTATATCGCTTTCCTTCTAAAGGTTTAACGATAAAGTAAAAAGGCGATCTCATTAGAAATTAATATTATACTCTATTGACACGGGCATTTCTGAACCAAACTCTTTCCATAACAATATCTCGTCACTTCTTTGAATCCATATCTTAAAAGAATTATTTCCAGGGTCGTGTTGTATGAGATGTATAAAATACTGACCGTTTAAAATTTCCTGACCCACTAAGTAGTGCATCGCTCCAGACTTAAAATCTGGTCCAACAGAAATTTTCCTTATATCCATTTAATTTGATTTAATTTGAATATAAAGATACAAATATTTTTAAGGCTTTATTTGTTTAGCTGTTTTTGGAGGGGAACTTTACCCCTATCTTATCTGCCGTTCTTGCTCCGAAGTATCCGCAAAGTACCCATGTAACTAGGCTTGCAGTATCCTCAGTCTCTAGACCCATGAACCATCCGCCCACATATGCGGCGACAAGTACAGCTAAGGTGAGGGGTCTGATATTCCGAGCAAGCCAACTCTGGCTATTTGAATCTGCCACCCACCTTTTGGTTACACCGTCTATTTCTGATCGCTCTAGTCTTAGTTTTTCAAGAGCTATTCTTTTATCTGTTTCTGAAAGCTCTGTATTACCGCTAATAAGTTCTGAGATAACATTCCCTGGAAGTATAGCGTCCCCTACTATGCCAAGTATTGAAGGAGCTTTCTCAATAAGAAATTTGCCCACTCTGGTTTCTTTAAAAGGTTTTTTTGTTTTGCTCATGCCACTCTATATGATGTACGTCCATTAATCTTTTCAGCGATCAAAATTTTTTTTCTATTCTCTTCTTGCGACACGTAGCTAACGTGTACCCAGTTGGGATTAGTAGAGTCTCCAAACTCCCATATCATTTGATCAAAGCTTAAATTATCTTTTATATAGTTAAACATTTCAGCGTTGGTCTTATGCCCGAAGGTATCGTCTAGGTCAATTGCTCTACCTTGACAGTGCTGGCTTGATTTACTCCCACCAATGGCAGTATTTAACTCTTCAGATCTAAACATACTATTAATTTTTATAGGTCCGCCTACATATTTTCTAAGAGGCTCGAAAACATGAGTAGCAATACCAACCATATTAGATACTTGATAATCATCTGGAATATTTTTAAGATTCAGGCGTAGTGCTGTATTGGATCGTACAGCTTCTTTGTGTGTTATATGCTCACTTATTTTTTCCATAAAAAACATACCATTTATGCAGAGTATACCCTATAGCAATAAGGGTGGCTATAATCTTTAGGGCCACATCTAAATTTGTCATTGATGTAGCTACAGCTCCTATGTTTAGAGCATAGATTTTTAAGTCAGTCAATGTTTCTGTTTTTAGATTTAACATATATATAGTTTACTTGAATGTCACCTACTGTGGTGTCTTGCACGTAATTCATTTCTTATTTGATTTTTTACCTGATCTATTCTGCCCTTTCATTGCACCGGGGACATCTCCGATTTGATTGCCTACTTCCTTAATAGCCTTAGTAACGTCTCTAAGCTCTTCTCCGACACGATCAACTCTTTTTGATACATCAGCCTTCATCTTATCAAACTTCTTCTCTAGGATGTCTGGAATCATATTGTTGTTCGTGTCTTTAGTAAGACCTTTTTTTGTAAGCCATATTGCGGCTATGTTTATTACGATCAGCAAAACTACTAATCCGATTAATATTAAAATAGTTGTATTCATAGTTTTTATATTATGCTATTGCTAAATAAATTATAGTTGCACCGTTAGTATTAGCTAACCCTGTGTTCCCTACTGTAAATCCATTTGATGTAAATGTAATAACAGTATAAGGATCTTCAGCAACGCCTGTGTTTGGATATAAAACTTTAGTTGGTGCAGATGCTCCTTCTCTTAGGCTGTCTACAATTATCCAATTTTCTCCTGCTAAAGTTGAACTGTCTTTAATCATTAAGAATCTCGGTCTGAACCCATTTGCACCCCCTACAAGACCATTATCTGTTGTATATACAGTTTTTGTACTTGGTCCACTTCCCGTATAACTCCCCACTTTTTGATACCCTGGGACTGAAGCAAAGCAGTAAGCAATAATATTTTGACCGCTTACATTTAGTGAGTTTAACCAGTTTGTGTAAAAAACATCATTAGTTGAACTTCCTATTGGATAAGTTGCGGTATAATCAATAGCTTTTACGCTTGTGTTTAGTACTAGTGTTTGAGACATATCAGATAAAACAGAAGATCGCACTGGCCAGTAGTGACTACCGTTTGTTGCTTTTGTAATTATCAAATCTGGAGGTGCTCCTAGTCCGTGACCAACACTCTGTGCAGTAGCGCTAGTAGTACTTGTTAGATTTCCAGTATAACTGACTATGCTAAACCCTGCATCTACATTTGCTCTAACATCACTTGCTATCGTATTACCTACGCTATTTGCGGGTATTGTTGTAGTAATTGCTGCTGCTTTCCAACACCACGCAACGTAAGTTTCACCACTTGTATTCGTATGATTACCCGAGCCTTTTACTACTGTAAAACCATTTGTGTCAAAAGCAGATAAATATCCATATTGACCATAAGTTCCTTGAGCCGCTGTATTATCGGAGTATATATTTTTTGATTGTCCTGGACCCCTTATTGAATCTTGTATAGTATGAGACGCACTTCCACTTCTTTCTTTTATCCAAACCAAATCTGGTTGAAACGCCATCCCAAGATAATTAACGTTTGTAGCTGTACCGCCATAAACACCATTACCGTATGTTATACTTGTTTCAGCACCGTCATAACTTCCTGCTGAATCTAAAGCGTTTCCGTTTAGTGTATAATGAGCAACTAAATTTGTTGTAGGTATTTGGCTTGATTCTTCGTAAAGTTTTGTTACATCTGCCTGCTCAAGTGTTGAATTAAATATTCTTATTTGATCTATAGAACCTAGCCAACTATAACCACTAGAACTATAATTTAAATCTCCAATTACACTAGTGGCATTTGAGGGAAAAGACCCGTTAATGGATACAGTTTCAGTATCTTTTCTTACACCGTCAACATAGAATTTAGTTTCGTTACTTGAATTGTTTCTTGTAAAACAAACGTTATACCATACATCCTGCGTCAATAAATAGGCGTGAATTAAAACTTGAGCCTCTGTATCAACACCATTACCTACTCTAACTATCCAATCTCCATTATTTGGTTGATATAATACCGATAACGTTCCAGCAAAACCGGTTCCGGTATTATTTAACTCTAAAAATCTCAAACCGTTGCTTGTCGATGTCGACCCTATTTTTACCCAGCCAGAAACCGATACATTAGCAGTTAATGCCGAAAGTTTTGGCAGGACTATTCTACTACTACTACCATTAAAAACCGCTGCCTGTCCAAAGTTGCTACTTAAAGAATTATCTTCCATTTCATACAAAGCAACTCCAGAACCGTTTCCGAATATATCCGTAGTTGATTTAGTAGAACTTGCGGAAGTTTCAAGAAAAAGAGTATCTACGTTTCCTGAAGTTATTGCTGTATTGAATATTCTTACTTGGTCTATTTTTCCATTCCAATAACCATAAGAACCATAAGCTCCTTGCCTTACTCCAAAAGTGTTTAGAGACCCACTTTTGTATGTTATATTAGCACCTAAAGTTCTTGACAATCCTGTATCTTGCACTCCATTAATATAACCTGTTATTGACGTGCCATTAACAATCATTACAACGTTATACCAATTTCCATTTGTTATATTTGTAGTTCCTGTTTGTGTAAAAAAACCACTACCACCTACTCCTGCTACATCACCACCATAATAATAAACTTTATTAGCATTTACCCCAAAGGCAATACCACTCCAAGAAGAGCCGCCTGTATTGTCTAAACCTATGTTAACTACTCCGGTGTCTGATTGATTATAATCGTTTGCATTAATCCAAAAAGATAAACTATAAGTTGTTAAATTAAAAGGAGAACCTGAAATATTAATTTTACTACTACTCCCATTAAAAGCTGCTCCTTTACGGATATAACCGTTAATCTTTTGAGTGTCTCCCGCTTGTAATCCCGTCCCTGTATAAGTTACAGTTTCAAAGTTTCCCGCAGCTATAAAAGTAGCCGCAGCCTCAGTGGCTATTTGAAACCATGCAACACCATCATAATACTCAACGTATTTTAATGTTGTATTAAAACGCCACTCTCCTGTGCTAGGACTAGTAGGTCTTTGTAGGGTTGTACCCGTTGGCAATTGAAGCGCTGTGTTTGTTGCGCTGAAATCAAATAATTCCGGTGTGCTTATTTTTGTTATTGCCATAATTTTTAACTAAATGTTATTGTTCCTGAGCCTAGTGTTGCTGAATAATAATAGTCACTTGTTCCGGTGATTAATACTCCATTTACTGAGCCAGGGCCTGCTGTACTATTAACTGTTATACCTGAACCTAATGTTGCTGTTGCTTTAGTGCATCTTAGTATAACTATTCCAGAGCCTCCAAATCCTCCATTTGAAGCGCTTGATCCGCCGGTATTAGTAGATCCGCCGCCGCCGCCGCCGCCTTTGTAGTCAGTGCCAGGATCTCCTAAATCCTTTGAACCCATTGTACCCGCATTACCGCCGCCGCCTGAACCACCAGTACCACCACCGCTAGATGGTTGAGGGTTATGGCTTCCACCACCACCACCACCAGCATAATATGGACCAGTACCAGATGCAACTGTTATTGCGTTTTGTAATCCATCACCACCATCTCCTCTTCTTGTAGTACTGCCACTTTCTCCTACTTCAGAGGCGCCGCCTCCACCTCCAGCCTTATAATCCGTACCACCGGCATAATCTCCTCCATTGTAACCCTGTATTGGTGGACCAGAGGATCCAATACCACCACTAGCATCACCAAGAGATCCACCACCTCCAGATCCTCCATCTCTAGATGGACCTATATCTGCTCCAGATCCTCCACCGCCACCATTAGATGTGATGTTATTAAATACAGAATTTGAACCAGAGGATCCAGGACCTCCGTTTGAACCACCAGTACCACCAGCACCTCCCGCGCCTACAGTAACAATATAATTTGTTGACTCTATTAAAGATAAAGGAGTCCCTCCATAATTAGTTAAATAACCACCAGCACCGCCACCGCCGCCATATCTAGCTCCACCGCCTCCGCCGCCGGCGACTACTAAATATTCTACATTAAGGGGATTAGCTTTATTCACGAAATTTTTCCAATCTATGCCGTTATAATGTTGCATTGTTGATTCTGAACCTGCTGAATCTTGAGTGTCATCATTACGTATCATGCCTGGTTCAGCTGTGCCTGAAAAAGCTCCGCCTTTAGGCATTCTAAGTCCACTTTCTGAGCTTGTTGACCAACCGCTATCGCTGGCCAATAAATCTTTTATTATTTTAGTTATTGCCATAATTCTAAATTAAAGGAGGGTTCCATCCGCCATTTGTTGTGTCCCATGTCCAGCTAGGGTAAGGTTGGTTGTTATCTGGGTTTATATATACATAGTCTACCCACTCTGTTGTGTCTTCTTTCCAATACCAATCCATCCCTTCCGGTCTAGGTGTTGGAGGCTCCCAATAACATGCGTCTTCATTTAGCGTCCAGCTTGCATAGGGCTGCTCAGAATAAAACGCATCTCTTACAGGGTCGTAGATATATCCTACCCCTGCATAATTTTTTC
>Ga0307984_1000360_pt1 | contig 20305 bp, 17 predicted proteins | sample EllFjometageno78_FD_203169 | JGI IMG/M metagenome (GOLD analysis project Ga0307984, IMG submission 203169) | Marine microbial communities from Ellis Fjord, Antarctic Ocean - #78 | ecosystem: Environmental > Aquatic > Marine > Unclassified | place: Southern Ocean | collected 2014-10-09
CAAATTCTTCTTCTTGAGGTAAAGTAACATTTGAATATCCGTTACAAACACCTGAAAGACCCCAAGGAACTCGATCTGTTCCTGAGTAAGATGCAAAATTATTTGGATTAAAGTCCATTTTAAACCCATTAGGTTTAATCTTCATGTATACTCCTGGTATTTCTTTTATTTCACCTTCTGCTGCATCTAAATTACCACTCAACCATCCTTCGTTAGATTTAGCGTCAGTTGACTGATCTACATCTAAAGTGTTTTTTATTTGATAATCTAAAACTTTAACTTTAATTTCTTTAATTAAAGGGCCGTCATCATCAGATTTTACAACTAAATTAGTTCCTATCTCTACTTTATTTATATTGTTACCAGTCATTAAAACCCACCGATAAAGACCATCTTCATAAAAAATAGTGCTATATACATTGTAGTATTGATCTCGGTTTGATTTAATAAAAAATTTATATCTATCAGCCCAGTATGGAGGTAAGTGGTTTAATGTTATTTTAGCTCTGTTAATATCAACAGAATTTTCTATAGGAATAAATACCTCAGAAGAATTATATCCAGAAGTGTTAGATGCAGGTATTATTGAACTATATCTTCCATCTTTATCTAAATAAACTAAACCAAACTCATAACTTCTATTACTCTTTAAAGATAGATTAGAATTTGTTTGCCTAACATAAAACGCTGAATCAGAAGTAAATTTGAAATTTTCTACTGTATTAGTAAAATTAACATCATTAGTATCTCCAGGAGTGTTATCTACTTGATGAGTTATTATAGGAGATTTTAGTGTTATTACAGTTGATGTTGCTGAAATTACAGAAAACCCTCCATATGTAACTAAACTAGTGTTAGCTGGGCTGGTTGTTGTTACTAATGCAGCAAAATTATTTGTTAAAGCTAATAATAACTCTTCAAAATCAGGAGAGTTAGAAAAATCCAATGCATTTGAATAACTTTCAGTAAGCTCTACAGCATTATCACCAGCAAAAGAACCATTAAAATAAAAACTAGGAGATGTTCCTGCTTGATCAGACTCTAATTCAAGGCCAATAAAAACAGAATAACCCTTATTTAAACTGAATGAAGAAAAATCCATGTTAAAATTAAGATCACCACTAGTAATTGTAGATGTTCCTTCGTAACCGTCTTGAGCTAGAGAAACTTTTTCAGCAGTATAATCTATCTTTATTTTATCTGTATCAGTTATTGTTCTTATTAAATCATATTGTTTCGTAATATTACCAAAAACAATTCTATTCTGTATAAAATCTTGAGCTTTTGCAGTTAAAGGAACGTCATCAAATATTCTACCTAACTCGTCATCTGGTAAAGCTCTGTATATTTTCTTATTACTAAATGAATATGTCTTTTCAGTATCATTTAAATATCCTTTTTCTTTTTTATTTAAGTTTTCTATTACAAAAATTAAACTAGAACTAGGGTTTTTAAAGCAAATCTGGACATCAGTAACTCTTTTATCTCCAGTATTAAATCCAATTCTGTATGCATTAAATATATTAAGCATGGAATTGTTTTCCATTGTAGAGTAATCTAACTTAAACTTAGTAGATGGAGTAAATTGGTAATCAGTAAAAGAAGATAAAGCAGAATACTCACCATCTAAATACTTATATCTATAAGAAAAAGCAAAATATTTCTCTTTTACAGCGTTCTCAGTAACCTGGGCTGTAGTAAATGGAGATACACTAGGTGCTTTTCTAGGTGGTTTTTTATACAAGTTTATATCATCCTCAATAAAGCTATTTGCTCCATAGGTTTTTGCTCTTTCAATATTTATACATCTAGGAGGATTTAATCCATCTGTCCATAATAATAAATTTTGATTAGTAGATGTATTGTATATTACATTTGCTCCAGTAACTTTATAATACTCATCAAAGCCTATAACTTGATTTACACCTGTTCTAGTGTCTTCGAGTAATGTAGACATTGTCTCTGTCTCTGAATTATATTCATAAACAAAAGAATGATTTAATGAATTAACAACAAACCAATAAATCTTTTCTCCAACCTCATCAGAAACAGATCCTATACACATAGGATTATTTGACTCAGAAATAAACGTAAGTTTAGTATTCCCTCTTTCGTTTTCTACTGCACCTGCATCTGAACCAGCGGTATTAACCACTCTGACATTTAAAGCATCTACATATTCCCCTGGAGGAACAAGACGCTCGTCAAAGTCTTTGTTCATTTTTCCTTTTGAAAAGGTATTTTGTATTTTCATATTACTTTATCCACTTATCACGACCTCTCAATATCTGAGTTAATTCGCTTAGTTTTATTGAATTCAATCTAATTTTAGCATTCCTTAAAGCCGCTGAAGATTGCTTGCTAGTTCTTCTTACAATATATTCCTGAACCCCAAATTTAGATTTTAATATTATAGCTTGTAAATATTCATACATAAAAGTTTCAGCTAATTTATGAACTTTTATTTCACTATCAGATAATCCATATACTCCATCAGAGACATATTGTATAATAATATTTTGTTCTTGCAGGTTTGAGCTGAATAATATCATTCCTGAATTCTTGTCTATAAGGTAGCTTCCGTTGCTATTAGCTGTAGAACCATCCATTCCGAATCTTCCTCCACGAGAACTCTTCCCTGAGCTTCCTAAACTGTCTGACCCTTTGTTCTTCCAGTTAGTTTCTATTACTGGAGTTCCGGTTAATGCATTTCCATTAGCATCTAAAAGAATATTTTTTTGAGCAGTGTTATCTTGTAGGTATGATTTTGTTATTTTGGAATTAAAATTCTGCATTATGTCATGAGTAAGACCATCATTACCGACATAAGAAACTTTAACTAAACTAACGAAATCGTGTGGTAAATGCATTTGTAAAGTCTGTGGTACTTGAGCTTCAAATCCAATAACCTCTCTTAATGCATCATAGTGAATTTCCTGCAAACCTCTTTTTGCATGAAAAACAACTTCATTTCTTTCTACCTTATTAATAACTTTATCATCTCCAACATAAGTTAAAAGAAAATTATTTATAATATCCTCTAGTAAAAGGTATTGATATGTACCCCAATTATCATTAGTAGGTTCATTACCACTGTTTTGGTAATATTGAGATTGAGTTAAGTTTTGTCCAATTATAGGCATAATCTATGTGTTTTGTTTTTGGTATGTCTGACCTTCCATTGCATTAGTTGCTTGTACAACATCATTCTCTCTTATACTTAACCCTGCTAATTTACATATTTTTACAACTAAAGAACTTTCATCAGAAGATGGTATTTCAAAGTTAGTTGATGTATCAGAATTATATACTGGGTCATTATTAATTGTATTATATCCCCAATTAGGATCTAATGGTTTTCTTACATAATTACAAACTAAAGGCGGCTCTGTTCCTTGTGGAGTAGCTGCTGTATAATATATACTTAAAGGTCTTACAAATAAGTTTGATCCATTTCTTTTATATATTGGATAAGTTATAGAAGGAGCTGTTAAATTACTTGAAGATAACATATCAAACTTTGAAGTTGGTACTCCCTGAACTATCTTACTTTTGTAAGTTACGTTAATTAATTTATATAAATTTACTGGTAAAATAAAATAATCTTCAACACCACCTACAGATGTAGAACTAACATCTGTGTAGTTTAATGTTGAGCTTGTAGTAAATATGTCTATTTTATTTTGTATTTGAGATACTGTATCTCCATGGCCTATTGCTTTTTTTCTAGCATTTTGAAGCTGCATAGCCTTTGAGTAATCAGAAAAATACTGCTCAAACATCTCTAATTGAGCTTGCTTTGCAAAATAATTATACTCTAAAGGAGCAATGTACCCTCTATTGTCTTTATTCAAAAGAAACAAGACGGTGTTTCTTACACTGTTAATCATTGGATATATTTTTTACAAAAATACAAAAAAAAAGAGGTCGCAAATTGCAACCCCTTATTAACTTTAATAGTAATTAGTTTATTATTATAGACTATTTGTTATTTTTTGCAAAACATCTAATCCCTCATCTGTTTTAAAGAATAAAGCTAATCCGCTATATACGTTTTCACCATAAGGTACAACTATTACTTTTTGAGTTTTCTTGTCTCCCCACACAACTGTTCTGTTATCTGTTTTAACATGAAGAATATTCATCTCAACAGCTCTAACTGCTAAGTTTCTTAATTTTAAGTTCTCATCATTTAAAAGATCCATGAACTCTTCTGAGTTATTTCCTGCCCAGATAATCATATCTCTCTTAAGTTCTGATGAAGTCATTAAGGATATATTGCTTTTTCCTTTCAAAACAACTCTTGCAATTGCTTCAAGGTCATTAATGTCTAGGTCTTTAGCTGCTATTTGAGCATCTAACCTTCCAACCATTACTTGAACTTCTTCATTTGCATCTTTTTCTTTGTCAAACTCTTCAAATTTAACTCCAAAAGAAGGGTGAATCATTAAAAATTTCTGAAGATTTTGATCTCCAGCATCAACAATTAATTTTCCATCTGTGAAAACTATTGGTGATAAAGTTACTAATCCATCTTGTTCATCAACAAATGGAGAAATTTGATTTGTAGCCCATCTTAAAGCTCTATTTAATCCACTGTCATTATATGTAAGTGGTTTAGAACCTGTATGCTTTACAGCGATCATATGTCTTATTGGTGTTCTGTTGCTCGTTAAAACGAAAACCCTTGTCTTAATTTGTAAGTTAGGGAAAAGGCCAGGATAGCCTGTTTTTGAATTTTTTACTGCCATTATATTATAATTTAATTAGATTTAAAAAGAGGGTATCGATTAAGACACCCTCTTTAAATGTACTAGTTCATTAATATGAAGTTATTAGCTCCCATAACACAAAGTGCTCTTTCTGATAAGAAATGTACTTCCATGTTATCTTTATCTGTAGTAGATGCTCCACCAGCAGATCCAGTTACCCAAGACTTATACTTTCTGTCTTCAGTAGCAGACTGACGGTAACGAACATGTAAAAATGGTCGTTTAGCGTTTTGTCCTAATACCTGATCGTAGATAGTAGTTGTCCCAGCAGGAACCATAATTCCGTCAACACCACCAATGTTACCTCTTGTAGTAGCATCGTTTAAGTATTTCCAGTCAGACTTATAAAAGTCATATCCAATTCTAAATCCAGTAAATCCTAGATTTAAAGCCATGTCTTCGTCGTTATCAAATAAACCATAAGAACTTGTAGAAGCTCCAGAGTTGTTTTGATCAGCTAATACTCTATCAATTTTGAAAGAAGTATCTCTGTTTACGAAAAGAACATTTTCTTGAATAGCTCCTTCTTTATCAAGAACTTTAGCGAAAGCCTCAAGATCATCTCTATCCGTGATATCTCCAGATGAAGTGTTTCCTCCATTTTCGATTTCATAGAAAAGACCTTTTGTACCTTTGTAACCTGCAGTTAAAGCAGCAGAAGACGCGACAGCTGGTTCTCCTTCTACCATTGAAGTTTCAAGGTAGTCTTCGAATCTTAATCTCGTTTCGTGCTCAGACTTCAAGTACCATAAGTAACCAGAAGCTCCGTTTTCAGTAGTTACTTCTACCCAACCAACATGTGCCATCTCAGATCCAGATACTTCGTATTTGTCTTTGATGATAATAGGGTTGTTCTCTTTAGCTTCCATACTAGCTTGTAAAGATCCAGACATTCCATTTGTTCCTTTTTTAAATTCAGAACCGAATACAAAGATTTTTACAGCATCAGAAGCAGAAAAAGATCCTGCTCCAGTAACCATATCAGCGTGTGAGTAAGGTGCTACTTCGATAGAATCAGCTGCGCTAGCATCTGTTACTAAAGCTTTAATTTGTACAGTAGCAGCTGCGTTAGAAACAATAATCGTTTGATTAGTTCTAAAGTCATGCCCTGTAGCAGCGATAGTATTACCATCTGTAATAACCCCTGCAGCTTGTACGTGTAACCTTCCTTGCTCAGTCCACTTAATTAAGTCAGAGCTAGATGGAAGTTCAGCTCCAACTAATCTTAAGAAAGACGCGATAGATCTGTTTCCATATTTTTCAAATTCTTTCTCATACAAATCTGGTAAATGTTGTTGTGCGAAAGTATAGTCAGCGTTACTAAGGTAGTTAGCATTTTGTAACCCCTTACTTGGCGCTGGCGTAAGAGCTGTAGAACCTGCGATAGTTCCTGCTCCTCCGAATGTAATTGCTTGTGCCATTTTTTAATTTTTTTTAAATAGTTTAACGTTTTTTAATTTTTAGTCCTGAACTAAAGTCTCCGGCATCTTGTAACACTTTAAACTTAGTCCCAACTGTTGATGAATCTACTTTACTTCTGACGTCCATATTTATATTTTTCCCGTCTTGTACAACTTCATTTACTGCATCGGATTTACCCTGCTCGTAAAAGAATTTTGCATACTTTTCAGGATCCATAGCCATATCCATAGCTTTATGGTAATCAGCAGCATTATTCAAAGATCCTTTATCATCAATATGCTTTGAAATAAAATTGTTAAGGTTACTATTCTTCTCCATAACTCCTTTAGGGTCTTTGGGATTAAAAACAACTTTCTTTTCTCCTACGTTAAATTCAAAACCTTTGAATTCGTTATTGAATAGTTTTTGTGTTTTTTTGTCAAAGACAACACGTTGATTATCTTGAATCTCTTTGTTTTTTTTAGATTCCTCTTGGTACTTATTGTAATTACTAAATGCATCTTTATATTCTTGTGGCACATTCTCATCACTTGACTCAAGTGGAGATTTGTATTTTTCCTTCAGATTATTAAAATATTCTTTAGCTTTAAATAATTCTTTTTTCTTTTCAAGTTCTTTTACTTTCTTCTGAGATTCAGTATCAACAGAATCATTAGAATTAAACTTCTCTTCTATTAAAAAAGATACATCCTCATCGTTAAGACCTGGATTCGTTTCTTTATAATATTGAACAAGAAGATCATTTTGATTTGATTCATCAAAATCTTGCTGTAACTTCATATAATCTTTTAAACCTCTTTTGGTTTCTTTCTTATACTCAAGATACTTCTCAATCTCTTCAGGTAGTTCCTGAACTTTACTTTTTTCTTTATTTGAAAGAACGTCTTCTAAAGAATCTATATCCAACTCATACTTATCAGTTAAATATGAACTTAATATTTCCTCTTTAGTTAGTTTTTTTTCTTCTTTTTTATCAGAAGATTCTTCTTTTTTTTCTTCAGCTTCAGGAACTTTTTCTTCTTTATTATCCTTTGTTTCTTCTTCTGGTTTTTCTTCTTCTTCCTTTTTCTCTTCTAAAGGTTTAGAAAAATCAACCTTAAAATCAACATCTACTGATTGGTCTGTACTGGTATCAACCCCCTTATTGGTTAGGTCTACCTTTATTGTGTTATCACTCATATTATATTAAATTAAATTTTACGTTACAAAAATAAACTAAATTACAACATGTTTTGTTGATTCATTTGTTGCATCATTCCAGCCATTGGATCTTGATTAGGTTGTTGAGGTTGTCCACCCATTGCAGGCATCTCTAATCCACCTAATCCTTGTTCTTGTCCTTGAGGCTCTTGTCCTTGACCATTTTCAAAATCAGTTGGTGGTAAGTCTTTTTTTCTTTGACTTATCATTTTACTTTGTTGAGAAGCTTGTTTTTCTGTTCTTTTATCTTTTCTATCTTCCTTTTCACCTTCTCTACTTGAAAAACCCTCTATCTCTAATTTCTTTAATTCCATTGCATGTTCGAACTTCATTTGCTCTAACTCTTTCTCCAACTTAGCCTTTACCTCTAGTTTCTGAAGATCCATTTTATTTGTCATTTGAAGCATTTGAGCTTCAGACTGAGCTTTAATATTATTTTCTTGAGTTCTAGCTTGAGCAGCAGATTGAGCAGACTGAGAATTAGCTTCAGTTTGCATTTTAGTTTTCTTCTCCTCAAGAGACATATCGTTTTCTTCTTTCCTTGCTTTTCTTACTTTAAGTAACATATTGGCTAAATGTAAATTATTAACCATTCTAAGATCAATAACATCATCTAAATCTATCTTACCAGATTGTAATGCTAATTGTATATTTTGTTCTAGCAATGATTTTTCTTCTTCATCTGGTTCTAATTCTATATAAATACCAAAATCATGAAGATGTAAGTTTTGTATTTCAGAAATTACCTGAAAGTTGTTTTTACCAATCATCTTAGCAAAGTCTTCGCTAAATGAAGAGTATTTTAATATATCAGATATTCTATAAGATAAAGCAGTACATAATTCTTTAGTGATATTTATACCAGCCTGAACAACATGCCTAGTTGCTGTGTTGCTATTTAAAGCCGCTAATTTCTGAACACCTACCAAAGAGTATTGATCTGGTGAACTTCCATCTCTAGCTTCATTAATACCTGTAGCAGCTCTAATCATATTAAGCTGATAGTTATACATATTAATTAAACTAGATATTTTAGCATTAGACCCACTACTTGTTAATTCTTGTATTGGAACTCTAGCATTATTAAATTCTCCATCTTCAGTATAACTTCTACCTATAACACTACCTGTTTGGAAGTACATAGATAAAGCTTCTGAAGGATTATATGACGCTCCGTTTCCTAAATCAACACTATTTAAACCATCGGCATCTATAAAAACCCCATCTGGAATCATTTTAGATACTACTTGTTGTAACTTAAGGTGTACTAATTGTATTTGATCAGCAAAAGGAATCATTCTTTTAACTAAAGAATCAACTTTACCTTTTGTCATTTTAGGTGCAGATAATAAATAAGGTGCACAAGTTTTTTGAAAAGCAGACTTTGGCCTAACCATATTCTGCATAAGCTCCCACTTGATAAGTTTATTACTTCCCAACACCATAACTCCTTCATACCAAACATCTATTCTTCTAGACGCCTTTACAAATCTTTCTGTTTCTCCTTCTGGATTAAAAGAAGAATCTTTTTTTATAGGTTTTTGACCACCATTTACGGTTTCTTTTATTTTATATACAATTTCTTTATCTGTTTTGTAACAGAAATATAATAAAGAAACGTTAGAATTATCTGATCCACCAGATTGATTTACTGTTGATTTAAACCCATCAAGTCTACTTGCTGTTTTAGCTAAATCTTCTAACTCTTCTTGAGTTAAATTAGGATTTATCTTTTTTAATTCAGTAACATGAGAATTTTTTACCTCTCCATAATAATAACAATCCTTAAAAGAAGGATCTTCTGTTGGGGAATATATTAAATTAACTGGATCTACATATTCTATTCGAACTCCATCATGAACATCAAAACTATGCTTAATAGCTGATATACCTAAAACTACATTATCCTCTGTAGTTCTTTTAGATAACTCTTCATAATCGTTAAGCTCTAGCAATGAATTTATAGCTGTTTCTTCTGCTATCTCTATTCCTTGCTTATATTTAAGCTTCATGTATAAACCTAGTTCTTCAGTAGTTCTAGGTAACTCACCTTCTTCGAAATTAAATATATCAACTCCAGTTTGTTCTTTAAGTTCTTTTAATGGTTGATAAGCAATCATATCTGCTTCCATCTCCTTTCTAAAATCCTCTCTAATTTCACTAGAGTAAGAATCTACAGCTTCAACTTTAACATCGTATAATCTATTAGCTATTCCGTTAACTACTATATCTACATATTTAGGTATAATAGCTACAGGAGTCCAATCTAAATTTAGATAAGATAAATCTCCATTAATAGATAATTCGTTTTTATATTTTTCTACTGGCTGTTCAGCCCTAGCATAAAGTCTCCTTAACAAGTATTCAGATCTCATGTCTCCATATAACGAAGACCCTCTGTCTCTCGAAAACCATTCTGATTCAATTGCCTGACCTACACGAAGACCATACTCCAATGTTTCTTTTTCTTTATCTGGAGCAAATTGATTAGGGAATCCTGTTCCAGAAGTGAACTTTGGGTTATTTATCATATCTATGTAATAATTTCACTAACAAAACCTTTGTTACTGTACTTTGCAAAGTTAACATTTATTTGATCACGTTTTTTTACTTCCCTGTTCTTATTACTTTGATTAGCCATTATAGCAAACCCTGAACTAACAGTAGCATCAAACTTAGTTCTATTGTTAATATCGTAGTTAGACCAGTCTAATAGAGTTCTATTAAAAAACATATTCCCACATGATCCAAAATCAACATCTTCTTGATTAGTTATAACACCAACATTATTTTCGATGTAGCTTTCTATAGCTTCAGCGTGTACAGAAATTACAGCAGAAGAAGAAGGAATTCCACCTAATTCTTTTTCTGATTTAGAAAGTATATTCCTATGCTTATCAGGTCTGTTTAAAGAGAACCCCCTGTAACCTCGCTCTTTTAAATAGTATAGTAATCTAGGTTTATTGTTTTCTACAAGTATAGGCATACCATAGTAATGAAGAGCCATTAAAACATCTTCATAAAATATTTCAGCAGTTGGAGGTCTAGATATATATTCTAAAAAAAACATATTAGTTGGAGCATCATCCATATGAAACTTAGTCATTCCAGATAAAGACCCTTTAGATCCACCACCACCTACAGTTCCTGATATATCATATGAATCACATCCAAAAGAACCCATGTGAATGTTTCCGGGATGTTTTTTATTTCCTTTCACAATCACGTTATTCATAAGACTAGGTGAAGGCATCCATGAAATATAAAATCTACCTTTATTATCTGGAGCCCAAACAACTTCTGTATCTCTTTCTCCATTCTTCCAATGAAAATTACCTCTCATTATATTGCTTTTAACAGCAAAAGAATCATTGTAATCTATTTGTTCATATAACCTAGTAAGATTAAATAAAGTGTTTTTTGATTCATCTCTAAAAGCATGAGACTCTGTTTTAGGAAACTGCCTATAAAATTCATTTAAAGCATCTGAATCATTTTTTAAACCATCAACCTCATTATCCCAACTCTCTAATACCCCGGAGTCTATAACATCTCCATAAGAATCTAAGACCTTACTATCTGGAGCATCAAATACAGGATGTCCGAACTCATCTATATATCCTTCAAAATTCCATTCCATAGGAATAAATAAACTATAAAGTCCAGACTGAGTTTGTCCATTTTTATTTCTTTGTGTAGCGTCAGAGTTTTCGTAAAGTTTTTTAAAGTTTCCACCACCTTTTTCTAAGGCATTAGAAGTAGATCCCATCATACATTTACCTATAACCCTAGAACCTAACCTTAATGTTGTTTTTGTAACCCTCCAGTTGTTGAGGATGTTTTCTGGCTTCTCCCATTTACCCGCTTCATCATGGACGAGGAGGGATAGTTTTTCTCCATCATAGGAGTTGTCGCCCGTATTTTTCCAGTCAATGGTTGTGTCCAGCCCTTCCATTTCTTGAGGCTTATCTTTTGAATCGAATCTTTTTCTTGTAAATTTGGATGCTGGTACTCTATATGCGAGTTCCGTCTTGGGACGATCCATACCGTCCTGTATTGGTCTGAAAAAGAATGGATAATTGATTGAAATTGGAACCACTTTATCTGTGAACATCTTTTTCGCATCGGCTCCAGATTTGGACAGAATCCCAAACCGTGAATCGGAAGATATGGTCGCCAAGTTAACAGTCTCTGCGGATGCCATGAACGAAAAACCACTACGTCTATTCTTGAGATAGCACATTCCGTAACATCTTTTATCCGCTTTACATGCTTCCCAAAAGATAAAGAATATCCTATTAGCTTCCCTGAAGTCTGGGTTTCCAACATCGATTTTTGTCCACTGCAAGTACATATAGTGAGAGCCAGTAATATAAGTGCTAACCCCTTTATTTGTAAACCAATAACCCTCTTCACGCCTTTTAAATTCATTATCTATGTAGTTATGCCAATTACCTTTAAATTCATCAGGCAAATCCTTCCAATCAAAAATACTTTGTACGTTTTTTAATTCTTTTGGATAGTCCTCTTTAACCCATTTCTTTGTTTTGGCAACGTTGTTGGGTTTAGGTAATGCAATAATCAGGCCTTGAATAGAATATATCTCTCCTATTTCACCTGTTCTACTAATAATAATAACATCATACTCTTTATTATAGCCATAAGACCATAATTTATTCTTATTATTATGCCTTATAACCTTTTCAGGTATTATATTCGACACAACAGAGTATAAAGTTTGTTTATACATTATTTAGATCTTCTTTCAGCAAACCCACTAAATGCTTTTTTATCGTTTTCAATAGGTCTATTTTCTATATAACTCTTTTCTTGTTCTATTCTAGAAAGTATCTCAAAAGCATCGAATATTGCTAGCTTTTTTGTTGCTGCCGCATTCTTAAGCCTGTCCGCAGATACATCATCTTCTGTTCCTGTAACAATTTTTTCCTTTGCTACGTTAATTAACTCATCTACAGCTTGATGTCCAGCCTCTATAATTCTTCTTTTAATCTCATTTAAGTCTTGCATGCCATTTCCTTATTAATTCTATCAATTTCTCTTTGTAAATAATCCTTAGCTTTTAAAAGATCTTGTAATTCATCCTTCTTCTTACCTGCTCTTACAACGTACTTGATGACGTTACCTCTACAGAAATTTACATTATAATCATTAATTACATCAATTAAGTCGTAAGTTTTTCCATTATCATAATGTGGTTGTGTGCTTTTCATATTTATAAATTTAACTTAAAATTGTACACACGTCTTTAGTGTTCATTCTATATAGTACTTCGTCGTTTATAACAAACTTATACTCACTGTTTTTGCTAAAGTTTATTTTACATTTTTCGTTAACTCCTAAATTCCTTAAAGAATTATTGGAATAAACTACAACACCTGTATTCTCTTCCAAACCTTCTTGATGAAGATACTTATGTTCTAAGTCTATAGGTTTCACAAAACAAAATTCATCCACTGAATTCCATTTTACACCATCGTGATATAAATAGAATTGACTAGGGTCTATAAAATATATATTATCTTTAAAGAAATTAGGAGACCTCCTAGGCCTACCTTTCATATCATAATATATTCTAAAAACATTATGATGAACTACAATAATGTCTCCTTTTTTAATCTCTCCCTTATAATAATTAGGTACACAGATTACTTCAGCGAATCTATTTACATTTTCGTGATTTTCAACAGAAGAGTTGATTATAATCTTCTCTCCTGCAATCTCTATTGTATTTTGATATTCGCTTCCTTTTGGTTTAATTAAAAAAAAGAAAGGTGATTTCATTAAAAGTTTATATTGAATTCGACACAAATAGGAACATTCTTGTTAAATGATTTCCATGGTATAATTTCATCTTTCTTTTTGATGAATATAAAATAAGATTCCTGGTCAACATCATACTCTATTAAAAATATAGTATAATTTCCACCTAATATCTCTTGCCCTACAATATAATGCATAGCACTAGACTTATAATCTGCGCCTATAGATATCTTACGAATTTGCATAAATTATTATGAATCTAATTCTGAAAGAGTTCCGTCTTGAATGTTTATAGAAACTTTACCATATGCAGTCTCTAGAGAGTCTTGCATTTCTTTTAGGTTCGTTTGAATACCATTTATTGAGCTTATAATATTAGCTTTTTGGGTTTCAAGTTGACCAATAGATAATTGAGCTTTATTCAACTCATTGATAATTCCTTGTAGATCTCTTAACTCTTCATCTGTGATTTTTTCCACTGGTGGAGCTAAACTAATTGTGTTTTTTGACATGATTTTATTTAATTTATGTAAATATACGAATTATTTCTTTTATATATTTAGTTTAATAATTAGCATTTATTGAATTAGTTGTTCCGTTTGATCCAAAAATATTAGAAGACTGAGGTTTTTTCCATAAAGTAGTTCCTGCACTAGTCCATGTTGAAGAGGCTCCATAACTAGTTCCGTTAATAACAATATTGGTAAACGATGGTTTAGTACTACTAAAATATATATAAAGATAATCAGTTCCACTTGAATTCATCCAATAAAGAGCTGTTAATGTCGATCCATTAAAAGAGGTGTTTGATATAGAACCACAAGAAAAAGGATATGAATTACTCCAACCGTTTACCACTGTACTATAATATTGAGAAGTACCTGTAGTTAGTGTTGCGCTAAATGAATATCCAGCCGGAACTGTAAACCCTACCACGTTTCCATAAATAATATTTGAACCCTGTCTTGCCACAGCTCTATACCTATAAGTATTATTACTTGTTAATGGTACACCATTTTCTGTTATAGTCTGAGTTCTTGCCGAAGTGGATGTTCCTCCATGAGTGTTATCTTGTTGATAATCATTACCAGTAGCATCAGTAAGAGACCCTGTACTTATACTTACTGTTGGAGTTTGTGAATAACCACCATTACAGTAGGTAATTCCAAGTTGATCAACATGTCCCTGAGTACTTGTATTTACAATGCTACTGTAAGTTGTACCAGCAGAATTTTTAGCAAAAGCTCTAAAACTAACAGGTCTAGCACCAACACTAGTAGGAGTGTAGTTTGCTACAAAACTAGTTGCAGTTATAGCAGAAGCATTAGCGGTAGTTAACGTAGCTGTACCTGCACTTATAGTTGCAGTAGGCTCTGTGTAATCTCCTGTAGTATTTATAGTAGAATCATCCTCTAAAACCTCGACTACATCTGCAGTAAATGTACCACTTGGAGTCTCTCTGTAGAAATTGCTTGAAGTTGTAACACCTGGGAGATAAACAAATCCTTTTTCACTTATAGTTCCAGTTGTAGTAAAGTTAGATGTAAAACCTTTACTACTAACATTACCCCTCATTCCAATCAAAGTAGTAGCTACTGCCATAATACTAGCTGTTATAGAAGGAGCAATTCCATCTCCACCACCAATAACTTGCATTCCTGGACAGCTAACTGAAAACCACCAACCTGTACCTGAAAGTGGAGCAGAAATTCTCATATTTGAAGAACTAGTTGATGAATTTTTATTAAACGTTATAGTACCTCTACCACCGTTTTGCCCTTGAGGCCCAGTAGTTCCACCATAAACACCTGTCAATGTAGTTAGTGGCTGTACCAATGAGGTACTAGAGTAACTTGCACTTCCTACAAACCCACTTCCTGTTCCGTTACCACTACCACTAGTGTAAGTATTATTGTTCCATGTGAAAACAAATTTATCTGGTACACTGTAAGCTTGGTATTCTATGGTTACAGTACCAGTTGCAGAACCTAGGTTTATAGGAAAATCAAATGTTCCAACTCCACCCGTTTGGTAAGCTATATTACAAACTGGAGCCGCGTAGTCATGGTCGTAACTATAAAATTCACTCATTCCAAAAGCAGCTACATTATCAGGATGTGAAGGACTGAATCCATTTGTAATATCATAATCCTCACTACCACCGTAAGTGTCACCACCTTCAGTAATATCTCTAAGACTGTATGGCCCAGATCCATCATCACCATCGTTGTAATCATTACTTAGCTTTTCATTAGCTATAGAAAATAAACTTAAACTTCCGCTTCCAGGAACTGCCATATTATAACCAAGGTTTTTCAAGACCTAAATTCGTAGGTGCTTTCATGTTAGATATAAATTCTTCTAGAAAGTTTTTATGATTTTCGTGTACAGGGTGAGCTTCAACCCATCCTACAACTACCTCTTCTGTTATATCTTCAAAAGCAGTAAAATCATCTTCATTTAAAGCAACACCTAAGTGTCCTATACTGTTATGTGTATATTCACCATCTACAGCTACTACTTCAAATTCTACTTCAGTTATGACATTAGATAATTCCCCTAATGTTGGTGCTCCTTTTAAATGCAGGATGCTTGTACTATAAGTTATTGCCATCTTTTATTAGTTTTTTTAGTTCGTTTATTTGTTTTTGTTGTTCTTTTATTGCTTCTATTAAATAACCAGTTATGTTACCGTAAGCAACTCCTTTATATTTTCCATCATCTATGACTAGCTCAGGAGCAACTTTTTCCAATTCTTGTGCTATAACCCCAGAACTATATTTACCATTATCTAAACGATCAAAGCTAACTCCTCTCATTTGTAATACTTTACTACCATCTAAAGTTTTTACATTTTCTTTTAATCTCTCATCTGAATAGGCTATTACATCTGCTGCTGCAGTTAAACTACCCACTACGCTTGTGCCACTAGTTTTACAGCTAAGAGCAGCTAAACTATCTACTATTATATAACCTCCTTCTGCATAAGTAGAAGTGTCTATTTCTGGAGTTGTAACTGGTGATAACGGTACTGGTTCTGTAGTAACTATTGTTGATGATGTGTGAAAAGAAGTATTACCCGATTTAGTTAAATGAAGACGTACTTGAGAATATCTGGTAGTTCTTATCCATACGTAAAATCTATCATAATTAGTTTCATCTGTTCCTCTTACAACTCTAATACCACATTTATCAGTGGCAGTTGCACCAGATGCATTATGAAAAACATCAACCTGTCCATTTACTTCTACAGTAGGGCTTGTCTCTCGACCTTGTATTGCTAAGTCAAATTTCTGCGATCCAAATGTCTCAACATGATTAGAAATATAACCTCTAATATGTAAGCCTCCAGAACCTCCGTTTACAGTAGCAACTTTATACCATCTGTTTCCTGACATATTACCTTCGTCATTAACTTCAAAAACAAACTCTTTTGCTGAACCGTCTTTAGTTAAGAATTTAGCATTTGATTCAGTTTCAGTAAAGTATCTTCCATCGTGTGTATGTGAATCATTTGCAACTGCTGCTGTTAAAGTAACATTTGCCGAACCATTTATAGATACATTACCTGATAAATCTCCCCCTAAAGTTATTGTTCTTGCTGTTGTCCATATATCAGCATTTGGATGGTAATTCTCATTAAAAATTCTATGACCAAACAGATAACCTATGTTAGTGTCTGCCTCGAGCTGAAGTACATGAGGAGTTTCCCAACCAGTATTTACCTGATCTGCTGGACTATCAGTTCTATTCGTTAAAACATAAAAGTTATTACTGTTTATATGTATGTAAAAATCATCTGAATTTGTATCTGTATCAAGAAGACTGATAGTTGGATCTGTGCCTTTCATGACAATATTATCTCCAACGTACATATCACCAGTAAAAAAACCGTTTCTAAATCTATTTTGAGTAGTACTAAAACCTAAATCAGTACTAGCATCTGTACTTGGATATATCTTTCTATTTAAGTCTATATTTAAAACCTGAACTGCTCCAGCAGATAAACTAAGATTATTCCCAGAAGCTTTAAAATGTTGTGGCGCTGTTACCGTGCCTACAAAAGTTGCATTAGTATCTAAAGTTAATTGAAGAACTGAACTAGTAGCTCCTGAGTAAAACTTAATTGAACTTCTTCCGTATATACTTAACCTATCTTGGTCACTAAAAGAATTCCAATTACCTTCTGTTATACCAAGAGGAGCTGAGTTTGTCGTATCACCAAAGTGCAATTCACCACCTTGAACCATTCTGATTCTTTTAATAGCACCTGTAGAATATGTACCTAATTCTGTAGTGTTATTACTGTCACCAGCAATAGAACCATTTAAAGTTAAATTTCCATCTAAAGTTAAATTTCCATCTAAAGTTAAATTTCCATCTAAAGCAACTAAACCACTAGAGTTAACATTTAATATCGGTACACCAGATATATCAGATACAGAAAACAAATCTCCTGTGAGACTATCTGTTACAGAAAATAATTGCCCTTGAGTTCCTTGAATATCAAGAACTGTGTTTGTGCCATCTACTATAAGACCTTTTTTTACTTTAAATTCGTTTGCCATAATGTTGTCCTTTTTTCATTGTCCAAAAGGTTGGTTTTATAAGTTAAATCTATTCTTGTACGCGTTAAAATTTTGTTTTACTTCTTCTGCCGTTAATACTTTGTTGTATATTTTTGAGACTGGTACGCTTCCGTTTAAACCATAACTGCTTTCAAGCCCATGATAATCAGATCCCACTGTAACTAAACCATTAGCAAGGCTCATCTGTGACGTTTCCCCTGTATTTATAGTTCCAGTCAATACTCCATTTAAGTAAATGTAAGCAATTCCTGTTGATTGACTCCATGTACCAACGAGATGATATTTTGTATTATTAACTAAAGCGCCACTAACCATAGCTAGTAATCCGCTGGATCCAAAACCTAACCATAGTCCATATCGATCATGATTTTTATAACTCATTAACTTAGCTCCTCGATTATGGTTTGTGTCTGTACATAATATAGTGGTGTGAGGGGCTGTACCTCCAAACTCTTCAAAAACAACCTCTAGGGTAATGTCTCCTGTTACTCCACAATTTGTATCTGTTTGAAAATAATCTCCAGTTCCATCAAGAATAGGTTGTCCTGTCGAATCAAAAGATACATTAGACAAGTCTATATTAGTTGATTTTTTTAAATCTATTAAAGAAGCTGTAGATGATCTAGATCCATTAGTAAATGGAGATGAAATAGTTCCTGGGGCTAATTGAGCTTTAGATATTAAGAATGATTTTCCTCCATGGCTATTATGTGATCCTATGTATATCTGATGTGACGTAGTGTCCGCTGGATTTATATTAAAACTATATTTCACCCACTCTGTTGTGATATTAAAATTAGTACTAGAAGGCAAGCTCCATGGGCTGTTTCTAAACGCTCCAACAAAACAACCTTGACCTGTAGTTTCACCTTTCAGCCATACGGAAAAAACATGTGCAGTTGTAGATGTTGGTGTAAAATTTTGATATATTCTAGGGTAACTCCCGTCAGAAGGTAATGATAATCTATCCGCCATTGTTCCAGAAATAGGACCTTCTTTTACTTTGGTATTTATAGTTGGATATGATCCTGAATTTTTTGCCTTCGTCCATGAATTAAAATCGTCGCCATAACTAAGCATATTCACCACAGGTTTTCCTTTATAAAACCTTGTAGCAGTACTATTGTCAGCAATACCGTATCCAGTATCGTATCCAAATACTAAACCTTCTCTCTCTATGTTTGGCCCTGTTATCATTATATATTGAATCTGTTTTTATATGCGTTAAAATTTTGTGTCACCTCTAAAGCAGTCAGCGCTTGATTGTAGTGTTTTATTACAGGAATATTACCATTTAAATCATAAGCCAAATCATTCCTGCAGCCTATATATAAGGCAGCAGTACTGGGCCCTGTATACGAACCCCTTGATGAGTCTGTATCAATCAGCTCTCCATTTACATACATTTTAGTAACCCCGTTATTAAATTGAAAAATAATATGGTTATATTTGCTTGGGTCAAAACTAATATTAACATCATTATTATCCCATCCAGTTGCTGAATTTTGAATTCTAATATGAAAGTTATTGTAATTATACAGAGTAAGTAGGTAGTTTAAATTCCCAGTAGCTTCACTCCATACAATTCCTTGGTGAGTTCCATTGTTTCCATTAAATTTCATAACAAACTCCCAAGTAAAAACATTACTAAATAAAACATCTGATTGAGGTACTGGTATCGAAATATAGTCATTTGATCCATCAAATATAGGATGTGCAGTACTATCGAAACTTACATTACTAACATCAATTGTAGTAGTCTTTTTTAAGTCTATTAAAGACTGAGTAGATGAGCGTGATGTAGATGTATATTGAGTTGGATTATTACTTTCCTCTATTTGTAATTGAGCTACATACATCTTACCTGTCAGTAGCCAGTCGGCATATACATACCATCTATGTACTTTTGCGGTGTTAGCAGGTATTGTTGCTCTACCTGATACTTGAATCCACTTGTTCAAATGAGCTGGGTTGTCTGACCAACTTTGATCAGCTACACCGTCTACTGTGTATGTCCATCCTGCATTACCTGTAGAGACATCACTACTATTATAAAATCCAGCATACCCTCCTAGGTATCTATTAGTCCCGGAATACACCTCGGTCATATATACTTTAAATGAAATATATAAATAAGTAGAACCTCCAATTATATTAAAATGAGTTTGAGATTGAAAACCTCCATTATTACCTGTGTTAGGGGCTGTTACTTCGTGGTACATAGGTAGACCGTTATTTCCTACTCCTGTATTATCTGTTAGATACTTTCCATCTGGTGTTGGTGTTGTGGAAGTTAAACTACCTCCTTGAGCACCAACAGTTAATCCACTAGCTAAATTAGTCGTAGGCTCACCTGGATAGAATCTTGGAGATCTATCGTCAGCATCATATCCGAATACTAATCCATCTGTTATTATATCTGGCCCTCCTGCTGTTGCCATATTATATTAATTCTTCAGTTGATGTCCACGCTTCAGTTCCTAGTAATTCTAAGATATCTGCATGATTATATTCTATATAATCCTCACTATATACTGAAGG
>Ga0307984_1000362_pt1 | contig 20289 bp, 4 predicted proteins | sample EllFjometageno78_FD_203169 | JGI IMG/M metagenome (GOLD analysis project Ga0307984, IMG submission 203169) | Marine microbial communities from Ellis Fjord, Antarctic Ocean - #78 | ecosystem: Environmental > Aquatic > Marine > Unclassified | place: Southern Ocean | collected 2014-10-09
TAACTTGGGTAAATTCCAAGGTAGCTGGAGTAACCCCTGACTGGGTATGGAAATTAAATGAAGTTGACCCTAGATTTAAAGATCTAGCAGAATTTCTAGATACTGCATACAAGAAAGGAGAGCGTTCTTATATACAAAGCGATGAGCTTAAGGATGTATTTGGTAACCTTAGAAGACAGGTACATAAGTTAAAAGAGTTTCAAGAATATTGCACATCAGTGCAGAATAATGATAACTCGGACACCTTAATTGCCTCTAAATCAGCGGAATTGTTTATCTTAGCAGATATAACAGGAGCTGAAATCTTTGATGAAACTATTGCAGAGTACGCAGCAATACGCGATGAAATTGTAGATGAAGTAGATATATTCCTAAGTGACTTACAGTTTTACCAAAGGAATAACGCAGATTTTACAAGAGAATTAACTATTTATTTAAAAGCCAAAGGGAAGCTGGCTATAGAGCTTCCTGAAATTAATTTATAACAAATGATACATGTAAGTATTATAGACGATAACATCGTCGGATCGTATGGAGATAAACCATTCTCTGTACCTGTTGACCTAGATCTTTATGAAGAGCTAGCAGAATTAGCTGATGTAGCTAATGCCGCGCCTACCATGGAGACGTATACTGCTTGCCTAGATACCTTTGAGGGTCTAGTGCAGGTAGACTATACCAAGGTGATAGAGCATGGGGTTAATGGCCTCATCCATATTAACCCTACAACTGGGGAGTTCTTCCTATGTCATAACGGGAAGGTATCCAATGTTCCTATGCCTCAGGCACTGGTAGACAGAATCTATGAATCCATTGATGTGAGAGCAGACTACATGCCTCTTATTAAGATGTGGACTAGATGGTTACGTAATCCTATTCTGGTGCAGAAAGGGGGTACTGACTTCTCTGAGAGGTTCTTTAACTTCGTCAACATGAAGTATGTGCACCCTGCACTGAAGACAGACCTTATGGAGAACCATGGTCTAACTGAAGAGGTAGCTAATCGTAGAGCTACTATGTATCAGATGAAGATAACCCACGAAGGGTTACTCAATGGGTATAAAGTATCTGAAGAAGTACTGCATAAGTATGACACAGAGACTGGGGAAGAAGTTCCTCGCTATACTCGTACATTCAACCCTAATACAGGAGAGATTGATTCTAAGGGAATTCCTGAGAATGTGGAAGATCGCCTCTTTGCGCCCGCTATGATGGGTGACAGAGGAGATGCATTCTACTGTGAAGGTGTGAATGGTACTGGATTAGGACACTTTATCCGTGTTGGGTGCAGTCATTACCTAGGCTCTTGGGAGCAGGTAAATACTAATGACAATACATCTTGTGTAAAAGGTTTGCACGTTGGTGGTCTTAAGTATATTGCTTGGTATAGTGGAGAGATTCACAACGTCTTTATAGATCCTATGCATATCGGGGCTGTTCCTGATGATGTTGATGGTGCTATTAGATGTAAGCAGTACTTCGTGCACTCTAGCTTGTCTGGTGTGAACGGTAGTATTTACCACAGTTCTACTTACGCCGCTAAAACGGACGAAGAGTGGGCTGAGCTCCGTGAAGCTTCAATACTCGAATGGAGTAAGCAAGCTAAGGAGATAGTTGGAAAAGCACAATCTATGATTGACTAATATAATGGGAGGTATGGGAAATGCCCTACTAAGACATCTAGCGCACCTCCCTTTTTATTATGGATAATCAGAAAATTCTCCTCATAGATGCAGATTCTTTAATGTACTATGAGATGGGTGCTAAAAGCCTTGAAGAGGCAACTGCCAATATTGATGATCGTATTGATTCTATGTTAAAAGCCACGGGAGCGACGAGCTACGCCGGGTTTCTGACACTAGGTAAATGCTTTAGATACGATATTGGTAACAAGTGTGTGTATGACAATACTGCTTATAAGCATAATAGAAAAGGTGGGGGTAAACCTATCATTTTCTATGCTTTAAAGGAGTATTTACAACAAGAACCTTACAGCTTTATTGCTTTACAGGGTCTTGAAGCAGATGATGCCGTAGGCATATATGCTCAGATAGCGAAAGACAAAGGATATATCCCTACTGTGTGTAGCCCAGATAAAGATGTTCTTCTACAAATACCCGGAAGACATTATAACTATCAGAAGGCTAAATTCATTAAAACCAGTAAGTCCGATGCGGACAAATTCCTTTGGCAGCAGACTATGACAGGTGATTCAACAGATGGCGTACCCGGAATTAAGGGGGTAGGTCCTAAGACAGCAGAGAAATTGTTAGAGAAATCTAATTCTTCTTTAATGTCCGCCCAAATAGCTATGACAGAGTATATTAACAAGTATGGAGCTCGAGAAGGTATAACTAGATTTGCGGAAACGTTTAATTTGGTGTATATTTTACGATCCGAAGATGAAGGTACACGCATAACTGCCTTACCAGACATCTCGACTCTTCTTACTTCTAAATCTACTCCTAATGCTGAAACTTCAAACGACTTCGCTGATTCTGGATGGACCTAATAAACTTGTAACAAAAGGTCCTAAATCAAGTATAATCCCAATGCTTGTTGGGGATACTATTATATCCCTAAGTGTTGATAATGCATACAACATTGATATGGGACAAACAGTAAAATACAAAGGGAATATTCCATACAAGGTCAATATAATTACAGAGACGACTAAAGGATATGAGCTTATGGTAGCTCATAGAAATAAAGCGTCTCTCTTTCTATTACCAATTGTGGGAACTACAACTGATGATTTCTTTTACTTCACCTTATTTTGCAACGCATATATAACGGTAGAGGAGAACACCAATTGTTTAGCTCTTTTGTACAGATTCTCGGGGAAGGCTGACTTCTTACGCTTTGAACAGCGTCTACGTCAACACCCTTCCTTTAAGAAGATGCTGGACCCAAGTCCATGGTTTACACTGTTTATATTTGATATACCAACAGAACATTTAGAAGACTATCAGAAATTTTGCCAAGGTAAATATTCTGAGCTGTCTGCGACCCTAAAAGATAAAATCCTTACATTCCACAAATCGGATGCTAATTCCCATTTAGGACATATATTATATAAATCAACTAAGCGTAGACTACGTCTAGAAGAGTCCTTAGGGACAGAAATCTCTGAAGATGCTGAATTACTCAGTGTTCCAGAACTAGACCAGGAAGTTTACAACGAATCAGTTTACCTATAAGCAACGTCACGTTTGGCTGCCCTTTTATCTTGTTCTCTTAATTCAAAGAATCGAGAAAAACCGTGCACCCCAGGAACGAATGGGAGAGTGTAATACCCCCACCCGGTGGTATCTCTCCCATCTTCCCTTCCTGTGGCCCAATCCGCCATCTCATCGGCGGTGTTATCTACAGCATCTATTATACTATTAAATAAACCTGTCAAAGGTATTGCTCCACTAATAAGACTAGAAAACTCTCTAGGGTTTAACGCAAATCCTAACTCAGTAGCAGTCTTAGCAAGAGCTTGGCGTAACTTTCTAGTTGCCCAGTACTTTTTATAAAATACATCTTCACCCTCGTCATCTTCTGGGGCTGTTAAGCCTAAGAGCATTACTGCGGCTAGGACCATTAAGATACGTCGTAACTCCGTAGCAGCAGCTCTAAGTTGCCCTCTACGCATATTTACAAAATCTGCTAATCCCATATTTTGAATTTCCTCACTTTCTAAATTTTCCTCTTTGTATGTTTGGTACAGCTCCGCTGCCACCTCCATATTAGGCTCCATCTTATGTAAAAGACCAAAGGTCAATGCATCTGCTGTGAGTTTTAACCCTTCAATAGCTATATTTTTTGTTATTTGCATTGCACCCGTACTGATACCTATTGCTTCAGATCCAACAACTCTATATCGACCATGTTCAAATGTTCGAGTTTTAGGTCTGTACCTAAGATCTCCAAAACGTTCTTGTATAATACCTGGCATCCAAGATTTAAACATCATTAGAACTGGACCTGCTATAGTTGCACTCATTAAGTTAGGATCATCCTGTGGGTTCATCCCTTTAACGCTCCTTGCAACTGTGCGTGCCATACCTCTAAACCATAAGTATCCGTTTTCAGATATACCTATATCTAATGTGTCCCCTGGCTTAGTGGTTTCTAAGACCGCCTCTGTGAGCTCACGAATTGATTTCGATCCTTCAGGGAGCTCCTCAAGCCTTCTAGGCATACCATCTTTGTCTACCCCGTACTGCATAGTCATGGCAGAAAGCATTCTATGCTCTACCACCTCATCCGCAACACGATAAGTAACAAATAAAGTATCAACCGTAAAAAAATTAGCTGCTCTTCCGTGCACAGATAGTTTATTTGCACGTCTGCGACTCTTACTACCTACATCTATTTCAAAATATCTATTAAGTACTGTAAAAGCTTTGTCTTGCTTTATTTGCAGGAAAGCTGAATCTCGATACTGTTTTGTAGTAAAATGAATTCCTTTTGTACCTTCAATAGACGCCGCAGTAGACGCTGCCATGTGAGCAGCCATAGCTCCCACACCCGCAAATCCTAATACCTTTGCAGCAAAGTAGGTAGTAGCAGTTTCAATCGTTTTTGTTAAGCTATACCCTTTAATATTTACATCGGGGTTCTGCTTTGCCTGCCCATACAGTATTTTCTTTATGAAAATTTTATTAAATCTGGACGATGCAGATGCTCCTATTGCAGCAGTTGCAATTTTACTTACGTTATTGATGAAAGAATTTCCACTAGAATCTACTAATGCTTCTCCATGGGTATACAAAAACTCATTAAAAAGTAATAGCTTGTCCTCAATCTCCGCCATATCTGTATATTTATATGCAGACTCCCCCATCAGCGCTAAAGCGTTTCCTAAATCTCTGGTCTTACCTTCTATAGTCTCAGTGTTAGAGCTATCAGTCAGTGGGTCTAAAAATAGAATTGGAATTGTTGGAATACGTTCCCCTGTAACTGGATCTAGATTTCCTAGAGTAGCATCAGATTCTTTTATCCGCATGCTATCTAATGCATTTTTTAGTACACCTGCAAAATTTCCATTGGCTACACCTTCAACTGCTGTCTGAAATATATTTGCTATATGAGTCTGGTTAATTTTTAAACCAGTCATTTGTGCCATCTCCATATTAGTTTTTATATAAAAATTATAAAAATCATTTAGAGGTGCGTCGTCTTTAAACTTATTGTATGCTTCAGAATAATATTGAGATTCCTTTCCTTTCTTAAGAGTTAGATACCTAGAAGATGATGGCCCAAACCAAGCAGTAGGCTTTGAAAAATCATTCTTAGCTAGCCACGCTTTCCGTAAGTATGATCTAGTAGCCTCAAGATCTTCTGAAATCAGAACAGCTCCTGAAGGCCCTAATATCTGTATGTTAGGATTTAAATCTTCAATCCGCTTAAATGCAGCTGTCTTACGGGCTGAAAAATCACCCATACGCTCAGCGTTAACTTCAAAGTGATCCTTTAACCACTCTATGTCTTTATCCTTCCTCGCCTCTTTGACCCTCTCATAGTAGTCAGATGAAAATCTCTGTATTAAGTTACCCGTTTTATTATTTATCAGCAGGTTAAAAGAGTCTTGTAAATTTCCTCTTTCTTTTAAGGGAGCTAGCAGTTTATCTATTTTTTCTGCTAATGCATCAGTTCTTAACCGTGTGTTATTCTGAGCTTTCTCGACCATGGCCCAGGCGGCCTGCTGTGTGGGCAGTGTGCTATCTGATGCATTATTAAACAGATTAGCAAAAAATCCTGCCCCCTTAGTAATTCTTGTTACATTGTCAACTCCTACATCTGAAGAGTTCTCAATGACTCGTGATCGTACCTCCTCGTTTATATTACCAACCGCTAAAGCTAGTGAGGATTGCATCTCTTTGAATACTGCGCGGAGGGACTTGTGGAAAGTAGGATTAGCAATTTTTAATTCCTTAAAATATTCTGAGAAATTTTTTGCCATACCTTCTAATAGCCCAAAACTTTCTATAGCATCAAGTAAATCTGAATCCGATAAGTAATTAGGGTCACTTTTATCTAAGCCTCTAGAAGCTTCTATCCTGTGCATCTTAACTTTTGCATCAGCAAAGAGCCTAGCTACACCTCCCCCAAGTTGAAGGGACTTAATAGCCTCATCTAAAACTTGGATCTCTTGTGCTAGCGCGTCGTATTTAACTGGGTCCTCAAACTTTTTCTGCTTTGACTGGAGTACTTTTCTACGGGCAGAGAATTGTGTGATAACTTTATCTACTCCACGGATACCAAATAGCTCGTTAGCTACCGGTAAATCCCCTAGAAACTTATTGTCCTCACCAGTCTCAAGCTTGGCAACCTTATCCACCATCACAAACTTACCATTGATCTTCTCCTTTGCGTATTGCACATGCATAACGTCCATACGAGATTTAATCACTTTAGTGATCCCATACTTACGCATCACAGTATCCTTATAACTTCCCATTTGAGAGTTATATGACTCCATTTTTAATCCTGATGGATTAGATATGATAGATAAATTCTTACCTGAGCCCACTGTGTACTTAGCGAACTTTGTAGGTGAAATGAATTTGTAGTCAAATAAATACGCTGACTTATCTGAGAAGAGAATCATAAGGTCAATAGTCCCCACAGTGTCAGGAGCAGTAACGTTCTTTCTTCCTTCTGGAGAGTGAATCGTCTGCTCAACTCTCAATACAAACTTTTGGGTGCTGTCTATCTCTAACTGCCGTTTCCTAGCGTCTTCTAGCTTACCTGCTATATTCCGCTCAAGCTTCTTAAAGAAGATCTCCGGTAGCCCAGAGTCTTTTAAAATTTGTGCTCTGTTACCTTTACCCTCATGTTGAAAAAGTGCTATTTGCTCCAGCGCTCCGTGAAGCTTAGTTCCTCCCTCTCTCTTAATGAGGTTCTCCGGATCAAGCGCAAATGATTTAACTTTCTCTTTCCCCAACTTCTTTTGAAGCATCATTGCTGTCTTGTGGGATACTCGATTGGCTATTATCTCGCCAGAGTCTATATCCTTGTACAGCATAACAATTCCATCCTCAGATAGAATATACTCACCATACTCCATTCTATCTTTTATAGAGTCGAACGGAACAGGTGTCTGTTGCATCCTTCTATTTGTGTCATCCAGAAGGGAGACAATATCTTCCATCTCCATGGGAGTATCTTCAGATAACTCATACATAGGAACCCCACTTAATGCGGCGGCGGCAGACTTGCGGCTTATTGCAGTTGCCTTAGATATTTCAGTATTTAATATGTCTGCAGCAGTCGATACAAAAGGATTAGATTGTGGATTGCCCATAAGCTTACGCAATGAAGCCATCACCTTGTCAAACCAACGTCTGAATCTGCTGACCTTTTCAGGGGCTTCCACCCCAGTATGCTTTGCTACTATCATTTGAGCCACAAGCTTACCTATAGCTTCCTCGATGATAAGATCCATATCGTTGTTGTAGACCTCGGCGTACTCCGCTTTAACTTTATCAAAAATTGCATAATCTGTAATTTCTGATACCATTGCTTTGTATAAAGGACTACCAGAATTCTTTAGTATTCTAACTGCAAAGTGAGCACTCTCCTCAGGCAGTGTGGATATATCCGCTCTTCCTGCGACTACCTCCACAAGCTTTAGAGCCATGTTAGCTTTAGCTACAGCAGATAATGCTCTACCATCTTTATCTTTAATATCAAGTACCTCTTTTACGCTCACATTAATAGAACGTAAGTACGATTCCATGCTAGCATTTAACGCGGCGTTTGGAGCCGTGCCTGTAGACTTTAACTGCATAGGCGCACTCCCAAACAATGCTTCAGAAGGTCTCTGATTATAGAGATACGAATTAAAATTTTCGTTTACTCTATAGTTGAATTTATTTGCTTCTGCGGCAGGGGCAAAATCAATAGTATGATCCGTCCCTAATTTTATATTATAAGTTTCTAACTCTTCTCTGATACTTAATCTCTTGGAGTCTGAAACTGTCTCCTCAGATAAATTTAAATCAGAGTATATATTAGGAGTAATATCTCCGTTCTTACTGTGCATAGAATGAGCTGCAAACTCTCCTACTTTATCGACTAGGTTGATCCAGTCTGCATTTCGTATCGGACAACTTCCCATTACCTACAAGTTAAATTTTTCATTACATTTTCAAAGTGGTTATCTAACGCTTCTACTCCAGATTTCTCCGGGAATACAATAGTTATATTAGGTCTAGACTTAATAAGCTCACTGAGGTCAGTAATCTTAGATTGAATCATATCATTTGTTCCTCCTTCTGCAAAGCCAAGTCCCAGTGGTGGAATCAAGAATCTTTGAGTAGGGTACTTATCTCCAAGTTCTCTTAGTTTTACCATGCTCAATACCCACTCATTAGACGCCGGTGAAATTACTGTGTCCTTTAAAGCAAAGATAGGCAATCTAGCTCCTGCTAGTGTTGTATCACTATTAACGATTATTCCCGGCATAATTGACACATTTCCTTGCATTATCTGCGGTAGGTTTAGCTGATTGTCAACCTCGCTAAGAGACATCCCTGTCATATCCACTCCACTACGCATAGTATTATTCTCACGAATGATTGACATATGCCCAGGAGGACCATACTCCTTAAAGTATATCCCATTACCTAATGTAGGCTGTTGCTCCCATGTAATAACAGGCATTGGGTGCCCTAACTTCTTTTTGTATGCTGTAAATACATTACCATCTTCAACCTTATTATGAGTCTCAGCAAATTTCATAAATTGAGCTTCGCTCTCTATAGAAGCTTTTGACTTGACAAACAGTTTATGAGACCCAATTTTCTTACCCTCATCTTTTAATTTTATACGGGCCTCTGTTTCATTAAGTTTCTCTCCGTACCTCCTGCTTATTTCTGCTACCTCACTTGGTGTAATAGGTGTATCTAACCAAACTGATATTTCATTAGGGTGCCCATTTTCTATCATTCCTTTACTTACAGTAGATCTGCCTGTTTTAGTTATACTATCAAACCTCACAGATGAAGGGCCTAAATCATTTCCCTTAGGACCAGCATCATTCTTCCAGAACCTTCCGGTATATCGAGGGACAACAATCGGATTAGATACATTGTTCTTCATAAATTGCTCCCTGAACGATTTCAATGGCAGTTGTTCTCCATGTTGGATATACTGCTCAATTATAGGCTCCACTACAGCTGCGTAATGCATTGCGGGTAAAAGATGAATCCAGGTTATTGGGGATGTCATCGTTCCTGATTGGAGAAGTATAAATTTAATTAAGTCTCTTCCAAGCGCAGGATCAGAATCCATTAAGGCCTCAAAGTCCTCAGAGAGCATATTACTCTCATACTGAGTTAACTTTTTGTTGAATCTCTTAATATTTTCAATGCCAAACCCTTCATGAGCCCTTTCCTTTGTAGTAAGCATAGGAAATAACTCCTGTAGTATTAGGTATCTGTGATTTGCATCAGAGTTTTTTAAATTCTGTATTCTTCTAGGCAATGACTCTTGAAGATCATTTCCCTGGAACAGTCGAGAAGCATCTTTATACATAGCCTCAGAATTCTTACCTGCTACTGAAGCTAGAACAAACGACGTAAAGTTATGCTCTACTAAATCTGCAAACTTTATCTTATCTGCAAATGGCATATAAAGTCCAGATGCTTCCTCAATTAACTCATCAATAAGTTCCGCGCCTAGCTCAACCTTCTCTGTCATGAATAGATCATTGAACAGAGTAGATGTCTTTGTCAAAGCGCCTTCAAATCCCCCCTGAACACCTTCGTTCAGATAGTCCTCAAGATTTAAATAGTTTTCAGGGTCAAGATTATCTCTTCTTTTCACAAGAAGTCTGGCATGTGCTCTACTTCGAGGGCTTCCAGATGATCTATCTCCAACTACCGCTTGACTTACTGTAGTAATAGGACGAGCTAAATCACGTTCTATAACACCGTACATAGCAATAACTGCCTGCTGCTGATGGATGTAATTCTCCAGCATTGAAAACGTAACGGCGCTACCTGTTGCTTTGTTCGCTTGTATTAAAGCTGCTTTAGCTTTAACTTTATTATTTATAGCCTCCCTAAACTTAATAAACACAGGCTCAATCTTAAGCATCTCAGATATATGGCGTTGAGTCCATAACTCGGCTGGATTTGTAGTTACGTGTGATTTAGGAAGCTCTGCTACAACTATGTCAGATAAGATCTTGTACTTCTCCTCAATAGACTTTAAAGCCCGTGGAGTGCTTTCCATTTTAGCCTCCACATAGTCTTCAAGCGCTAGCGCGGAGGTAAACATTGCAACATCAGATAGATGAATCTGTGCCCGTAGCATTGCAAACGCCACTCCAGCTGTTATAGGATTAATATTCATTATCGCTACAAAAGGATCATTCGCTACGTCTACAAATGCGTTCGTAAACTCTCCTATTATCTCTGATATATAATTCTCTCCTCTAACATCCTTTGTAGATCCTACAGGCATGTAAGCAGCAATCACTTCCCCCTTAGAGTCTAGTTCTTCTATTATATTTATAGACTCGAAAGGCATACTAAAGTCAATAGGGACTCCTATAGATAGCCCTACACGTTGTGCTTTAATTTGATGTAAGGTTTCCACAGCTGCTACCTCTAGCCCTGCTTTACCCGTCCAGAACTCTTTACGAGCACCTAACATCTTCTCAAAGTCTACCATAGAGTACCTCTTCTTATTTTCCGCTCCTTTCCCTTTCAACTTACGTATAACCTCAGCATACGTTTTAAGTCTTCCTGTCCCAACTGGTCTGATCAGCTGCTCGAAGTTAGCAGAATGTAGTACCATAGCCCTAGATAAGTCTAGAGTCTCGTTAGCTATTGCTTTCTGTGCATTTTGCATAGGGATAGTTACACCCTTTTTATTCTCAATACCTAGAGCTAAGACCCTATCTAACTCTTCCCCTATCTTCTCTAACTTATTCAATGTCTCTGTTATCTTAACAGGTAAAGAATCATGCAGCTGATATGCATTATCATCCTTTTTGTGGAGTGATAAATTTATAAGTTGACTCTGCAATAGACCTATCTCAGCATAGAGTACATCTCTACTTGACTTATTAGGTGCATCTTCTATTTCACTGTACACCTTATCAATGTCCCCCTGAATCTCTTTTGCCTCAGCAGTGTTATTTATCTTGTATAAATCTTTTTTGTACTGCCTAAGATCTTTCTCTAACCGTGCAAAGTGCTTGTCCAGATTTGTAATATCACCATGACTTTTGTGTAGTAATCTGTATTTCTTAGGATCAATCTTACGAAGCTGCTCAACTCTTTCTACAGTAGTTGAATTGTCCTCTGTTAAATACTTAACTTTTGACAGCTTTTTAGACCCCTTATCCCACAAGTAATTCTGCAGGTAGATAGTTAATTTGTCAATGTCATAGTCAGAACCTGCTTTTACTACAAGTTCAGATGGTACCATAATTGCATCTCCTGCCCCCTGGGGTAAAAAGCCTTTAATTATAATACCCTCCATAGAGTTCAAAGCGGTAGTAGGAATACGGAATCCGTATATCTCTAATAGCTCAGGCCCTCCAATAAGTTCTCCATCACTATAGATATTACCATCGATAATCTCTACGTTCTCCCCTATCAACTCCTTAAAGTAGTGAGGTAGATATACTTCCATGGCAGTTGTAGCTGCACCATTCTCTCCCTTCCTGTAAAACTTAAGAGCGTCGTAGTTAGCACCAAATAAGTGTCTGTCCTGATAGGTAGACTTCACATCTGATATTTGCCTAGAGCCGTTAGCTTCAAACCCTGAAGAGGCTACCAAGACTTTTGACCCGCCAAACGTTTTATGTCTAACAACACTGTTAGCTACGAGAGAGTGGAGTAAACTTTCTACACGTTGCTTATTTCCAATAAGGTCAAGTACCTTAGACGGAGAGTCCGCAAACCTCTCGAGACCCTCTATATAAGAATCCCCCATCTTACGACGTTTAGCTTCCTCTATAATGATCTCTGCAAATCTTTGTGCTCCCCCTTCAACAAGCGTGTACTTGCCGTCATTTTCTGTAAGCCCTAACTCATCAGCTAGTATGTCAAATTGAGCCCTAACTGTTTCGTCACTGAGCTCATTCACAAGTTGATCCATAACTGCTAGATCCTCCTTGCCTTTTACTACGGCTCCATTTTGAAAGATATTAGAACTACGAATAATTCTTTGTTGAGATCCCTCAATTGTTTTAGTGTGGATCTTGTCTTCCATGTCTACCTGGATACCAAAATACTCATAAGGAATTTCCTGTATGAACCCTTCTTGTATAGGAGCATAAGTTCCATCCACATTGTAAAAAGAATTGGACTTACCAAATGTATCTACAACACGCCCTAGCTTAGTTCCGGATGCAAACACTGCTAGGCCTACCTTATTCTTCTCCATATCATCTGCCTCAAGTGCAAGAACGCTATTAGAAGAAATAGTACGCATTGAATTAGGCACCATAGGTACCACGGAGAATTTTAACATCATCATCGCAGAAATATCTGGATTGAATGATGGACCAAAGTACTGTGGCTTAATAACAGGAAAGATTGCAAGATCTCTAGGAGTTAACTTTTCACCTTTAACAAACTTAGCATATGTTGCACGCTGCGCATCTGAAACATCTCCGACCCTCTCCATAAACTCCATGTACTCATCCAATGTTGCTTTACCTGTACCGTCTGCCTCCTCAAAATCTAAATAGTCTCTACTGGCTATCCAAATAAGTTCCCCTTTTGTAGATATTTTAGCTTTAGGATTTGCAAGTTTCTTTGCTATCTCAGTATTGGTCATTCCTAAGCTACTTGCGTACTCCGCAAATTGTTCTTGAGGAACAGACGCATGTACATCCTCTCGTATTACTACACGTACTTTACCGTCAGGTACTTTCTTATCCCTTCTAGGCGTATTAGCTTTTAACCAACTGTCTACTTCTGCTCCTACGTCTGCAAATTTCTTAGGTCCATTTGCTCCTTTTGTTCGTTTAAAGAACGATGACGTTGTATAGAATCCTGGAGATCCAAATATTACTAGGCTCTGCTCAATTGCAGTTACAGTGTGTATACGATTGAATACATTAAGAATCTTATTTACTTGTGCTATTGTAAGAATAGCCTTAGGTGTTACTCCTGCATTTTCTAATACCTCAGAAGATAACATAGTAACATACGTACTGTCCTCTGCAGAATTCACCGTGAATATGCCAGCATTAACAGCTGCCTGGAGTAACTCGCCACGACGGACTTTTTCTTGTGCTTGCAGTTTAGCAGTTATCTCTCCGTCGTAAGTAGCTAAGAACTCATCCACGGTCATTTTAGCTAGATCCCCAAGAGGTAATGGGCTATCCCCTTCTACCATGTACTCATAGAAGATCAAGCTCTTACTTGCCTCGTTGTATGTGTCGTATAAACTACTAGAGTTCATAGAGTTATTGCCCTTTCCAGCTCTAAGCTTCATCTGCACAAGCTCTTGGCGCAAGTAAAGTTTAGACTGCTTTAGAAATGCTTTCTGGGTAGTTGGTATTTTTGAAAACAAAGATTTGTTTGAACCTTTTACCTTTGGGCTACGCTCAGTTAAATCTAATACAAACTCTGTCTTGCTGTCCGCAGATGCAAGCATTGGAATCTTACCCGCAAGTACAGAGATAAATTCTGTTTGGAATAATGTCTTAGGAGATACATCTTGTAAGTCCTGTCCCCTTCGAGAGGATTCATCACTAACACCCTGCAGTGATCCTAATCCTATTTTATACCCATTTGAAGCACCATCAATAAATATAGACCCTTGAAGTACTTCCTTTAGCTCACCGTTCTTTAACATGTGCGCCGGTACTTTACCGTTATTTAACCTACCTACAATATTTGTTGCGTAAGTATTATTAATAACACCATACATGCTTTTACCTGTAGGGCTTTGGTAGGAGAAGTCCAATGTTTCAGAACTCCGGTCAGCCTCCAGTGTGGCAATCCTTTGAAGTCTGCTGAACGCGCCTGACTCCTTAGAGAAGAAGTCGATCATAGGAACATTTTTACGCTTCAGTAGCTGCCCAACAATGTGTAAGAACTCATCAGAGAGAATTTGCTTCTCATCTGTAGTCAAGGTCTCCGGAGATGTTATATCTATACCGAAGTATGGAAGACCTGCTACGATAGCATCAAGCCCTAATGTCTCTACATTATCTAAGAACTCTTGAAGTGTGAAATTCGTACCCATGATTTTCATATTCTTGTTCGAATCCAGTATAGCAATTCCCTCCTCATTCACAGTGAACATGCTCTTCTTCTGACGTGTAAGAGTCATAAGGTTTGCACTGAACCTAGCAATAACCTGAGTAGCCTGTCTCTCTCCTGCTGCAGGAATAAGTCTTATACTAGGCTTACCCTCTGCATCCTTAGAGCGTAGGGCAATTACATCAGATGTGACAAACTTATGGAACTGCTGCCTGAACAATCTTTGCATTCTAAACTCTCCCGGAGTTAATGCATCCCCTTTTGTGGCCTTTAGTCTCTCTATCAAGACTTGTACAGGACCTCCTGGGCCTCCATACTTATTATGAGTTGCTGCTATCTCTTCGAGTGCTGCAATCTGATCGTTGAAATCTGCAAGTCCTGATAACTTACGTTGTAGCAGATTAGAGAATGGTCTCCCATCAACTAAGTTATGTCCAAATGCAGTATTTACAGAGCCCTTTTTAGGAGCAGGAAGTGTAGCTATAAGCAATTTAACTACTTGTGGGGTAGACTCTTTAATATCCATCTCAGTTACATCTTTGATGTTGTACTGTCTACTGAATTCTTTACTCTCCTCTACTGCATCCTCCTCCAGTCTAACCTCGAACTGACTAAACCATTCCATAATCGCTCGGTTTATGTTCCTTTGATTGTACCATATGGACTTGAACTCTGCTACTGCTTCATTCTGCTCTTCTGAACTTAAGTCAGAAAAATACCCTCCTGGCTCAAACATCTTACCTACATCCCTCTTGTATACATTCCAAGAGTCTGTTAGTGCAACATCAAATTTGAGCTTAAGAGCTTCTGAATTCTCAGAGGACTCAAGTCCTAAAAATTCCGATACAGATAAAGAGTCACTTGCCTCTAGCACTTTAAACATGTTCCCAACTATAGTCTCCACTATATCTCTGCTCTGCTCCACATTTAAATTTTTATCCGTACCCTGAATTTTAATTTTCAGATCCTGGGATAACTTAAATGGATACGCAGACTCTTCTATCTTAGAGTATGTAGTAGCTTGTATTTCTTGGAAGAATTCTACTAGCTGTTGTCTATCCTTCGCAGGTCCGTATCCGGTCAATAAATTTAAAAAATCTTTTAGTGCTTGGAAGAACTTTTGTATCAACGTTTGATCTGCCCTAGTTCCTTTACCTACAACATACTCTGGTCCAGCTATCATCCAATTTCTAAACTCCTCACTCATTCCCTCCTCTACGTCAACCTTAACACCTGTAAGCCTACTATATGCATCATACAGTTTTTGGCGTGCTTCAGGTGTCGTGAACCTCCCTAATACAATGTGTACACCCTCGTGGTACACTGTACCTTTAGTAGAAAGATCAGATAGAATTACTCTAGCCGCGTTTATTGTACGACCATGAGATGTGCCATCTATAAGACCACGTCGAAGAGAGAGTGGAAGACCTAGAAATTTATTCTTGTGCCATTCAATCTCTTTAGCTCTTTGCTCAGTAGTAGCAGGAGCCATATCAACCTCATTACTATCTATTAAGTCTTGTACAGTACCTGTAAACCCTTCAGTGCCTGCTTCAGCATCTGGCAGGTCAAAGATAGAATTTGCTCTATCCTGGGGATCTGTAAATGTAGCAGCGCCCCTTGCAAGATCCTCTAAGGAGGTACCTTGAGGCTCAGCGCCTTGTAGACTATCTAAAAATGCTTGTTCATCTTTAGCATCTATAATTTGAAATCCTCCTGTAATTGATTGTCCTAATGTTTCCCCTTGTGGTTTAACTTCAGCACTAATTACAGGTGTCCCTGCTACAGATACAATTTCTGCTGTGCTTAAAACTGAACTCTCACCAAGAGTAAGCTTATCGAAAATAGTGCTAAACTTATCTGTGGGAGACAGATTAGCATTTAAATCCTCAAGTACTTTCAGAGCAATTAAAGATTCAGCATCTTTATTCACCGTTTCTAGCTTACCCTCAGAATTAAGTACAATAGGAGCAGAGAGAGCATCGCCACCAGTATTTGTTAAATTTAAATTGTACTCCTCACCCACTACCATACCGTCTTTGTTGACTACCTTATAGTTAGCAGTAACCCCTGACGCTGTTGGAGTAGATACATCCTCAGCCGCTAATTTCAATGTGTCAAGATCAGTCCCTTGACCATAGCCTTGAGGCTGCATTTTTTTAGCATTAGATTCCTTTCTCACCTGCGCAGCTGACTTAGTTGCTGATGAAGATATAGGGAAAAATAGATTCTGTCCCCTAAACTGTGTATTGCTAATGTCCTTGCTCTGAGGAACTATAGCTGCACCCAATGGGGTATCTAAAATATTCTCTCTTGGGAACATCAAGTACTCCTCATATGAGCCGTACTCCTTAGTTGAGAACTCACCGGTCTCGGATAACTCTAATGAAACGTATGCCTTTTTAAACTTAGCCTTATTGACATTGTGCCAAACAGTAGTAGTCATCCAATGCTTAACTTTATCTATGGACGCTTGATTTCCTATAGGCTCTCGAGAGATAACCTTTTCTCCTGTATTTGGATTTATAGTTGTAGTAACACTTTCTGCTTCTAAATCTAGCTCCTTTAGTTGAATAGAGTTTGAACCAAAAATAAGATACTCTATACCATTCTTTGTCTCAGTATACATCTGAGTTGCAGTAGTATTGTATCTAAACCCTAATATATCTTTTAAGTAGTCTTTTGCATCTACGTCTGTTCCTTCTGCAACTGCCTCTCCCCTAGATAAGCTTTTAAGTAACTTAAGTGAAATATCTGCCTCAGTTTCCGTAAGACCTCTACGCTGCATTCTGACAGTCCTCCCTTTGTAGGTAGCATACACATCTCCCTTCCTCAGCTTTACTAATTTCTTCCCTTCTACCGCCCAGTATACACCATTCACTACCTTTTTCGTTGCCCCAGGAACCGCTACAAATAGCTCAATATCTTTAATACTCTCTATGCCTGCTTCTGTTATCCTATCTACCACTGATTCAAAGACCGGTTTCCCTTTAGGGTCCAACTGTAGAACGTTTGAACCTCTACTAACCCCGTCAACAGGTATAGAAACACCTCCAGCAGGTGCGTCAATAATACTTTGTCTATATGCTACAAAGTCATTGTGTCTGCTGTTTAAAAATGAAGTGCGTTGTGCCTCAGTAGAAAGAGTCTTAGGGTAATATACCTTCTCTCCCTTAGGATCTGTCACAGGTAAAGATGTATACACAAAATTACCGTCTACTTTATATGGAGTACCATCTGCATTAGACAGTATTAAAAGTACATGCTCATCAATACCTTCTCCAGGTATAAATTCACCGTCTAACTCCGGCGCTTCATTTGTCTTTTTAGTAACAGCTGTTAAGCGTAACTCTTTAAGTTCACTCTCTGGTAAAACTGAAATTGTTTTAAACCATCTCCGCTGTGGAGTAGTCATAATGTCTTCCTGCACAACACCATTTACTATTCCATGATTCTCTCTGTTCTTATCTGTTTTATCGTTCCCAGTAGTATGCCACCAACCAACTAGTGCAATACTAGATTTATTTCCCCCGCTCACGGCAGGAGGCCCATCTGGTGTAGACGGAGGATTAGGAGTAGGATCACTACCTACGCCGTGCGTAGAAGTTCCATTATCTTCTGACCCTGTTGTACGCTCTACTTCCCCATCCTGAGTTAGGCTTGACCCTAAAACATCCGGCTGAATTGCAATAGGCGACTCTAGCGCTGCATGCTCCTCTAAGTAAATCGCACCAAGCTGATCTTGTAAGGTTTGGTATGCTTGTGCAAACGTTATAGCACGTTGAACTTTTTCAACTCCTGCTAATTGTGATTCCCAAAGATCTATCAATGCAGCTTCTCTTCTTTTTGCTGCCTCTAATTCCTGCAGTAACTGCGCTAGCTTCTCTTCGCTAGCAAAGAAATCATCTTTAAGTAATTTATTTTCCTCTTTTAGTGCACTAATCGCAGACATTCTTTGGAACATGTCCTCTGAAAGGTTTTCTTCAATAGAAGTTTCAAACTTTGCTCCGTCAGTTTTTAAGAACTCTATAATAGCAGGATACGTAAGCTCGACCCCAGGGTATAGGTTTTGGAACTCCTGCACTAAGTGCGCAAGTTCGTCATCTACCATAAGGTCCTGTATTGAAGCAGAGAAAGTACTTAGATTTTTAATATCCTCTGTAAGGATAGCGATCATGTCCTGAACCTCATTTAGCAGTTGATCAGTAGTTAACGTAGCCGTAGTAGCCTCAACCATAATCTCCCCAGGAGATTTAAATCTGGTGTTACCTGCCATGTCTTCTACAATACCCTCAATACCAAGCTCGTGTATAGCATCTCTACCTAACGACGCTTCATACGCAGCTCTTTCATTTAGAGGCATAGCTTGAGAGAATCCAGGAGACTCAATCTCAGTTAACAATTTATCGAATGCTTCTTTATTAGCTATAAGAGTATCCACATCTGCTTCAAGATCTGTCTTTTGCGCCACAGCATTGTCCAGCTGATCGCCCAGTTCTATGTAGAGCTCTTTTATCTTCTCACGCTTTACCGCTTTTCGTGGAATAGCTTCCCCCTTATTTGGCCCTGTTTGATAAACAGACCCTTCTGGAACTCTTATGTTTCCACCTTTATCTTTCTTTGCAGCTAATGTTTTAGCCCAAATATCCATTTGCGCAAGTATATCTTCTACCTTCTGTGTTATCTCAGCAATCTTGTTCTGAGTTTCTATTATCTTTTGCGGTTGGGTAGTACGAATATTGTCAATCGCCTCTACAATCTTACGCTGCTCCATCTCAATAGGAGAGAGCACGCTTCTGCCCGGCTTAAATCCTAACGCACCATTTGGTCCCTCCTGAAGCAAGTCATTTATATTGACCTGATCTGTGGGATCCTTAACGTTAAATAGAACAGAGTCGCTTTCTGGCACCCATTTGTAGTACCCTATATCTCCGTGAAGATCTTTATTAACTCTGAACTCTGATTCCTCAGTGGCAGTCCTAAAGTCTTTTAAATTTTTGTCCCGCAGTGCTTTTTCAGAATCTTCAATTAGCTTTCTATCTGCCTCTGCTGCATTCTGGTCCATAAAGAACTCTACCTGGGTGAGTGCCTCTTGTTGACCTTCCTTAGTAAATAGACTATTATAGTAGCCTAGGAACTCCTGTCTCCGTGCCCTAAGCTTACGTAGATCCCGTAGAAGGCCAAGCATTTCTTCTTGCTTTTCTACTTTTGCAAACTCTTTTGGATTGTTCTTTGCAAATAGCTCCATGTGCTTTCCGTCATCAACAGAATTCTCCTGCATACCCATAGAGATATTGAGTTGGTGCACAAGCAGTTCCTCATTTAATGCAGCAACAACTGCCTCAGGCAATTTCTTTGGATCACTGTCTGGTAACTTGTCGTTCTTACTAAGAAGAGACATTATGTTTCTAGCACGTGCTCCTAAGGATTCCCTGCTAGATCCACGCATTTGCTCTTGGAAACCTTCCGCTCCTGTTTCTGTGCGTAAAGCCCCTCCTGTGACCTCATCTAATTTGGCTATTAATTCCTCCTCCCGCATATCTACATTTTCAATTGTAGACGCAGAGTGAATTAACTGCTCTCGTATAATATCATTTAAATCCTGAGCCGTCGATTCCCCAGTTAAGTGATGACCAAATTGAGAGACAGCTTTATTTATATCTTCTTGGCTCCACCCCTCGATCCCACTAAATTTTTTATCTACAATCTCTGTGACCGTTTTAATCTTCTCAGCTTTCGTAAGCGCAGACTGCATTACCTTTCGTTTGCGCTCTGCTATTTGATCTTCAGACCATTGCTCTTTTTCTGCAACCTCAGAGTATCCAAAGTCACTGACAAACTCCTCATTGTCCATGTCCTCAATCATCTTGATGTTATCTACCACATCTTGGTACATACCCGCTTCAAGTCTAGAGGTTACAAATGAATGGAACTCATCATTCTCAGCGTTCTTATATGTGAACATATCGTTCTCCGTCAAGGCACCATCTTTCTCTTCCTGTAAGCGTACTACACGGGCGTAGTTTTGTGCTCCTCTCTTCAGACTTTGTAATATATC
>Ga0307984_1000367_pt1 | contig 20219 bp, 23 predicted proteins | sample EllFjometageno78_FD_203169 | JGI IMG/M metagenome (GOLD analysis project Ga0307984, IMG submission 203169) | Marine microbial communities from Ellis Fjord, Antarctic Ocean - #78 | ecosystem: Environmental > Aquatic > Marine > Unclassified | place: Southern Ocean | collected 2014-10-09
GTATTACTTTTCGTATATACTCTTCATCATTACAAAGGTGTGCAATTATAATTTGCTCAATATTATCCATTCTTTAACTCTTCCTCTATGAATTCTTTTCGTATTTGCTCTATGCAAGGTTCACATAGATACAAGTCTTTGTCTATACTATTAAAACATAAAGCGGCTTCCATGTCAACAATTGTACCCAAACATTTATCACATTCGTGTGTGTTGTTGGTGACTCCGCCATTACTCATCCGAGTATGCTGCTGAAACATCTTCCGAAGTGACTTCTTCATTCATGATACGTTCACTTGAGATAATATATCGGCGTTCGATCCACTCATTGAATGACTTGTCAGATAGAATTGGAATCCAAAACTCTTTGGTATCAGTTTCTTTACGGCGAAACTTCTTGCTGTCAGTACCATCACTAGCGATTTGATACCATCCATTAGAGGGTTTGACTACATGACCAGCCTCGATAGCCATGTCTAACAGCCCTGACCACTTGCTGATGCCGCCTTCAAACGTAACTTCAAGTGGAATCTTAGACTTCTCTCGGACGAATCTTGATTTCTCCACGTTGATAATGAAATTGTAACCAACGACATCACTACCCGTTTTCTCTTGCTGTCGACCAATAATAAATATCTCGTTTGCGGAATAATAAATTCCAGTTCCGCCTGAAACAACCGCTTTAGGAAACATCCCAATTTCCATATAGGTATGATTGACTACGATTGCAGGAATATCTTTGATTGTTAAGTGTGGTGTGATCATTCTAAACAGCGACTTCATTTGTTTGGCGCGGGTCATATCAGCAACAGACTTACCATCAAGCGCATCATCAACTTCTTTCTTTGATGCTAGGTTGCCAACAGAGTCAATGATAATCATTACATGATCGCCTCGTTGGAAGCCATTCATCTGTGACATAACATCATGCTTTAACTGCTCGATGTCGGTGATGGGTGTATGGATCACTCTATCAGTGTTGATGCCAAAGCTGGTGAAGTATCCCTGTGGTGCCCCAAATTCTGAATCGTAAAATAAAATGACACCATCATCGTACTTGTCCAGATAAGACTTAGCCAACAGCATTGCAAACGCTGTCTTAAAATGCTTTGATGGACCAGCGAATACGGTCAGCCCGGGTGTTAGACCACCATCTAGTTTGCCACTCAGAGCCACGTTCAATGCTGGCACCGAAGTTTGAATCAGGTCTTTCGATCCGAAAAACTTGGAGTCTGTCAGCACAGAACTCTCTTTGATGGTTGAATTACTTTTTATCTTGTCAATTAGGCTCATATATTATACTCTCAGTTGTGTTTGGTTCACGAAAATAATCCAGCGAGTGATGCAACTGGTCTGGGATTCCAGTTGAGGCCTTGCGTGATTGTGTTCATTGGTTCAATAAATGCTTTAGTAAACATCATATCATAATCCACGTAGCGATGCAAGTCAAATTCAGGAGGTAATTTACCATTGAATCCTATCACATTTTCAAAGATGATGTTTGGCTCTTTGAGATAGATAAATTTAATCTTATCCCCTTCCCTAATCTCCTGATACTTGTGTGTTAATTTAGCCCCACGTAATTGGTGATTGTACATCAATGCACCACGAACATGCATTGGAGTACCCTTGGAATATATGTGGGATGATGATGAATACTTTTTTAGATTGTTGCAGCCACGAGGGAAGGCAATCTGCTCTGGTGTCATATCTTTGAATGCTTGCCATGTCGCATCAACAAACTCTTGTAGGTCTGTCTCCTCCGCAGTCAGGCACAGACGCACCGCTTCTTTAAGCGACTTACGAACTGGTGCTGGCGTAGATGAGCGAACAATTTCTAAGCCCATGACTTTCAGTTTAGGCTCGGTGTACCGCACTCCCTCATTGTCGTATACATTAAGTGCGTATCGTTTCTTGGCGATCCAGATACCCGTGTCGGCGATTGCTTCTCGCTTAAAGAATATCTTCTCATCAAATGCATTCATATATCCACATATGTCAGCCATGGCTGCGTTGATTGCAGGCTCTAACTTGTCTGTGGTTAGTTTGTCGATTGCATCAATGATTTGATCTTTGGTCATGCCCTGCATGTACTTCTCGACCAGTGGATCAAGGGTGATATAACATGAGTCAGTATCAGAATAGAAGGAGTAGTTGATGCCCTCGGTACCGACAAACTTATTTAGATATTCATCAAGTGCTTTGGCTGTCTCTCGGATGATGAACTGACCAGTCAGGGTAATGCCCTCCGCAATTCGCTCGTCAAAATATCTGAAGTACTTATTGCCCATCGCGCCAAACAGGGAGTTTAACTGAATCTTTCTCGCCATCTGGAAGTTGTTGTATTTTGCGATATCATCCAATAGCTTGGGATCTTTGGTCTTCTCGTATTCACGCTCGGCATCTTTCATCAGCTTCTTGTATCGCTGGCGATCATCGAAAAACTTCTGCGTTATCTCTGGAAACAAGCCCTGTGTTTCGCGGGTGAAACAGTAGCCGTTAGCTGCCATTGAGAGATTCTGTTCTTTCAAATTTGAGGTATCGTGGCGCCGTTCTAATAGAGAATCGACTGTGCAATCTAGTGGGCTGACATCCGCGAACTTCTCTGGTGATAGATTGTGTTGCATAATGATTGATGGATACAGAGAGGTAGCATCAACAGACACAACCCACTTGTACTTGCCTGGGACTGGCTCTTGAACATATCCACCTTTGATGCCCGTCTGTTCTGCAAATCGCTTCTTCTGAGGAATCATTATGTTCTTTTCAAGAAGGTGATTATACAACAGACAATCCCAAGTTCGTACTGAGGAATAGACATCTTCAAAGTTACACTTGGAGTCATATGCCATCGTGGCAATCAGTTCGATCAACTTCATCTTGTCTTCAAGTTCGTCAACAATCTTGGCATCGATGATGTTATAATCGATGAACTTATTCCAATCATTCTCATAGAACTCACGAAAAGTCTCGTACTGATTCTCCAGCTTGTTCTTACCAAGTTCTACTTCAGCAATGTAATCAAGTTTATATGACTCCTGGGCTGCGTAGGTGAACTTCTGATAGAGATCAAGATAATCTAAGTGAGTAACCCCTTTAATGTCGTATGTAGTCCTCTCTTGATTGTGAATTGTGATGGTGCGCTTGCGGGTCATGTTGAATGGGCTAAATGAATTCTTAGCGTCATTGCCAAAGATACGACCAATACGAGAAATCAGATATGGAATATCAAAGAACTTGGAATTCCAACCAGTGATGATATCTGGATACTCCGAGACCCACCAAGACATAAACTTTTCGAGTAGCTCGTACTCATCAGCACATGCGATGTATTCTACATCTAGGTCGCGTACTTCATCAGATACACATTTCCACTCACCAGTTCCCCATGTGCGAATCTTCTTGGTTAGATTATCTACCATCGAGATCAACAGAACTTCTTCTAGGGGATTGTCTACGTCCGGAAAACCATGCTCGGCAGTGGTTTCAATATCCATTGCCTGTATCGATAGTGCAGACAGATCGAATTCTATGGCACCCGGATAGTTTCTTGTGATGTACTGATATGTCAGATCCGTCTGCCCATAGATGGGATAGTTGTCGATCTTACTGTACTTGTCCATGAACTCTCGGCAGTCATTGTTGTCTGCAAACTGTATGGACTTCAGCGGCTCCCCATAAAGGCCGCGATGCTCTGAGTTAGAGTCACCACGGACATAAAGAGTTGGCTGGAATGGCTGCCGTTCAACGAACTTCTTACCGTCTCGCACTCCGCGAGTCAGAATGTTGTTGCCGTACTGCCATGCAAATGAATAAAAACTTGACATTAAATACCCTCACTATTGAATACATATTATAACACGGTAACAGTGGTAATGTCAAGCATTATCCTTCAAATTTTGGAGGTAAATCATCTGATGGTTCAGCCGTAGGAACTGAGACACCGGGATGGCGGTATTTGTTGCGATACTGTTCCACTATCTCGGTAGTTGGTGCATACATACCGACTAGCTTGTCAGTAACGATTGAGATTTGTCCGTCATGAGCCGCGGGACAAAATGGGCTGAAAACAATTTGGAATTTCTCTGGGTCTTTATCCATTTCCTTAAGAAATATCAGTGCTGGATTCTGCATCATATAGCGACTCTGTTCCTTTTCCAACTTGAGTATGCAGATTATATCTTCCCCAGATACCAACTTTACACCACAAATATGTGGCTTATCTCCCAATTGGTCAACTGCTTTGCTTGTCTTCTTACTTGTCTTCTTGCTCATAACGGACTACTCCTAATCATAATATAATAGTTAACTAACTCAATTTCTTTTCATCAACTTTCTTGCAACAGCTCCTTGCTTGATTCGGGCTTAATCGAAGTAACCTTAATTTCTATGGTTTTCTTCTCTTCTGGCACGATTCGAATAAGTAAGATGTTAAGCATACCATTCTCAAACGATGCACTTTGAACTTGAACACCTTCCGCTAATGAAAAATGTCGAGTAAAGTTTCTAGCGGCTATTCCTTTGTGATAATACTCTTTCTCCTCTGCATCTCCACTATCTCGTTCCTGTATGCCCTGAACGATTAGTTGATTGCCTTCTGGTACTACGTTGACGTTAAATTCGTCCTCGCGAAAACCAGCGGCAGCGATTTCGATAGAAAATTTATCGTCATCGAGTTTTACTATGTTGTATGGTGGATACGGCGCAGGAGAGGATCCTGCTGTCATGCTATCGAACATTCGGTCGAACCCAATTGCATGGGACTTCCAATCTTCAAAAATTTTACCAACGTCTATACTTGTATACTTTCGTACCATTTTCATTCTCCCTTTCAGCGAGATTAATTGTGAGATCCTTGCGGCATCTCGTTTGTGCTAGAACACTTTCATGTCTCTAGCGATTATTCGGTATTTCTACCGTTTCTTACCTATATTGTACTTTGCAACCAAAGACCATTCACCCTTCTCTTTGAATGCTAAAACTTTTATCTGACTGAGCGGCGCGGTGTCTTCAAAGAATGCATCAGAATTAATGACAACAACTAAGCCCCAATCGGACAGCAACTTAGCAATCGTGTTTCTACGTTGAATATCGTTCTCGGTAAAGTCTGCTGCTTTGCCATCCAATGCAAATAGCTCTTTAAAATGCGTGATGAAATATCTACCCTGCTTGTGCAGGATATGACATGATTGATACAGAACTTTATCTTTTTTAGAAGCGACCCCGATACGGGATAATGTTTCACGAACTTTTAAAAAATCATCTGCATTCTTTAGATTTATCTCCAGTGGACTATATCCAGGGAAATCAATATCAAAGAAATCCTCACTCATTATTAATTCCTACGAAAACTTACGTCATGTTGTTGGTGGCTTTATATCTGTATTTATACAAATTATACTTTACCACCCCTCGACATTAGTTTTTCTATACTCACTAGATCCTCATCAGTAAGTATTCGCATGGCTTCTTGTGCCTTGGTATTGTTGTAACCAAAGTAATCTTTAATCAGTTGAAGATTCTCTTCTTTCTCTGGCTTCAACCATTTATTGTATCGTTTGGCTTTTCGTATCAGGCTCCGTAGAAAATCGTATTGCATCTTAGCATCAAGATGTGGGCGTGAATTCATCTCATTGGCTAGTTTGACAGTATCTCTACCATACGACAGTGCCTTGTTAACAATAAATGCACTGTACTGTTTCTCTGACCAATCATCGACAATCAGATTCTCTTTAGTATAGTTGATACTGTTGGCAAAATCAAACGGGCTGATGGACTTCTTCTTGACCTTATATGTCTCTGGATCAATGGCTTCATGTGCCTTCACTCCAAGAAGTTTCTCTAAACTCAAGAGAACATTACCTTCTTTAGATTTGGTCTGAAGTATCCGTCCGGCTTCATTACTTTACCTGCCTCGTCTTTGATCATTCTGCCATCAACAACTTTACTATTGTTTGATGCTCGAACTTCATTCCAACATGCTTCAATTGGTATGCCAAGAGTCGATGCAAGGCCGCTGAGAACCCATATAATATCACACACAGCATCGGCTACTTCAACGATATCTTTATTCGCGAATGCTTCCAGTAGCTCTTCATACTCCTCGGTGATCAGATTCATATAAAGTTGTTCTTGCTCTGTCGCGGCAAAAGCAGGAACAGTCTTGGTTGGTTGGTCGGCACTTCGCATAAATTTTTCTACGTCACTTTGTATATCCATCACTTCATCTCCACGCTAGCCATAATGTCAACCAGACATGCAGTAAGATTGATTTCTGGATCTGCTACGAAGGCTGCTTTGTATTGATAGTCAGCAATCAATAGTACCAAGTGTGGCACCTGCTTTACTTTGTCGATCAATGCATCATACACTTTACGATAAATGCCCTGCGGATCACTGTCAACGTTGTTGGCAACCCACTGGCGCATCTTCTTAAAGTCTTTATCTTTGAGACTGTCGATCAATCCCTTAGTGTTGATTTCAGCAAGGTTGCTTAGTATACCTTCATCGATGGTACCACCAACAGAGTATCGCTGAAGTTCATTAAGAACCCTACGGTAGTCGGGAAAGTATTTCTTGAGCAGTTCAGCAAGAACCTTATCTGAATATTTTACACCCTCTTCATCGAGGATAAACTTCATTCGCTTGTGAAAACGAGCAGCCATTTCTGGTCGTGCTGATCGATCAAGTTTGAAATCAATTACAGTGGTCCGACTGTGCAGTGGCTCAATGATTCGATTCTTGAAGTTGCATGTGAAAATGAACCGACAGTTCTTTGAGAACTCCTCAATGAAACCACGCAGAGCAGGCTGAGTTGAGTTGGGATTTAAGTAATCAGCCTCATCGAGAATGACCACTTTTGGCTTGTTCTCAAATGACATCGTGCTTGCAAAGTTCTTAATCTTGGTACGCAGGACATCGATACCAGACTCTTCGGAACCGTTAACAACAATGTAATCACATCCCAATTCATGACACAGGGCACGGGCAACCGTAGTCTTGCCCGTGCCCGCGGTGCCGCACAACAACATGTTTGGAATCTCGCCTGCTTTTACAAACTGCTTGAATACTTTTAGCTGCGAGTCGGGTAAGATACACTCGTCTAATGTTCGTGGGCGATATCGCTCAACGAATAAAAACTCTTTGTTTTCCATGATCACTCCATTCATAATATAATATATAGTTTAACTCATTACTGCTTTGGAGTCAACAGATTCAAACAAATCTAATTGCAGATTCCTCCCTGCTGGTGCTGGTACTGGGCTCTCAAGTATAACGTACTGTAGTAACTTGTCAGGAGAGGTTTCTCCATATGGATCATCTTCTGCATTATCACATTTACCAGGCTCGATCCAATATTTCTCAACAACACCATCATTGACTAACATGGCATATCTCCATGATCTCATACCAAATGACAGATTGTTCTTGTCAACCAACATTCCCATGTTGCGAGTAAATTCACCAGAACCGTCTGGAATAACTTTGATGTTCTTCACGCCAGCCCATTTGGACCACTGATTCATGACAAACGAATCATTCACTGACAGGCAGTAGATATCATCTATACCCGCTTCAATAAATTGGGAGTGCATTATTTCAAACGATGGCAACTGAAGTGCTGAACACGTTGGAGTAAATGCTCCGGGAAGTGCAAATAGAATTACTCGTCTGTCTTTAAATATTTGATCTGTAGTTAAGTCTTCCCATTTAAATGGATTATCATCCTTGATAGTCTCATCCCGAACTCGGGTTTTAAATGTCACGGTTGGTACTAGTGTACCCACGTCAAGCTCTTTCATATCAGCCCTACCCTATCTGAGAGTTAGGATCAAGAGCTAACCAATACTTTGTTTTGTCATTCGAAAGATACATAAACTTCTTCTTGCTGAGGACAGTAACATAGTTAGCAGAGATAACCTTGAAGTTCTCAATTGGTATTCGGCAGTCAAACTCGCCATCGAATTCACCAATATCTTGGGTGTATGTATTGCTGCGGGGAGTAGATGGATCACCAACGCTCATCTTGACCAGGCCATTCTTAGCAACTACACTCAACATAGGAGCAGAGATTACAGCCGCGGCACGTTTCATTGTGTCGATCATCGTAGCAGTCAAATTGAATTCGTAGTGGTTGTCTACCTCGATTGTCTTATCGGGAGCTGCAACTATGATTGACTTATCGGCATAGTAATATTTGAACTCACTTGTGTCCTTACTGATGGTAATGCAATCTTCACCGAAATCAACATCGGTATCTTCCATCATAGTCAGTAGGGCAAGCAGACTATTCAAGTCATAGATAGCAAACTCGCGGTCGAAGGTTTCTGTAACCTCAGCCCGGGAGAATATATTTACCCCAGTTGATATGGTCGATAGAACATTGCCCTTACGGACAAGAATATTGCTGTTGATTGAAGCAAAATTCTTCAGAACTTCCATCGTAGTTTTTGATATTTTCACAGGTCTTCCTCACAGTTAGAATCAGTACAATTATTATATAATAAAATAGGGGTGTTGTCAATAGTTAAACGGTAGTATATTTTTTATAACAAAAAAACCTAAACAGCGATGTGGAGTTACAATTGAGAGAGAGGTCACACACATCGCTGCTAGGTATCCTTGCGGATTCGGTTATAATTTTAAATATGGTATGCTGATGTATTATCAACTACTGGTATGCCCTCTGTCCGGTCAGCAGTGACACTCTCTCTTGTGTCGTGTACATGTAACTGGATAAGGGCATAGTGTAGCACTTTCATTAGGTCTTTGCGGTTGTAACCATCTTTGTTGCCATATCTCTGGGCATACTTCATGATGTTACCGATGCAAAATCCATCGCCATGACCGCTATCAATAATAAACTCGGTTGCCTGAAACTTATTTTTGGAATAGTGTTGACTATAAGTATCATCCACATAATCCAGTAAGTCTCGTATTGCATTGTCTTCGTTGTATCTATAGTCAATACTCATTAGAAAGGCACCTCTTCATCGGTAGCGACTTCTTCAGTCGGATCATCAGCTAGTGATACTTCGTCATCTACTTTGGTGTAGAGGTCCAAGAACGCTTGCTTTGTGTCAGTGTCGAATCGATTAACACACAACTCGATTGCTTTCATCTTGTCACCGAACACTGAGAACGCTTTAACGATGTGTTCTAGGCGGCGGGTAGAGATCAGTTCATCGATGGCACCCTCGTAGAAAGTCTTTCGGATCACTTCAGCCCATGTCACGAGATTGGTAGCAAAAGTCTCATCAACACAGTCAGCGACTCGCATCTTGCCAAGCACGATTCTCTTCTCTTGGGCAGCAGATGGATACTCTTGCTCAACTGTGATTGCGAATCTCTCTAAGAATGCTTCATCTAAAATCTGGGCACCCATAAACTTACCGTCATCAGATCCGCGACCTTTAGTATTCGCAGTTGCGATGATAGTAAACCCTGGAGCCGGGGAGATGATCTCACCAGTCTTCTTGTTGAAGTATGGCTTGCCTTCCATAATAGCTTGAAGACACATTAGCTTGTTAGAGCCTCGGTCAATCTCGTCTAATACAAGCACTGCACCGCGCTTCATTGCGGTAAGTACAGGACCCTCGCGGTAGACTACGTTGCCGTCGACAAGTGTATTGCCGCCAATCAGATCATCCTCATCCGTCTCGATGGAGATATTAACTCGCATTGCTTCGCGCTTCAATTTCGCGCAAACTTGCTCGACCATCATGGTCTTACCGTTGCCGGAGAGACCAGAGATGAAAGTGGGATAAAACATTTTCGACTTGATAATACGAATTAGGTCTTTGTGAAAACCGAATGGCACATAAGTACTGTCTGCAATTGGAATCAGATTATCAATAGTCACTGATAGTTTAGCCTGGGTTAAAACCCTCGCGGCCTCCGCCGGAAGGGCAGAAGTATTTTGTGATACGATTGTCACAATGGGTTTCTGCTTGGCAGTGGGTGGAGCATATGGTGCGGGCGCGCCCGAAACATCATATTGACCACGCGCTACAGCATAGTTGCCGACAATATAGCCGACCGCTGAACCCTGTTTAGCTAAACCGAGACCCTCGGCAACCACATTAATTTCTTTTCGTGTGAGTGTACTTCCAGCAGTATCAACTTCGCGCAGGGCACTCAACAATATATTCACATCACTCATAATCTGACCTCTCTCAAAAAGGATTGTTTAACTTATTTAACTTCTTACTCAATCTAGAATACTATTATCGCATACAAACGGGTAAATGTCAACCCTTTTTTTACGATAGTTTCATTTATTTTCATGTCTTAGGCAACCTTATCAATGAAGCGATTAAGAAACACTCGGCTGGCGCTGCGACCTTTAGCGAACTTCATAAATCCACGCTTTAGATCACCCTTGGAGTTGGACTTGACTTCCAGATCTGAAGTGTCGACCTCAAGCCCCTTGCCACCCATTATCATAAACATTGCATCGTATGCTGTTGCGCCGATAACTTCCATGAATCCCTCAGCTTTGAATATCTTATGGGCTGCAGTGAATCCTTCGTAGTCATATCGGTTAGTCGCTGTAAAGTATGCGTCACGGACATCAGAAGGTCTTCCAGAGACCAAATTGAAGCAGATCATGCGCGACCCAGTGGTATTTTTGTAGTGGGTCAGCAGAGCCAAGAAGTAATCTTGTGAAGAGATTCCGCAGCCCATTCTATATCCATGGCCGTATCTATCAGTGGTTACATACTTGGTAGAGACTGCGCCCTCCTTGATATATACTTCTGAAACTTTCTTGCCGTCGCGCTTGTATGTTATGTGATTGTAGTCGGTGCCCTCAAGAGGAGAAACATCTTCAACCATCAGGGCTTGATCAGTATTGTATCCGTCAGTCAGAATGATTGTGTTCAGAACTTCAATTCTGTTGCGCTCTTTGAATTTGTTCGCAACATCACGAGCAACTAAGATTGCAGAGGATAGAGGAGTAGCAGACAGGTGCATATAGCGGGGGATTGAACCTCGATCCTGCATGACAACCCCTGGCTCAGCTGGGTAGTTATATCCGCTTGCGTAACCCAACAGACTCTTAAATGATTTGGCGTACATTGGAGCAGACAACTCGGATGAGATTAATTGAAGCAAACGAAAAGAATCATCATCAATGAAAAACTCTCCATTTTTGAGACTCTGCGCTTCTTGTAAGGCTTTCCGTGGTTGACATCTCTCGGAATCTTGTGCATTACTGAATCCATAAACATCAAATGGTATACCAACTTTCTTACAGAAGGATACCTGAATCAATAACTGTTCAAGGACATTGGACATCTCGCGATGCATACTGCCTGACATATCGACTAGCATAAACATGCCGTGATTCTGACCATCTGGTGTGGTAGTAGTTGACAAGAAGAGATCATCCGACACCTTATATGCCCATAATTTCTTATCATTCAGTAAGCCGGTTTTGTTCTCGCGAGATTTCTTCAGTGAAGTTGCTTTGCGGCGCATTTCAAACTGCTGTACTAGTAGATTGATTGCAGACTTATTCCGATTCTGGAAGTTCTTGAACAGAGTGGATTCGATTTCAGCATTGCTTCCACTGGCAGCTTGTCTTGCATAGTATCCCGATTTTCCTTCATAATACTCAGGAACATAATTCCAAACTTCGTCAGCTTGCATAACAAACGCGGAAGAATCGATCTTAGGAAAGTTGCCGTTCAGAATTTCCAAATCGGACATTTCGACCAGATTTTCTTCATTATTTCGGAATGCAGTGTCAGTGAGTGACTCTGGTTCCGGGGTGCCTTCATCGATTTCATCAGATCCTGATTTGCTTTGATCTTGGCTGTCTGATTCAACATCATCCGCCTCGTCATCAGCATCTTCATCAGTCTCGCCGTCAGAACCCTGAGAATCTGCATTATCTTCTGCATCAGACTCTTCCGTTTCATCAGAATCTCCCATCGTGGAAGTCTCACCAGATTCGCTATCTTCATCACTGTAATCGTGTGCAGTATTATCAGTCAATTGATCTTGCATGGCTTTTTCGTCTTTACTGTACTCATATAAGTCAGTGGCAACCGAAACAACATCTTCCCATGTCTCACATAACTCGGTTCGATTGACTATATACATCTCAGTTTCATCAAACTTGATTCCAAGCATGTTTCCACACTTGAATCTGAGATTGATTCTATCAATTAGGGGAAGAGAATCTAGGTCACGTCCTTTTAGACCGAAGAAATCCTTGTCCATTAACTCTTTGTAACCTTTAGAAAAAGACTTTACAAGGCCCGGATATCGTAGTTTAACTTTCTTTTCGATTCGAGCGTCTTCAATAACATTAAGAAAAGACTTAAAGCCCTGACCCTTTTCGCACAAAGCATCGTGCCATCCCTCCAGAGGAGTTTCTAAACCGTGGCTGATTTCGTGTCCCACCAGCAAATCATAGAGATCCACCGACATTTCCTTCCACCTGGGAAGAATGACTTTTCGATTCTTAAGGTCAAACATCGCAGTAGAGACATTTTGATGTTCTACGCTAATGTCTTCAGTTGCCAACAACTTGGCTAGGATACTTTTTTGTGCTATTTGCATTGGGACAAACTCTCTTCTCTCATTTCAGAATACTATTATAGCAAGTATCTAATCAAAAGTCAAGCGATTTTGGTCGGTTTATGCAATTATTTTCGGTCTGTAATCCTCGGTTATTTGGCGGCTTTCTTTTTTAATTGTTTTTTCTTTGGTGCCTCGGCAACTTTCTTTTCTTCTTTGCGCTCTTTTTCAAGTATTATAGTCTTCTTTTTGAGTCTAGCGAAGACATCATCTGGTGCCAACCAGACATCTTTACCGTCTATCACCGCTTGGATCTCGGCTTTACTAAAGAAGTGTGCATAGATGTCGTGCATTAAGTTGCTGATCCAATCACTGTCGTGCAGTACCTGGGAAGCCATTTCATTGCCCTTACCCCACGCGGCACCAGAATATGTGTGCACCATAAACTGGCTGTGGCTTGATATCTCACACACATCTCCCTGTAGGAAGATCATGGTTGCAGCAGACATGCAGGCACCTTCAATCGAGGTGACAATAGTGGCAGATGTCTCCCTCATTGCGCGTATTAGTTGTATTGCGGTGTTGATTTGCCCACCATATGAATTGATGTGGATATAAATCACATCTTCTGCTGTTGCTGTTCGGAACAACTGATTCCATTCTATATAGTCATCTGGTCCTCTTATCTCATCATGTAGGTACAAGTCGTATGTCCGTGACATTGTACGCTCAAAAATCTTGGGATTAAGCAATGCATCTAATTTAAACTCGCTCATAGTATCGGGTAACCGCCTGTATTTTCTCGATTTGTTTATCAATGATAGCTGAACGATTCGGCCAGTGGATGTACTCTTTGTCGGGATTTTTCTTTAAGTTGGACAGGAGTGGAAGAATGAGGTCTTCTAAGTCCCTCAACTTACCTGATATATCTCCTTCCAATAAAGTCCGATGCTCTGTTAAAACACCAGCACTATCCATGTCCAAGATCCTGTTCTCGATGTCGTAAAGTTTTTTCATTACGTCATCAAGTGCGCCATCTGGAAGTTCGGCGGCGATTGGTGCTTGTGTGGTCGGCTGTGTCGACGGTATCTCTTCTACTGCGGTGAATCCAAAATCGAAATCAGACATTGTTCTTTACCTTATAATTCTGCGCTACGGCTCTGTTTGAATATCTCATATAACTCCTCTCTGTTTACCTAGTCTTTGGTTCTCCGATTGAATGCTTTTACTCTCTTATCCAACGACTTCATGGCTCTATCAAGTTTTAATCTAGATACGCGGTGCATGAAATTGTATCCCAACATATGATCGTATTCATGTAATGCGACTCGTGCGGCTAGACCAGTATACTTCTCGGTTTTTTCTTCTTGATTCTCATCGAAATATTTTAACGTACATTCAATGGGTCTCTTTATATTTAGACGTAGCCCAGGGACACTCAGACAGCCTTCTCGCATAACCTCGTGTTTATCACTAACTGAAATCAATTGAGGATTGAAACACACTCGGCTAAACTCTTCTCCGCTGGTTGGATTTCGTACACCTATTGACATGATTGCCATATCTAGTCCGACTTGATTTGCAGCTAGCCCCACGCCACCAAGTTCTATCATTTTGTTTGTTAGTTTAGTCGCCCATTTTTTAGCGTCTTCTTCTTCAAAGTTAAATGGCTCTGGTACCTTCTTCAGTATTGGAGTACCGATTGGTACCAAATTCATTTCATCACTCAAATGTTTCATATTATGTTTACCAAAAAGTTGTAGTGAATATCAGTTATGACATTACCGAATAGTTTTGTTTCTTTTCAAATTTAATGACACTCCGAAATTTATCAAACAGGATGTCTCCTTTATGGGAGATCACGAAAACATTCGCATCTTCTCCTATAGTGTTTAACAAAGACATGACATAATCTGTTCCGTTATTGTCCAATGAACTGTCGAACACCTCATCCAAAATGAGTAGATTTGTCGCGGCACTATTCTTCATCTTAGCGATAGTGCGCCAAGTGAATAGTAATGCCAAATCAATTCTCTGCTTCTCGCCTTCACTGAATGATGCATAACTAAACTTGTCTCTATGTCTAGATTTGATAGTCTCGTTGAACTTCTCATCCAAATCAAACTGAACAAAGAAGTCCATTGAGGCTAGGTACTTATTTACCAACGAGTTGATAGCAGGTAGATATTGGCGAATAATTCTAGTCTTGATGCCAGTGTCTTTCAGCAGTGATGCAGCCAGTTTTAAATAATGTCCCTCTTCATTCTTGACCGACTTATCATGTTCTTTTTCCACAACAACTTTCGCAAGTGCTTTCAGCTTATCTTTTTCTTCTGTGATGTCTGCGAGGTTTACCTTTGCATGTGATATCTCAGCATTCAGTTTTGTCTGATATTTCTGGTTGGTAATAATCTCGTTGTTTATATCTACCAGCTTCTCTGACAAATCAATAAATTTTTCTAGTGTGTCATTTAATTGGGTGAACTCACTTTCAATTTTTTGATTCGCGTCTTGTAGTTCACCAATTTTTCGTTGTCGTTCTGTTTTAATCCCTGATTTAAAGTCATGTGATATACCTTGCTTACATGTCGGGCAGTCATCATGACTCTCATAAAAATCCAACTCTTTTTTTACTTTTGTGATTTGGGTATTAAATTGGTCTCTGTATCCTTGGAGCTTTTTGATTCTCTCTTTAGGATTTCCCAGTTGATCCTTCTCGCTGCTTGCTGTCGTTGCCTGTTGCTCAAATTTCTTAATCGCATCCTCGATTGCATCTATCTGTTCTTGCATGTCCGCTATTTTAATTTCTTTATCGTTCTCCAGAGTTTGCACATACTTGTTCTGGAGAATGGCTTTGGACTTGCTTACTTCAACGTCGGTTTCGATGTCTCTTATCGTATCTTTCAGTTTATTTATTTTTTCTTTGAGTACGACATTCATCACGGTAAATATTTGGATGTCTAGAATGTCCTCGATGATCTCCCTTCGACTGCCAAGGGGCAACTGCATGAACGGCGTGAAAGAGGCACTGCCGAGTATGACAATCTGAGTAAATGATTTATAGTTCAGCTTCAGAATGGCTTCTTCAAGATACTTTTGCATATCTCTCAGTGCGGCATCTTGGTCTATCATCTTGCCGTTACAATAAATCTCAAAAAAGTTTGGTTTGATACCGCGCTTAATCTCATACTCGTTGGTGCCAACCGAGAAGGTAATCTCTACCTCTAGGGATTTACCGTTGACCGCGTTTACTAGCTGAGGCTTATTGATACTTCTGAACGGCTTATTAAACAAAACAAAACACAGCGCATCAAGCATGGTAGATTTGCCACTGCCATTATCGCCAACAATTAAGGTACTGGTACTACGGGTAAAATCAATCTCCGTGAACGCATTGCCCGTTGATAGTAGATTCTTCCATTTTAATGTTTTAAATGTAATCAAACTATTATGCCTCCGATTGAGCTTCTACATATAGTGTCCGTAGCACCGACTTCAATTTGTCTCGATCTAGGTCCGTTGCAACATTGTCCACATAATCATTGAGTAAGGTCATTGTGTCTTCTAGGTTCACCTCAACTTCACCAACTGCATCATCCTCAAACTCTGAGAAATCTTCGAGTATTTTAAGTTCAATCAAATTGCATTGGTACAAGTTGTCGATGAATGCATCAAAATATGCAAAGTCATTCTTGCTTACAACTATAACCTTTACACAGGAATTATTAATAGAAGAATAATCGAAATCATCAAGTAAACTTCTAAAACTTGGATCGGTATCATCGAAATGAAACTTATGAAAGATTGTATATGGGTTCTGCAAAAATTCAACAGAGTGATCGTATGTGTCATAGATATTAAATCCTCTAGGATCTTCATAATCGGACCATGTAATTTCATATGGATTTCCAAGATATAATATATTGTCCGTTCTACTGCGATGATGGTAATGCCCACTACAAACTAATTCAAACCGACTGAAAGGAGAGATGTCTGAGCCATGATCGTTCGTAACGCCCTTGTACATTTGAAAGCCACTGAACTCAAAATGGCCGAAGACAGCCTCTGCATCAGTCTCTTTAAGTACGCGCATCGTATCGTCATAATTCTCACTACATATCCAAGGAACGAAAAGAATCTTTCTTTCATCAAAAGTGAGTTCGGTCACCTCAGGATAGATCGTAACATTATCATACTGGGCCAGCAATAATTCAGGAGAGTTTACTTTATTGGTATTCTTAAAGTATGTATCATGATTGCCAGGGATCATATGAATATCTATGCCCAGTGCCTCTGCTTTGTCAAAGAAGTATGACTTGCAACTCTGCAAGGTATTATAGTTGATAAACTTTCTGCGGTCAAATACATCACCGAGATGGAGTATCGTCTTAATTTGTCGTTCTACCAGTGTTGGGAAAAAGAACTCGTCATAGAACTTTCTAAAGAACCCATCAAACTGTATCGAGTCACCCCTCGCACCGAAGTGGGTGTCATTTATCGTAGCTATTTTAATTTTGCAATACCTTTAGTAGTGTTCTAGCTTGACTCTTAGCATCATCAAGAGCATGGTGGCTTACATCATCTTCCTGCGCTCTGATCTGAGCGTTGCTGATACCCATGAGGTTCATCACTGTCCTAAAACACATAACGTCCCAGTGCTTCCATGGGATCTTAACATCGGTGCGTGTCATGGCTTCTTCGAGTATTGTGATGTCAAACGAGGCACCGTTGCCCCATGGTTGTACTCGTGTATTGCCAATCCAATCACAAAATTTCTGTAGTGCTTCTGTTACAGGGATCGGGTCGACCATAAGTGCTTGCAATGCTTCGGGCTTTTGCTTCTGCCACCAGGCGATTGTGTTCTTGTCGATGTGTAGCCCGGCATCTTTGCATGTCTTGGCATCCACGTTAATATAAAATTCATCAAAGATACCGTCTTGTATATTGAATTTTACAGCGCCAATAGAGAGTATGGTTGCGTGGGCTCTAGTAGATAGAGTCTCAAGGTCAATCATAAGGTGTGTTTGGGTGGGCTTCATCTTTATATTTCTCCAGTTATAGATACCATTATATCACGGATATACATGCCTGTCAAGTACTTTCTAAATTTCCTTGAGTGCTTCGATCTTCTCTTTTGCCAGTGCTAATGCCTCTTTATCGTCAAGATATTTAGGGCGGCGCTTGGGGATCTTTGACTTCTCGCTGGCAAACTCTGCTTCGTGTTTGTTTGATTCATCGATTTTCTTCCGCATGTAATCAAGGAACTCTGTTGCGTGGATATCGTTTCCGTGATCTTGTGCGAGTATTTCAGAGAATTCCAGATTCTGGATATATCTCATCTTGGTACTCTGATACTTCTTCTCTTTCTGAATCCTACGAATAAATGCATAGTAGGTAATCTGCGTAAAGTACGCAAACGGATTGGATGATTTGGCGGGGTCAAAGTTGTCCATATATGTTATGCAGTTTTCGATGCCATCTAAAATCATCTCATCCCGAAATGTATAGTTGACAAAGTTTGCTTTGTATGCCAAATGATTTGCAATCTTAACAAAACATTCTCCAATGTAATCAGGAACTCTGGGTTTTGGGAGCTCGTTTTCTTCTACTGACTTCCATTCAATTACGAGGTCACGATGAGCAGATATGTTTAATAAAAACTCTTTATTGTTTACATAGTGTCTATTGGTACTGGCTTCTGCTTTTTTCACATTATTTCTCCATTATTTTTAAAAAGGTATTGACATTCCTGTGGATGTGTGTATAATAGGGTGTGTCCCTTTAAGAAAGAATACTAATTAATCTTATTATCTTTAACTGCTTTTAAGTATTCTAGTATATCATATGACTCATCTAATTGTTTGACATTCTCTGAGAAGAAAATCCGGCGAACAATTCTTCGATAATCTTCTAAGTATTTCTTACTGATAGGAGTCACATTTACAATCTGTTCACATCTAACAAAGAACTCAGTTTCATCTGAAAAAGGAATCCAGGGAACTAGAGAAAAGGATTCCATAATACCCGAATCAGTATCAGAATAATCTCTGTCTATTTTAAGGGGAGTAATCAGTCGCAATCGATTATCAGATTGTTCTTCCATACCGGCTACCAATTGCAGAGAATCAGTAAAAGTTATAACATTTACGGGTAAGTCATTCATCTATTTTCATCTTCACTATTTTATAATTAAAAGATTCTTCATTGTAAATCTTGATCCTTTCCATCATATGATTTAGGGTAAAGTTCTTCTTTGATTTCCAAGATAAATCATCTCCAAGATCAAACAAATTACAGACTGTCTTCTGCCCACCTCGTCTAAGCCCTCTACCAATTGACTGTAGATTTCTAATTCGACTCTTACTCGGTGAAGCAAATACAACATTATGCAAGTTTCTTATGTTTATTCCAGTAGAAAAAGTACCATATGAAGCAACTATTATAGCATCATTTTCTTCCTCTGTCAAGCGGCGAATCTCTTCTCGATGCTCTGTATCTGTACCGCCATGTACATAGAATACCTTGCGCCCCTTGACAACATGATTTTTTATCATATCATACAGTACCGCGCCATGCTTCTCAACATACTGATATAGGACCAGGGTGTTGCCCTTCTGGGCAACTGTGAGATTTGTGATCAATTTATTTCGTAATGGATTTCTCACAATCCAATCTATCTCTTCCTGATATGGCATCTTAGAGACTAGCTTCCTGTTCGCATCAGTATATTCCAAGAGCATACACACGATTTTTAATTCGGCTAGTTGTTTGTCATCCATCAGCTTCTTAGTGGACGTGACTTGATTGACTCTGCCAAACACCCCCTCAAGAACCAGGCGGTGAGTTTTGCTTCCATCTAATGTACCAGTCGTGCCTATGCGATAAGGTGCCGTAGTGCATTTGTCCATTATAGTAGTCAGCGACTTAGCTTTGAAGTTGTGCGCTTCATCACCGTAGATCACATCGAACTGCCCAAACCACACACCAGGGAACTTGTAGATCGACTGCCACGTGGAGATGATAACATCTTTGTCGTTGGTCTTTTCTTTACCACTGTAGATTCGATGACAGTGTTCATCCACGTCCCATTTATTGGCTGAAGAATAATCACCAAAGTCACCATACATTTGCTCAACTAGTGAAGTCGTGGGCACAATGAGTAATTGCTTTCTGCCATGAAGTTGATGATATCGAATCAACATATACAACATGAGAGATTTGCCACTAGCGGTGGGCGACAACAACAGGCTTCTGCCCTTCGATATTGCATGATTAACTGCTTCTATCTGATACTCCCTGGCTTCGATTGGCTTGTTCTGACTGTGCAGATCCAGATGCTTTGCGAATTTCTGTACCGCCTCTATTGTACTGTCTTCACCGAGGTCTTCCATCTCCAGCTTTGTTCTGTACTCTAGCTGTTCAGCAAACTCCAAAAGATAGTCTAGGAGACCAATGTACAATTCCCTCGTGTACATATTGAATAGTCTTGCCTTGCCATCCCAATATCTAGATTTATAGCTCGGCATAAATTTAGCACCAGGAACATCGAATGTGAAGTGGTCCACAATCTCCTTTGCGGTAGAAGGATCCGTGTCCACTATTAAGTGAACTTCATCCTTTTTGGTGATCGTAATCAAACTCATTTACATAAGACCATTTGTGAACTTGGACCATTCTATATGGTTTTTGAT
>Ga0307984_1000369_pt1 | contig 20131 bp, 20 predicted proteins | sample EllFjometageno78_FD_203169 | JGI IMG/M metagenome (GOLD analysis project Ga0307984, IMG submission 203169) | Marine microbial communities from Ellis Fjord, Antarctic Ocean - #78 | ecosystem: Environmental > Aquatic > Marine > Unclassified | place: Southern Ocean | collected 2014-10-09
ATTGCGGTGAGGTACACCTCTTCCCATTCCGAACAGAGAAGTTAAGCTCACCAGCGCAGATGGTACTGCTACGGCGGGAGAGTATGTCGACGCCAACCTTGGGGGCCCTTTGGGGCCCCCTTTTTTTTGTTCTAAAAATTTGCTACATGCATTATTTAGTTACTATTGTAGGCCGACCCAATGTCGGTAAATCCACACTCTTTAACCGCTTAACGGAATCACGTGAGGCGATTACGGATCCAACTAGCGGTACAACTAGGGATAGAAAGTACGGAAAGTCTGTTTGGACTGACCGTAAATTCACCGTGATTGATACTGGAGGCTGGATTACAAAAAGTGATGATACTTTTGAGGCCGCTATCCGTGCTCAAGTTGAGATATCAATAGAAGAAGCTGATTTAATTCTTTTTATGGTAGATGTCGGAGTGGGTGTAACAGATCTTGACCTTGAGATAGCGAATATGTTGCGTAGATCTGGCAAAAAAGTGATGGTTGCTTGCAACAAAGTCGATACTTCCGCCCATGATATAGGCAGTTCAGAATTTTATTCCCTTGGGTTGTGTGAGACCATCTATTCAATTTCTGCCAACAACGGTTTCGGAACAGGTGAATTGTTGGATGAACTTGTCAATCAATTGCCTGTTGAACCCGATGAAGACGAAAACAAATTACCCAGACTAGCTGTAGTTGGACGCCCTAATGTTGGGAAATCAACACTTGTCAATACTTTGCTTGGGAAAGAAAGGAACATTGTAACAGATATCGCTGGAACAACACGAGACAGTGTTCACACCAGTTATAACATGTTCGGATTTGATTTCGAAATTATCGATACTGCTGGCCTTAGAAAGAGGAAGTATATTGAAGACAATCTTGAATTCTATTCCACTGTAAGGACTGTAAAAGCGATTGATCAAAGTGATGTATGCCTTCTGTTGCTTGATGCTCAAGATGGCATGGAACGTCAGGACTTACATATATTTTGGCAAATTGTAGAGAGCTATAGAGGGGTTGTCATTGTCGTGAATAAATGGGATTTGATTACCAAAGATCACACGACAATGTCTGATTTTGAAGAGAAAATCAGAGAACGAATAGCTCCATTTACAGATGTTCCTATTGTCTTTACATCAAACCTGAAAAAGCAAAGAATTTTCAAAGCGCTTGAAGCATCTTTGATGGTTTATAAAAACAGAAGCAAAAAGATTTCTACCAGTAAGCTCAACGACTTCTTGCTTCCCATTATGGACAGGCAGCCACCACCTACTTATAAGGGGAAATACGTTAGAATTAAATATGTGACTCAATTGCCGTCACAGACTCCCACATTTGCATTTTACTGCAATCTGCCTCAGTACGTAAAAGATCCGTATAAACGATTTCTTGAAAATAAAATTCGTGATGAATTCGAATTGTCTGGCGTTTCTTTAAGATTGTTTTTTAGGAAAAAGTAAGTAAGTTGATGCTTTAATCATCTATTTTTACAAGATTCAGTATTGCTATAGTTTCATACTGAGTTGTTCGTTGTTATTGATATCCACTTTTCATTGTCACTATGAGTCATTTTTTTACTTCCGAATCTGTTTCTGAGGGTCACCCGGATAAAGTTGCAGATGCTATATCAGACGCTTTAATTGATCATTTCTTGGCATTTGATTCAAACAGTAAAGTTGCTTGTGAAACGATGGTCACATCGGGACAAGTTATTTTGGCAGGAGAAGTGAATTCCAATGCATATATAGACGTTCAAAAAATTGCCCGCGACACCATTAGGAAAATTGGGTACACGAAAAGCGAGTATAAATTTGATGCAGAATCTTGTGGAGTTTTAAGTGCAATCCACGAGCAGTCGGAAGACATCAATCAAGGTGTTGTAAAAGACAATCCTGAAGAACAAGGTGCGGGTGATCAAGGAATGATGTTTGGTTATGCAAGTCGAGAGACTGACAATTTTATGCCACTGCCCTTGGACTTGTCTCACAAATTGCTTTTCGAACTTGCCCAGATTAGAAAGGAAGGGAAAGAGATGACATATCTGAGACCAGATTCTAAAAGTCAAGTAACCATTCAATATTCTGATGATGGTGTTCCAGAGCGCATAGAAGCAATTGTAGTTTCGACTCAACATGACGATGGATTTGAGGCAAATGATGAATTAATCCTTGCCAAAATCAAGAATGATGTCTCTGAGATTTTAATTCCCAGAGTAAAGGCTCAGATGAGTGAAAGGGTTCAGGCTCTTTTTAAAGGAGATTATAAATTACACGTTAATCCTACTGGGAAGTTCGTGATAGGTGGTCCACACGGTGACTCGGGTCTCACAGGCCGGAAAATTATTGTCGATACGTATGGAGGTAAAGGAGCTCACGGTGGAGGTGCTTTCAGTGGGAAAGACCCTTCTAAAGTAGACCGTTCAGCTGCCTATGCGACAAGGCATATTGCAAAAAATTTAGTTGCTGCCGGTGTGTGTGATGAGGTATTGGTTCAAGTAGCCTATGCAATCGGAGTGGCTGATCCTGTCGGATTGTATGTAGATACCTATGGGACGTCAAAAGTTGATCTGTTAGATGGTGAGATCGCACAAAAAATCCAAGATCTATTTTCTATGCGACCGTTTGATATTGAGCAGAGGTTTAACTTGAGAACGCCGATCTATTCAGAGACTTCTTCTTATGGTCACATGGGAAGAACGCCTCAAACAATCACGAAAACTTTTCAAGCTTTTAAAGGAGGTGAAAAAGTTGATATTGTTGTAGAATTATTCCCTTGGGAAAAGCTTGACATGGTCAATGACGTGAAATCTGCCTTCGGGATATAACAAGATATTTCGTCATTAGAATTGGAAAGGATATCCTTTCAAATTCATGTCTTGGTATTCCTGCTTATTAAATTTATACAACAGGCTCCCTTTATACTGACCGTATTTACTTCCGTCGGCTTTGCGATGAAGCTCTTGAAGTAGGTTGGTTTTAAATAGCTTTTTTCTGAAATTACGTTTGTCTATTTTTTTAGATAGCGCTGTTTCATACAATTTCAACAACTGACCCAATGTGAATTCAGTCGGGAGCATGTGGAATCCAAGTGGTCTTCGGCTTACGCGTCTCGCTAGCCTGTCTCTGGAAAATTGTACGATTTCGCTGTGGTCATAAATTAATTCAGGTATTTTCTGAACAGGAAACCAGTGCATGCCGTGTTGCTCCCATTTTTCGGCTTTAAAATCAGATGATTTCACCAATGCATTATGTGCGATGTTCACTACCCGGCCTTCAGGTGATCTGCTGACACCTCCAAATGCTTTAAGTTGTTCGATTAAGTTGGGTGTTTTGTGACCAAATAAGTCCTTGAACATTTCAAGTGCGGTTTCTGATAAATCATCTTCTGCCGATAGATTTCTACTTGGTAGATATAATTTGCCTTCATGTGTTTTGCTTTTGGCCAAAAGCACATCAAGATTTACACCATCAAATCCAAAAACCACCAGGCTGAGCGAAAGCGCTACATTGAAATCTGGTTTACTTTTTGTAAAGGAAAGCATACTACGAATGTAACAAATCTATCTGTTATTTAATTTGTTGAAAATAGAGTCAATGAATTGTTCATAAGGATGATCGTCTGAATCGTAACTTGCAGACAGCAATAATGAAAAAGACAACATCTAAAAATACCATGGCCAAAACAATTGACCGACTCTCAGTACAGAGTAAAACACCTTATTCTGAGGTTACACATGGGAAAGTCACCCCACAAGCTGTAGACGTTGAAGAAGCTGTTTTAGGCGCGATGATGCTTGAGCAGTCTGCGGTGAATTCAGTCATTGATGTATTGAGCCCAGAGAGCTTTTATAAGCCAGCTCACCAAAGAATCTTTGACATTATTCAGAATTTGTTTAATGATTCAGAGCCTATCGATCTTTTAACTGTCACAGAAGCACTTAGGAAATCTGGGGATTTAGAATTGGTTGGAGGCGCTTTTGCTGTAGCAAATTTGACAACAAGAGTAGCCAGTACTGCGAATGTGGAATTTCATGCAAGAATTGTTTCACAGAAATACATACAAAGAGAATTGATTCGAGTGTCAAGCAATATTATTGAGAAGGCATTTGATGAGAAGACAGACGTCTTCGATTTGCTTGATGAAGCAGAATCTGGATTGTTTAAAGTAGCTGAGGGAAATATCAGGAAGAGCTACGAGACAATGAATGTCGTTGTGAAAAAAGCAATTGACAACATAGACAAAGCCAGAGCTCAAGATGGTGGTGTAAGTGGTGTGCCTTCCGGATTTGCAGACATAGATAAATTGACGGGTGGTTGGCAGAGATCTGACATGATCGTGTTGGCCGCAAGACCTGGTATGGGGAAGACGGCGTTCGTGCTTACTATGGCAAGGAATATTGCCGTAGATCAAGGTATTCCTGTAGCTGTGTTTAGCCTAGAGATGTCTTCTGTTCAACTCGTCCAAAGATTAATATCTGCAGAAACTGAGATTAGTTCGGACAAATTTCGAAAGGGTACTCTTGAAGACCACGAATATCAACAGCTACATGATCGCATAGGTAAGCTGTCCAATGCGCCACTTTTCATTGATGATACACCTGGTCTGAATGTCTTTGAATTAAGGGCGAAATGCCGCCGTCTCAAATCTACCCATGGCATAGACATCGTCATTATAGATTATTTACAATTGATGAATGGCAGCACTAGCGGAGGAGGGAATAGAGAGCAAGAAATTTCCTCTATTTCCAGATCGATTAAGTCAATTGCCAAAGAACTTGATATTCCGGTAATCGCCCTGTCTCAGTTAAGCCGTATGGTTGAAACCAGAGGTGGAGACAAGAGACCTATGTTGTCTGACTTGAGAGAGTCTGGTGCGATAGAGCAGGATGCGGATATTGTGTCCTTCATTTATAGGCCTGAGTATTACGGATTTACGGAACACGAACAAGGATTAGATACAAACGGTTTGGCTGAATTTATTTTATCCAAGCATCGTCATGGTAGTTTAGGCACTGTTCACATGAAGTTTATTAAGCATTTGGCGAAATTTGCCGACTACAGCGCATTTGCAGATAACGGGTTTGGAGGTGATTCCATTTCACCAAATACTTCGTTTTCAGACTCCGGGACGATCACAGTAGGATCGAAAATGAATGAAGATTTAGAAAGCAATTCTCCATTTTAAGGTCATGATGAAATCTATTCTATTCGGTCTGTTCATGTTGCTGGCTATCCCGTTATTTGCGTCAAGGATTTTAATCCCTATGGATGAGAGCCAATCGAACCACTTGAAAGCGTATGGCGTTACGTTTTGGGTTTTGGGAAATGGTGTTGAGGCCGACTGGTTGTTAAACTACCGAGGAGGTAGTTTTATGTTTAAGAACATTCCTACAATTGAGAATGAATGTATTGTTAGAGGTGTGTCGTATCAAATTATTGCAGATGTTCAAGCCGCTCAAATATTGGACGAGATTTCTGACCCAGAAGTAAATATGGAAATGGTGAAGTTAGAAGTTGTGCCCAGGGTTGCAGTTTATAGCCCCGCAGGAAAACTACCGTGGGATGACGCTGTGACGCTCGTTCTGACATATGCGGAAATACCCTACGATATCGTGTACGATGAGGAAGTCCTCACTGGGGTATTGCCTAAATACGATTGGCTTCATCTTCATCACGAAGATTTTACAGGTCAATTTGGTAAGTTTTACAAAGCATATAGAACGGCAACGTGGTATCAAGATGAAGTTGATTCTCAGAATGCTTCTGCTCAAATCATGGGATTTCAAAAGGTGAGCGAAATGAAGAGAGAAGTTGGGGTTACGATTAGAAACTTTGTTTTAGGGGGAGGCTTCCTCTTTACGATGTGCTCTGGTACTGACTCTTATGATATTTCTTTGGCCGCTCAAGAAGTTGATATTTGTGAAGCAATGTTTGACGGTGACCCTGCGGAACAACAGGCTTCTTCCAAGCTCGATTTTGCGGAGGGTTTGGCATTTCAGGATTACAATCTTGAAATGGACCCCCTTGTCTATGAATTTTCAAATATTGATGGGACGAAAGATCACGCAAAGATTAAACCTATCAATGATTTTTTTACTCTTTTTGATTTTTCAGCCAAATGGGATATCGTTCCTACCATGCTTACCCAGAATCATCTAAGGGTTATTTCCGGCTTCATGGGCCAAACGACTTCTTTTCGCAAGGAATTTATTCGCCCAGATGTTACAATAATGGGAGATAACAGAAATCTAACAACTGCAAAATATATTCACGGTGAATTTGGTCAAGGTCAATGGACCTACTATGGTGGTCATGATCCAGAGGATTATCGTCACATGGTGAGCGACCCACCAACCGATTTAAACTTGCATCCGAACTCTCCAGGTTACAGGTTAATTTTAAACAATATATTATTTCCGGCAGCAAAGAAAAAAGAAAGGAAGACCTGAATTACCCCTTAACGGTTGCTGTAAGTGTAAACAGCAACAAGTCGTTATCTTGCTCTGTAAGTTCATATTCAATAGGTCCGGCACAACGTTTTGCCATACTCATCAATCCCAAACCGGCGCCTCCCTTTTCACTTACCCCTGCTTCACAGAGAACTTCAATGTAATGTTTTCGCAATTCGAGATGGTTCATGCCATTGACATTGTTCAGCTTAGAACGTAGTGTTGCAGCCATGTCTAAATCAATAATATTGCCGCACTGAATTTGGAATCCGACGGGGGTATGCTCTATGGTTAAGTACAACAGTATTTCCCCCTTTTCATCTATCCATCCGTGTCGATGTACGTTTTGGGTGCACTCTATAAGTACATTGCAAACCCTTTTCATCTCTTTGCGTGCTGCCCCACTTTGTGCTACAGCACTTTCAGCAAGTAAGAGTATGGCATCACCAGATTCTGCATGCAATGGTCCCGTATATGACACAAGTACTCCCATACTGTTGTTATGAGTATCAGAGACGCAATGCAATCTTGATTGCAGTTCTCTCATAAGTGTTGATTGAGTATTGGACAAAGATCGGGTCATTAGAAAGGAAGTAGTGAACAGAGGTAAAGCATCGACGAGTGGACACAAATACCCCACGAATAACTACGCACGCAATATAGGGGTCAGTTCTCACAATCCAAATATTTTATGCTCGACTTTTCCACAACCAATTGTAAATCATTTTACTTGGGGTAATAATTGCTCTTTTAGATTAATGGATGCCCCGTATCGATCGTTCAACTAAAATAGGATGTCCCTCAGGAGTTCTAATCATCTTGTAAAAGGACGGGTGCATAAAATTAACTGTTCGGTCAAATGCTCTATTTGAAAAATAACACTTCCATATTTCAAGTGCAATTCTTTTCGTAGTGTTCCATGCATATGGATTGAAACCTGAGGGTCTGGGGAAGGAGTCTATCCATCGTCTTGCTGTTTGAAGGTTTGAAATGGATGTCGAAGACAACGATGGGGCATGTATGGGAATAGACATTTGAGTGGGTATTTTGTTTTATAAAACTTTACCCTACAAATGACATGACTTGCTACTCAATGTATTTACGTAGCACTTTTTCCTTTGTTTTTCTATGAAAAACCGTTTAGTTCTTGTGACTTCTTGAGACTTTCAGATAATTTTTCCTTCAAAATAGAAGGTGCCAAAACTTTCACTTCGGATGAATAACCCAGAATCCACTGTATTAATTCATAGGTGATAATTACGTTCAGGGTCACTTGAATTGAAGATTTGGATTTGGATATTTTCTGAGATTCGTGCAACGGTTTAGAAGACAAGTATCTTGCAAGAATTGGATTGCATTCAAAAATCACTTCAACTGGAGGTGAGTCATCAATCACGGTGATGCCTATTGTGTGTGTGAAATACGTTTCGGAATTAAAGTCCAACGACTGAGTGAATGTGTCGCTTTCGTCAGATTTTATTTGTATGATTCGATCACACCCGAAGGTGCGAATTATTTTACGTGCTGGATCCCATGCGATTAAATACCAGCTATTCCTGTATTCCTTCAGCAAGTATGGATGAATCTCGTATGTTGTTTCTACATCAGAAGAAAATTTTCGATATGTAATTTCGGCTGGGAAATGATTTCTTGCTGCATGAAGAAGCGGTGCAAGATTTTGCGACCCTCTTGCAGATGGCGTAGATTCAAATTGCATATATCGATCGACACTCGAGGTGTCAAGGTTTGGGGCTACAGAGAGTCGATCAGCGATTTTGCCAATGGCCAAATCAAATTGCTTAAAAATTGGCAGATCTCTGAATTGAATTAATGTATTTGCCGCAAATCGAATGGCATCGATGTCGTCGTCGTTGAGCTGTATTTCGTTGATACTGTATCCTTCATCTTCATAATAGTATCCACGTTTGTCTCTGTGGTAAGAAATAGGGGCGTAGTATCCTAACTCGGACTCATTTCTCATTGCCCAAATATCTTTCTCTATTGTTGATTCACTAATGTTTACACCATCACTGCCATATAAAGCTTCCTCACAAGCTGATCGTAAATCCTCCTTTGATGGAAATGGATTTCGTGTATTACTGATACATCTGTCAATAATCCTGTAACGGAGTAATGCGTATTTGTTAGCGGGCATTGTTTGTCTCTTAGTTTAATTTATAACGATTGATTCCAGCGAGACCTCGTGGAACATATTGCGGGTCATGGGTTGTTGGCAACCCTACGCGTGGGTATGTTCTCCCTGTATTGTGCATATGGAAACAGTTTTTGTATTCACCTCGACGAAGTCGATCCCCATATGTGATGTTAATCCAGTTTGCTCCGTGGTAAACCCCTCTGTCGCCTCTGATGTCACGAACTTGTAAATCGAGCAAAATACATTTGTACCCCATCAGCTGGAAAGGCCCCCAAGAGGTCGCAAAGTTCTTTAGAGCTTCGTCAGAGGCATTGGCAAGGTGTGATTGAGTGATGTTCTCGTAGTTCTTGCGCTTCCCGTCACGGACTGCTTGAAGACGTCGAAAAACATGCGGTTCAAATCGTTTGCCTGCAGGTCTTCTCCCTGAGCATTCCAATTGAATAAGTGCCATTAAGTATTCATAGGGTAAATTGAATGCCGCGGCCGCAGTTTGCACATCCTCAGAGTAATTGTCCACAACCGATGCATACCCTGCTTTGTCGCTTGAGGAATGCCAGGGGGTAACAAAATGTGTGTTGTAGTATGTATATCCAAAATAGAGCGCGCCGAAAATGAAGAGTGCTCCCAGTCCATGATAAATTCTGGAGTTGGGACGATTCTTTGATTGAACCCTTTGTTTTTTATGTTTCTTCTTCGCCATTTATAATGCCCCTACAATCAAGGTGTGAATTAAGTGGATTATTGGGAGAATAACTAGCGAGGGGAGTAGATCTATCATTTTAAACGACTTAATATCCATGAGGTCTATTCCCAATGCCAAAAGTAAAATCCCTCCGGTTGCTGTAAGGTCTAGGATGAGTTCTGGCGAAATGCTTTGGCCAAAACCCATGAAAAATAAAGTCAATCCTCCTTGAATAAGGAGAACACCTATTGCAGAAAACAGAACGCCTTTCCCCAAAACTGCGGCTAGAAAGAAAGAACTGATCAGATCCATCGTCCCTTTAATAAAAAGCAAATGTGATTTCCCACTCAATCCCTCCTCCATGCATCCGATTAATGTTAAACCTCCAACACAAAATAACACGGTCGCTTTAATGAACCCTGAACCCAGAGAGGGTTCATCCAGCGTATTTCCGTCTGGGTTTCCTGATGAATCTTTGTCGAATCTGGACGTGAATTTTGTCAAACGATCGTGAAGAGAAAGTGTTTGGCCTAGAAGGGTGCCTAACACCAAAGCGAGGAAAATATCAATAGGCTTAACCATCCCAGTGATCATATCTACACTTAATGCAACGGTAAATAGGCCAAATACAACAAGTATTTTCGTCTGATTTTTATGGGAAATATATTTCTTGGAGAGCAGGCCTATTGTCGATCCGGCAGCAACTGCAACAGCATTGAATAATGTTCCTATCATATCGTTGTCTTCATTCTACGGTCCCAAGTTACATTTGTGGAACCGTATTCAAAATGTATGCGGGTAAAACTAGATATAAAGCGGTGAAATTTACCCTTGAAAAGAAGGATACAGGCTCCAGTGCGCGCGCGGGGTCTTTGGAAACAGACCACGGAGTGATCCAAACCCCAATTTTTATGCCCGTCGGCACAGTCGGTTCTGTGAAAGCAGTTCCTCAATCTGCACTTATGAACGACATTAATGCGGAGATCATATTGGGCAATACCTATCACCTTTATTTAAGGCCAGGTATGGATACGATGGAGAAGGCGGGTGGCCTGCATAAATTTATGAGTTGGGACAGGCCTCTTCTCACAGACAGTGGCGGGTATCAAGTTTACAGTCTGGCCAACAATAGAAAGTTAACCGAAGAAGGAGCTACGTTTCGCAGTCACATCAATGGAGATTTGATGTCATTCACCCCGGAAAGCGTGATGGATATTCAGCGTACAATTGGTGCAGATATTATTATGGCCTTTGATGAGTGCCCTCCACACCCCTGTTCAAAAGAGTATGCCAAAACATCCATGCAGCGTACCCACCGTTGGTTAGATAGATGTGTAAACCGCTTGGCAGAGACCGAGCCCAAGTACGGATTTAATCAAGAGCTATTCCCTATTTTACAAGGAGGGTCCTATGAAGACTTGAGGAAAGAATCTGCAGAATATATTTCTAAAGTAGATGCAGCAGGTTATGCGATTGGTGGACTTAGTGTGGGTGAGCCTACAGAGGAAATGTACAAGACTTGTGATTTGGTTTGCGGAATACTTCCAGAAGACAAACCCAGATATTTAATGGGTGTTGGAACGCCGGCAAATATTTTGGAGAACATTGCGTTTGGAGTAGATATGTTCGATTGTGTGATGCCTACAAGGAATGCGAGGACCGGTACGTTATATACTTGGGGTGGTATTGTGAATATCAAGAATAAGAAATGGGAGGATGATTTTTCTGCTTTAGATCCGTTGGGTTCTGCAAGCGTTGACAAGATGTATAGCAAGTCATACGTGAGACATCTGATTCGAGCGAATGAATTGGTGGGCATGTATATTACCAGTATTCACAACCTCAGTTTTTATTTGGACTTGGTTCGAGAAGCTAGAAAACATATCATACAGGGAGATTTTGTGGCCTGGAAAAATAAAATGGTGGTTCAGATTTCTCAAAAACTTTAATCTGATTCATTGACAGTGACGCTCCTTGATCGATATATCATACGTAAGTTTTTAAAAACTTTTTTCTTTATGTTGGTGGTGTTCTGCGTCATTGCGGTTGTTTTTGATTTGGTTGAAAATATTGGTCGATTAATCACGAATGGTGCTCCGCTGTGGGAAACGGTAAAATATTACGCTGCTTTTTGTTTCTTTTTTGCCAACCTGTTAAGTGGATTTATCGTCTTCTTGACCATCGTTTGGTTTACGAGCCGACTTGCACAGCAAACAGAAATCATTGCCATGTTGAGTGGAGGTATGCCCTTCAGGCGTTTCTTGAGACCTTATTTTATAGCCGCTTCTTTCTTGGTTGCACTTTCTCTCTTGCTTACACACTTGGTTGTCCCACTTTCAAATCAAAGCAAGCTAGACTTTGAGATGCAATGGATTCATGTTGACTTTCATGTAAAAGACCAAAACCTTTATCGAGAAGTCTCCCCTGGAACGATCGCATACTTCAGAAGTGTTACTTACAGTAGGAAAACGGGGTATAGATTCCAATTGGAGCGATGGAATAAGGGCAACACCAAATTGGAACAGAGTATAAGTGCTGCGAAGGGGACGTGGATGGAGGATGATAGTTTGTGGCGACTAGTGAACGTTCATGTTCGAGAGTTCAATGAAAATGGTACTGAGTCTTTTAAGTTTGTAAATCAACTGGATACAATTTTACCGATGAAGCTGGATGATTTTGCCCAACGGGTTGAATTTGTAAACAGTATGACGACTTCTGAGCTGAGTAGGTATATCGATAAGGTGAAATTGCGTGGCGAAGATACTTCTACAATTGAGTTAGCCAAGCACGCGAGGACGTCCACTCCTTTTGCGATTTTCGTTCTCACCTTGATCGGAGTAGGTATTGCCGCTAGAAAACAAAGAGGTGGCATAGGCGTTCATTTATTTATTGCGGTACTTGTTGGTTTTACGTTTGTATTTACATCACGGATCATTTCTGTCTATGCTGCCACAATGACAATCCCTGATTTCGTGCCTGTAAGTGATGGAGGAATACAATTGTTGGCGTCGTGGCTCCCCAATTTACTCTACCTATGTCTGGGCTTCTACATTTATGCCAAAGCTCCGAAATAAACAAAAAACCCCTCTTTAGATGCTTTTTCAGCAACGTTTTGAGCCATTTCTGTCACTTTAGAGTCATTTAGTGGATTTCCTCTTTTTTCGAATATTCCGTACACGGAGGATCCACTTCCTGTCATCTGAATGTAATCTGCCCCAGAATTTTTCAGGAGTCCAAGCGCATTTTTAACCGGCTCAAACCTGTTTGTGACAGGGATCTCAAAGTCATTCATGAATACACCACTCCATTTCTCAACAGGAGAGTCTAAGAGGTCGTCACTGTTTTTATTCATGTGTTGAGGTACATGGTGCGCTTGATGTTCTATCTTGCTCTGATCCTCTTTCAGCCAAGCAAAGGCTTCTGAAGTGTTTATATGGACGCGGGGATGTATGATGAGAATCATCATCTCTTCAAGTCGAAGCGCCCCTTTTTCATTGAGAATTGGGGTGAGGATTTCTCCTCTTCCCGTGACAAATGAAGTTCTGTTTTTTACAAAAAAAGGACAGTCACTTCCCAACTCCTCGGCATATTTCTCCAGGGAGTCCTCGCTTAATCCCAGGCTACAAATGTCATTGATGGCCTTCAGCATATAAGTGCCATCCGAACTCCCTCCTCCAAGTCCGGCACCTGTGGGGATGATTTTATGCAGTTTTGCTTCTAAGGCTGGTAAACTAAATTGTTTAGACAATATCTGATGCGCTCTGACGATGGTGTTGTCTTGAATGCTTCCATTCACCTCTAGGCCAGAACATTCAAATTTCAATTCACCATCAGGTGCATTGTCCAGTTTATGAACTTCTAGAATGTCACACAGTTGGGTAGGAATGAAAATACTTTCAATATTGTGGAAACCATCTTCTCGTTTGGCAAGAACTCGAAGTCCCAAATTGATTTTGGCAGGAGGGAAGTAAATCAATTAATCAAAGTATCCAAAACGTTTCAGTTTGCTTTCATCATTCCTCCAGTCCTTATCCACTCTCACATATAAATCGATAAAGACCTTCTTGCCTAGGAACGATTCAAGTTCTTTTCTCGCATCGGTGCCTACTCTCTTGATCATATTTCCTCCAGCTCCTATGACGATCATCTTTTGAGATTCTCTGGCCACTCTAATCTCAGCCCTAATATGAAATATATGTGGCTCCTCCCTGAACTCTTCGACGACAACTTCACAACTGTAGGGGATTTCTTGCTTGTAATGCGTAAGAATCTTTTCTCTGACGATTTCAGACACAAAAAACCGCATAGGCTTGTCAGTCAGTTCATCCTTGGGAAAGAAAGGATGTGCCTCTGGAAGACGTGCGACAATGCTATCGAGTAAAGTATCTACATTAAAATTATGGAGCGCACTTATCGGAGCGACTTGTGCTCTCGGTATTTTCTTTTTCCAATAGTCAGCCCTTTTCATGGCCACCTCTTGGCCTTCCAAATCTACTTTATTAATTAAAACAAAGACTGGAATGTCCATGTTGGCGATTTTGTCAAAAGTAGCTTCGTGCGCCATTGCATCCTCGTAAACATCCGTCACGAGAATAAGGATGTCTGCATCTTGAAGAGCGGTTTTCACAAACTTCATCATCCCTTCCTGCAGTTTGTATGCTGGGTCAAGAACGCCGGGGGTGTCGCTATAAACGATTTGCCAATTGGGCTGGTTGACGATGCCCATGATGCGGTGGCGTGTCGTTTGGGCCTTTGCATTGATAATGCTAATATTCTCCCCTACAAGACGATTCATAAGTGTACTTTTCCCTACGTTGGGAGAACCTACAATGTTCACAAATCCTGCTTTGTGTCCTTCAGGATATTTTGCCCCTGCAGGCATTGGAGGTAAATCGGGGAGACCTACTCCTTCGGGTTGTGTTTTTTCTTCGCTCATATTCGTGGATGCAAAGGTACGAAGATGCAAGGCGTCGTCTACTCTTTAAGCCAATCGATCAGCATGCGTCTTTGCGCTTCGTTAAGTCTCGCATCTGCGTGTGTTATTTTGTATGTCAGAATGGGCATCCATTTCTTTTCAATCAGGTCAGCGCTTTCGTTTTTCAGTGCGTCTTTCTGGTCAGGTGTATACTGGTCCCAAAGTGAAAAATTCACTTTTGATCGGCCTTTGTTAATATGCCCCTCTAGCCACCAACTTACCGGAGCAACATAGCTATACCAAGGGTATTGGGTTTGGTTTGAATGGCAGTCGTAACATGCGGATTGGATGAGCTTTGTTACATTCGGAGGCGCTTCTTCTAAAGTAAGGAAGTCCGATTTAGGCATGATTTTGATAGGCGTCTTATCTGTCGTTTTAATTTGTACTGCTACGAAAACGATGAGTAATGTTATGAGTAAACTGCGTTTGCTAGGTCTTTTAATCATCTGGTGAAGATATTATATAAGATTGTAAATGAACAAAAGCCGATTCGTGAGAATCGACTTTCGTTCATTACATCATATCGCATTGGGTTGAATTGCGGTGTGCTTGTTCATCCCTATACTGTTATTTTTCAGGACCCAGTTCCAACATCAGTTTTTGAATATCGTCTGCTTTAGCTGCTGCTTCATCACTCAACTTTCTATTCTTTGTCGAGAGCACAAAGGCCTGCTGCATGAGTTTTTTATATTCAGAATCTAGTTTTTCGTACTTGGATTTTTTTCTAAAAAAACGTATCATGAGTTAAATATTTTATTTAAAGCAACTTTACGGTAGTCAAAAACTGTCTTAAGCTTTCTTCGGATAAATATAAAGTTGACGAAGTCACCGATAATTCCAAATGGCAGTGCATACGTGACGATGTCTGTCATGCGAACATGATGTTCGTCAATCACTTCAAACATGTGCTGATGATGCCATAATTTATAGGGTCCATATACCTGTTTGTCAATGAAGTAGTTTTGTTTTTTTATATGACTGATTTCTGTCACCCACTTGACACCTATATTTAGAAGTGGGGTAATTCTGTAGGTAATGATCATTCCTTCTGTCATCTCCGTATGTGTTGATGACATCATCTTAAAGCCAAGTTTTGAAGGCGTCAGCTTTTTGAGATTTGAAGGGTCAGATACAAAATTCCATAGATTATTTATATCAGTCTTTACAACCTGTTCATCGTGTATTTGGTAGTAACCCATAATGAATTTTGGCTATTTAACTTATTATTGAATCGTTACAAACCTCTTGACTGTCTTTCCAGACTTATAGATATCGAATACAATCGTATTTGTTGTGTTGTAATTGATTTCTCTTCCTGTGATGTCTACGCTGTATAAATAGAGATCATTTTCAACGATTGTGCTAGATTCAATGATGTTATTTACTGTCGTTTCGATGACAGCATCAATCACATGGACAACGCCATTGTCAGCAGTTATATCTGCGACAATCACAGTTGCATTTCCGATCATCACCACGCCATCTGTAATGGATACCATCACTTCACCGCCTTGCAATGTTTCGATCATCATGCCATCAGACAGGTCTGTGCTCAATGTTGTTCCTTCAACAACATGGTTCAATAGTATTTGAGTCAATAGTCCAGTTGGATCTGCGAGCAATGTTTCAATGACGTCAGCTGGAATTAATCCGAATGCATCATCTGTCGGCGCAAATACTGTAAAGGGTCCCTCAGATGACAGTATGCCATCTAATCCTGCTGCCACAATTGCTGTCTCTAGTGTGTTGTGCACTTCTGAGTTTGCAATAATGTCGAATACTGTGTTGGTGGACATTTCAGGTTGTAAGATTGCATCAATTACATGTACAACGCCATTGTCAGCAGTTATATCTGCGACAATCACAGTTGCATTGCCGATCATCACCACGCCGTCTGTAATGGATACCATCACTTCACTGCCTTGCAATGTTTCGATCATCATGCCATCAGACAGGTCAGTACTCATTGCTGTTCCTGAAACGACATGGTTCAATAGTATTTGAGTCAATAGTCCAGTTGGATCTGCGAGCAATGTTTCAAGAACGTTTGCAGGTACTAAGCTGAATGCATCATCTGTCGGCGCAAATACTGTAAAGGGTCCTTCAGATGCAAGTGTTCCGTCTAAACCTGCTGCGACAATTGCTGTCTCAAGTGTGTTGTGCACCTCTGAGCCTGCAATAATGTCGAACACTGTGTTGGTGGGCATTTCAGGTTGTAAGATTGCATCAATTACATGTACTACGCCATTGTCAGCAGTTATATCTGCGACAATCACAGTTGCATTGTCAATCATCACCACGCCATCTGTGAGGGATACCATCACTTCACTGCCTTGCAATGTTTCAATCATCATGCCATCAGATAAATCTGTGCTCAATGCTGTTCCTGAAACGACATGGTTCAATAGTATTTGAGTCAATAGACCAGTTGGATCTGCGAGCAATGTTTCAAGAACGTTTGCAGGTACTAAGCTGAATGCGTCATCTGTCGGCGCAAACACTGTAAATGGTCCGTCAGATGAAAGTGTCTCATCTAATCCAGCAGCCACAATTGCGACTTCGAGTGTGTTGTGTGCCTCTGAGCTTTCAATAATGTCAAATACTGTGTTGGTCGGCATTTCTGGAACCAATATCGCATCGATTACATGTACTACGCCATTAACGGCTGCGATATCTGCTACAATCACGTTTGCATTTCCAATCATGACCATTCCGTCGGTTATAGTTACTGACACTTCACCTCCTTGCAGTGTGGTGATCATCATGCCATCAGATAAATCTGTGCTCAATGCAGTACCAGAGACGACGTGGTTTAATAGTATTTGAGTCAATTGTCCAGTTGGATCAGCGAGCAATGTTTCAAGAACGTTTGCAGGTACTAAGCTAAATGCATCATCTGTGGGAGCGAACACTGTGAATGGTCCTTCAGATGCAAGTGTTTCATCTAATCCAGCAGCCACTATTGCGACTTCCAGTGTGTTGTGTGCCTCTGAGTTTTCAATAATGTCAAAGACTGTCTGAGAATAGGCATTTAATGAGAATAGGCATAATGCGGATGCAAGAAATGTGTTAACCTTAAGAAAATAATTCATTTGTATAATGTTTTGGTTTTAAACTTATACAAACATAAGGATGTAAAAAGCCTAAATCCAAACTTTGTACAACTTTATTTGAAAAAAGGTATGCATTAGGCTATTTTTGTGTTCACAATGGCAAACTACTCTATAGATCAACTGTCCAACATTACTGGATTTAGCAAGGTACTCATTAGAACTTGGGAGAATAGATACAATCTATTTAATCCCAAAAGAACCAAAACAAACATCAGGTTTTATGATGATGACTCTCTTGTTAAGGCTCTAAATGTTCAAGTTCTAAAAGAGCAAGGATTTAAAATATCTAAAATAGCTTCCCTTAATGAAAATAAAATAGAAGAATTGGTTAGGGGTATTTCAATGAATGATGACATGTATCATTTAAAACAATCAAACAAGGTCATTGAGTCTGGCTTAACATTCGACAAAGCTTTATTTCATCAAGTAATTAATGAATCATTAGATAAATACGACACGTTGTATGTCTACAAAAATATTTTATTGCCAGCCCTTAATCGAATAGGATATTTGTGGCTAACGAATGATATTTTGCCTTCTCAAGAACATTTTTTATCTGAGTTAATTAAGCAAAAGCTGTACTCAAGAATAGGTCTTGAAAACAATGATGATCACCAAGACAAAGAAGTTTGGCTTTTGTTTTTGCCAGAAGGGGAGCACCATGAAATAGGACTTTTGGTGGCGAACTTAATATTAAGCGAAAATAAGAAGTCGGTCATTTATTTAGGGCAGTCGGTCCCTTTGAAATCATTAGAGATTTTAAATGATTATTTTACAATAGATAAAATACTCTTTTTTGCTGTCGCGAATTCATCGATCAATAGGTTGGAAGATGTTATTTCCGATCTAAATAAAACCTTCTCAGGAACTCAAATCTTACCGGTCACTAGAAACAAAAACATTTCATTAAAAGGATGTAAGAATTTTAAAATTATTTCTACAATCGATGAGTTTCAATCAATCCTCAATTAAGTGTCAGACGATTACAAAATAAATGCTTCCGATCTCATTGATATGGAACCTCGACCTCGAGCAGAGCTTGTTAATTCTCTGAGTGGGTTTAAAAGTCCTGTCCTGGTGGGTAGTGTGAGCGAAGGGGGTGTTCATAATTTAAGCATCGTTAGTTCTCTCATGCATCTTGGGTCAAGTCCCGCTTTGATGGGGATTGTCTTAAGGCCGCCTGGTGAATATGCGCATACCTTTAAGAATATAAAAGCGACAGGGCAGTTTACGATCTCTCATATTCACAGTGACATTGTCAAACAATCTCATCGATGTAGTGCGAAATATCCTGAACATATTTCTGAATTTGAGGCCGTGGGCCTGACTCCAAATATATATCCATCAAAAAATTGGAAGGCCCCCACGGTGGATGAGTCATACATTCGAATGGGGCTTGTTTTGAATAAAATCATTGAGTTGCCTAACAAGTGTAATCTTGTGATTGGTGATGTGGATTGGATTGAAATGAATCCGCTCGCTTGTGACAAGAATCGTGTGAAGTTTGATTTAAATAACATTTGTATTCTCGGCGTGTACGAATATTATAAAACAAGTCATCTCATGAAATTAGGTTACGAAGAATATCCACATTGATCCTCCGATGGTCTTGTTCAGAATGATTGATGGAAGATGAAGTTGTAAATATTCAGGGTGTCGATGTGATCTTTTTCCACAGTCTTCGTGCCAAACGTTTGAACATCACGATCAAACCTTTTGTGGGTGTTCGTGTCTCTGTCCCTCGATCTGTAAGTTTTAAAAAGGCAAGAGCGCTTGCGGAGGATCGCATCAGTTGGATCAAGACCCACTTGTCGAAGATGCAAAAAGCAGAGGGTTTGTTGACCGTCTTTCATCTGGATACAAAATTCCAAACCAGGTCGCATCATTTAGAGATGAAGTATTCCGATACTGCAACGGTGAAGACTGTCGTCGGAAATACCACAATAGACGTTTCCATCCCTCACTCAAGCAACATTGAAGATCCAGAAGTGCAGAATGCAATTCGCCAGGCGATAGAACTCGCCTGGAGAAAGGAAGCCAAGATCCATCTTCCTGACAGAGTCAAAGTATTGGCCGCAGCGCACAAGTTTGAATATAAAAATGTCGCCATTAAGAATTCAAAAACCAGATGGGGAAGCTGTTCGTTTGACAACAACATCAATCTAAGCCTCCACCTTATGCGTTTGCCCGATCACCTTGTAGATTATGTCATTCTTCACGAATTGGTACATACACGGGTGAAAAACCACAGCAAAGATTTCTGGCAACTCTTAGACATCGTTTCTGGAGATGCAAGAAAACTCGACCGAGAGGTCAAAGCGTATGGTATTAAGATTTATTGACATGAGTTCGATCGTCTCTCAATGCACGAATCTGCTATAGGACATGCGACTCTTGCATTCACGTTAGGTTATTTGCGTGGTTTAGAGATACCTAGTCTTAAGTTGTGGGTATACAACGTCTAAAGAGCAAACACAAAGCTTTAAAAGGGGAGGGAAAAGAAAAAGAGCAACCATTTCTGATTGCTCTTTCTTAGTAGCGGGGGTAGGACTTGAACCTACGACCTTCGGGTTATGAGCCCGACGAGCTACCAACTGCTCCACCCCGCGATGAGGTTCCGATTCAGCCATGTGCCAGGTCATAAACCCTGGCGCTAAAGCGGAGGCCAAAGGTAGTCCGTCTTTTTCGATATCCAACTATAATCTCAGTTTTTATATAAATATTGATCTCCCTCAGCTTGTATGGTTACAATCCTGTATTTAAA
>Ga0307984_1000371_pt1 | contig 20106 bp, 30 predicted proteins | sample EllFjometageno78_FD_203169 | JGI IMG/M metagenome (GOLD analysis project Ga0307984, IMG submission 203169) | Marine microbial communities from Ellis Fjord, Antarctic Ocean - #78 | ecosystem: Environmental > Aquatic > Marine > Unclassified | place: Southern Ocean | collected 2014-10-09
ACCAATAATTACTTGTTTAGTTGGGAAATTAGAAACACTTGCACTTCCTTGAACTTCTGAACCTCCTAAAGAAACTGAACCGCTAACTGCTGCTCCTTTTGGAAATACAATATTTTCATCTGCATTTCGCATAACTACTTCTTCCGCAGTTGGAGGTGTAGTTGGAATAAAACCTTCTCCTTGCATTACGGTACCACTCATATTAATGAATTCTTCATTTTCAATGAATTTTTCTCCATACTTAATTTTTTGCTCTCCTACCCATTCGCTGAAAGGTGTATTTGAACCTGATAATTTGTAAACTTGGTTTGCAGTCATTTTTTTTTATTTAATTATTATTACTTTTTATTATTATTATTTATTACTCTCCACACATCCATAGAGAACATCCTCCGCCTCCACTTGCGTTTGCGTATTGTCCCATCATAGTCCCTACCGCACCCACACCTCCGGATGTTGGCGTTTTTACCGGTTTATTTGATGGTCTACCCGGGAAAGGTCTTGGGAAGTTGTATATTGGAAAATCCATTTTTCTATTTCTTGTTGGACCTCCTGTTTCTTTTTGCCAACCATTTTCATTCATAGTATGAGTATGGAAGGGAACATTTCCTCTATTACCATAAGGATTATAACCTACTTCCATTATATCATTTCTAATAGGTGTTGGTCTTGTTGGTGGTAAAGTTATTCCTCCACCAATAAATGGTCTTGGTATTGAACCTACTCCTCCGCCTAAAGAAGTAGTTCCTATACTTCCCGGAGTTATCACTCCTCCTCCCATAAATCCTGTTCCTGTTGGTGCTCCCGGTAATATTCCTGTTGGAGTGTTTCCTCCCGTTTGTGGTATTGTTCCTCCTATATATCCTTTTGGTATCATAATTTTTTGTTTTATTTTATTATTTGATTAATACAACTAATAGAAGGATTGCAACTGCTGCCCCTCCTCCTATCATTAAATTCTTTTTTTCTTTTGCTGCTGAAATAGCTTGTGCATCTATCATAGCTTGTGCTTTCGCAAAAGTATTTGATTGAGCCGTAGCTGAATCAGATGCAATTTTTGTTAATTGTTCTCTTATTTCAGCTAATTCTTCGTTTTTATCATCAACTTGACTATAAGATTCATCTATTGCTGAAGTAACGACAGTTTGTACATCACAATCTCTTGCAGCTAACATACCATTAACTTTTCCCATATGATAATTTGCTGCTTTTCTTTTTCTTTTAGGAACCCTTGAATTACCTGTATTTGCATTATATATTCCTTGGAAAAACGCCTTACAATCTTGTAAGTCATCACAACTATCTCCGGCAGCATAATTACAATCTGCTTTTTGTGCATTTCGTTCATCATTGTACCTCTCATCTTCAGCTTTTCCGGGCTGAAATGTATCTTTCAACCAAGTTCCACCAATGAATCCCGGATGATTCATATATCCATCATCGCTTTGACTTAAATTACTCCATACTGCATTTGCATCACTATCTAAAAACATATCTTTTTATTTTTTTATTATTAATATAAGGATTACAACTCCTGCTGCATACATAATCATTTTATTTCTTTTATCTAAGGCTGCCTTCTCTTCTTCTGCAACTATTCTATTTGCCTCTGTTTCGCTTTTTAATTCGGCAATAGCTTGAGAACTTGAAGTTTTTTGGTCTTTTATGTTTTTTGCTGCTCTATCTTGAGCATCTTTTGTATCTTTTATCGCCTTAGCGGTAGCAGAAGCAGAATCCAAAGCTGCTTGAGTTGCAGCAGCATCAGCAGCATCAGCAATTTCTTGTGCCGTATCTATTGCAGATGTAGAACCTGTACAATCTCTTGCATCCATATAAGAAGATGCTTGACTCACATTACCCGCAATCGCAGATAAATAAGCCGCCCTTAAATCTCTATCAAATTCTTTAGCTACTGCTGAAGAATTCCAACTTGATGCAGAAGCGTTTAAAGAATCAATAACTTGAGTGTATTCTAAACAACTCATATTACTACTCATTGGAATAGAAGAATCTACATCAGATTGAACATCTGATAATGCAGACTTCATTTCCCCTAATGTATAGTTGTATGAATTTTTTGTTTTTGCAACTTTATCATAGGCAGCAGTTATTTCACTAACACTTCCGTAATCATTTAATCTTGCATAAGGCACCCCACACTTAATTACCTTTGTAAAAATGTTACCACAATCATACCCTTCCGCTTCAAATTCTGCTGAAGTAGGGTGTATTAGATATTTACTTGCAATAGGGAAGTAGCTACTACTCACTCCTGATGCACTACTATATCCTGAAGCATTTTTAAAATTTGAAACTACTACATCTTCCTCAAATTGCCCAAAACTTTTTGCATTAAAATCACTATCTATAAACATATTCTTTTTTTTTAGTTGTTCATTACTCCATTCTTGAAGCGATATGCTCCTAATCTTAGCCCATCTACACCTCCAAATTTTGACCTACTTTTACAATCTCTGTTTGGGAAAATTCCATCTCCACTATCATCAAGACCATCACATCCTCTATCCCAAGTCAATACAGGCTCATAAGAGTATTTATCTCCATCCACATTGATTACGGCATCCCCTGATTGATTAAACCAAAGTTCTGTTCCTTGTTTTTCTCCATTTTGTCCAAACCACATATCATCTCTACCTTCACTTTCTCCACTTGCATTCAGCATAGATGGAGTTATATTTTGATAAGGGTCAATTGGTGTAACATATGACCTTGTTGAAGTATTACCGGCTACGGCATTACCTGTTGTAACTGAATAGTTACTTGTTGGACCTCCTATTCCACCTCCACCAAAGATAGATGAATAATCACATCCACTTCCATCAGGTAAACTACATAAAGGGTAGCAAGGGTCATTAGCTACATATTGTCCGTTGCATAACATTGTTTTTCCCATAATTTTATTTTTTAGTCATTTGAATTATTCCAAATACTATACCTCCTAAAACTAATACACCAAGACCAATATTTAATGGGCTGATTGGTGCTGATGAGGAAGTTGTACCTCCTTGTAAAACTAATTGTTGTGTAGTTTGTGCTTCTCTTTGAAATGCAGCTTCTTCGCCTTCACAAGATGCTACCTGACTACTACTAACGCTACTTTTACGAATTTTTCTTGTTTTTCTTGCTCTTGCATTTACTCTCTTTGCTCCCTTACCACCTCCATCTTTATTAGCTTCTAATTTTTCAATATCACCTTGTAGTCTTTCTAAACTGTCAGTTAATACCGCACAACTTCCTGAATTAGGATAATTAGCATTTACTTTTGCTTGTTCACCCTCCTCTCTTTGTCTTTCTGCTTTTTTCTTACTCCAAGTAATTCCTAAAAATCCCGGATGATTACTCCACACATCACTATCAGGCATTTTACTGTTATCATCATCAGATAAAACCATATTAGGTCTTGAATTTGTATGATGGTCTAAAGTTATAGTTTCTTCTCCCCTTCTTGCAGGAGTAATTTCAGGATATTGCCCATCTCCACCTTTTGCATTTGACCAAACTGTATCACTCCAAGGCATATCGTTTGCTACTTCTGATGTCATTCCATCAAAATTTAAAAATTTATTTTCCATTTCTTTCATATTTATTTTATTAAGCTGCATCCTTCCCTTTGTAATAACCATATCCTATTACAAAAAATAAAAGCCCAACTGATAGCATAGAAATTGCATATGCTCCTGCACTCATTGTGGGAGTTTCATCATTATTAGTATTCATATTTATATTATTCATTATATATTATTTTTATTGTGCTAAATCTTTTCCTTTCATAATTGAATATCCAACTACAAAAGCAGTCAATCCTACTGCTAAATATCCCATAACTAATTTAGTTACACTCATAGTCATCATTGTTCCTCTGTCATCACCTGCAAATCTTCTGAAACCCTTTTTAGTAGATACCTCACCTCTTCTCCATCCCGGTGAATTCATAATCTGCTGACCTCCTTGTACACTTCTTGTAGACATAGGATATGTTCTTGGGTCTATGTTTGAAGTTCTCTTTATATTACCTATATAATCTAAAGGATTTCCTTGAAAATCTCTAAATACTTGTCTTTGTCCTCTTGGACCATAGTTAGTGGAACCTGCTGAAGGAACTCCTCTTGTTTTTGAAATAAACTCATTAGGGCTATAACCTATCGGAGTATTTCCTATATTTCCTGTATTTGCTTCTTTACAATCACATCCTGAATCACATCCTCCTCCGCAAGAACTATCTCCCGCAAAAGTATCTCCTGATGAGGGGCAATCTCCATCACATACATAATAATTTATTTGTGGCATAATTTTTTCTTTTTTTAATTTATTTACTTGCTCTCAAATTAGGTGCATTATGTTGAGTACAAAATTTATTTCTTTCAAAATTCGTTATAAACTGATTTAAAATATCAAACCTTTCTTTATTTTGTTGAGTTGGAGTGTCCTTAAATGTTGTAAGGAAACTTTGATAAGCCTCAATTCTTGGATAACCAAGAGCCAAATAAATTAATAATCCATTCAAATCCGCTTCTGTTTCATCCTCCATATTCTCATTTAAATAAAAATGAGAGAATTCGTGTAGCAAGATAGCCATTCTCATTGGTACTGTGAATTTTTTAAAGTGTGCTTTACTAACCTGTATTATTCCTTTTGACTGACTAATTCTTGCAGGTGTTTGTATTACCAAACCTCTTTTGCTCCTAATATCATCAAAGTAATCTATTCTAAAATTACCTTCATCTGAAATATATGTACTTCCATTTGGAAACTTTCCTGCACTTAGTATTCCTGCGTTATCACAGAATTGTTGAGCAAAGTTTGCGAAATCTCTAATTTTTGGATTACTCCAATCTACACAATCCATTTTTCTTTCTAAAGGTCTTGCATCAACCTTCACAACTTTAAAGGTAGTATCTTCTCCTTTTTGTAAATTCCCGTTAGCCTTATTATATATAGATATTAAAGACTCGTAAGGTGACATAGGCATTCTAACAAAAAATCTTTGTGTTCCATTTATTGTAGAGTGTCTATTAGTATAATCCGTATTAGGTTTATTTATATCCTTCACAACAACTTGAATTTTTTGAGGACCATTGGTAACGACCTCAATCATTATTGTTAATGCTTTTTGTTTTGTTTTGAATAATATATTCATCTATTTACTAACCAAATTATTAAAGTTGCTACTATTAATACTCCACCTCCTATCATTATTTTTTTGACAGGAATTCCTTGTATATTCATCTCTGTATCTTTTTTCTCGTAAGGTACCATTTCCATTATTCATCTTTATCAAACTGTATAATACTCTCTTTTGAAAGATAACCTCCTGCTAATCCTCCTGCTAACACACCCATCCAAACACTTTTTTTTCTCCACAATGAAAGTATTGCTCCTAATACACTTCCTAATACTGCTGCCTTCAACATTTCTTTAGAACTATCTTTTACTAAAGCTGCCTTACTATTGTTTACAATAGCATTTACATTTTCCTGCGTTCCTATTGGAACCATCATCTTATTACTTACATTCTTTTGTTCATCAAAAGATATTTCATCTATTTCATCAAACATTTATAATATACTATTCTATCGGTGCCATTACGGGAGCAGGTCTTGAGCCTCTTCCTCTACTACTATATATACTAAACCCTATAATTGCTACAACCCCTATACCTAACAAAATGTAAGTAACCATACTTCCACCTCCAAGTCCTGCTTGTGTTGGTGGTGCTACCGTTTGATTTGCAGATAGGTTCATTTGCTTTAACATTAAGTCTTGATTCATTTGAGCAAGGGTTAGTTCGTGAGCACGATTTTTACTCATCTCTTTATACCCTTTATTACCTTGCCAAATTCCTGCGATAGTTCCAAATAACTGAACTCCTGCTCCTAAAGCATCACTACCGGTTATTCCTTTACCGGTATTTGTAGGGGTTACAGGTGTTGTTCCTGTTTGATTCATAAATGCGGATTCGCTTATATCAGTATCAAAATCACTAACTCTTTCTCTTGTATCTCCATATGTTTTATCTGCACCCTGAATAAATGGAAGTTGATTAGATAATACTAATTTCATTATAGAAACCCTAACGCATTTACTTACTAAATTATAAGATACTGCTTTAACTAATTCTCTTTTACCTGCATTTGAAGAAACCGAAACGCCACACTCTATAAGTGCTTTTTTTACTAATGCAGGTCTACCCTCAATAACTTTTGCTACTTCTGATAACATTAACTCTCTCGTTATACCCATATCTTTTGTATTTTGTATTGCTTTAAAATTTTCATTGAAATTATGATACTCATATTTCATATTACTTCTTTGCTATAATATATCCTACTGCAAATCCCACCGCTAATAATAACATAGGAGATGTAGTCATTGAAGAATTTAATTTTCTCATTCTTCTTTCTCTTGCATTTTTACTTCTTTCTAATTTATCTTTTAGAATTTGTTTTTTTACATCTTTTATTTCATCAACTACTTTAGTAGCATCAAAGTTTGGCACAAAAGGACTTGCGGGTGCTTCTTCAAAGGGTGTGGGTGTTTCTAAAACAGGTTCAGCAAATCCCGGTGTTCTTCCGGTTGCGTAAGCAAATTCTTTGTCTGAAGTTATAGATTTTGTGAAGGATGATAATAATGATTTGTCAGGATGTATATCACTAATATCTTGTAATGCAACTTTTTTATACTTTCGTACAATTATTTTTAATCTTTCTATTAATTTATCTATACTCTCTGTTGCCTTAAAACCATAATTTTTCAAAAGTTCATTTGCCCCTTTTGAATTGTTGTATGCTATATATTGGTATAAATTCATTTTTTTTCTTTTTTTTCTTTTTGTAAAAAATGGGGCTCAAAACAAATGCCTTTGCATCTGCCTTTGCCCCATTTAGTTTTTTAATCTCCTAAAGCTAATATATTAATATTAACCCTGTAATGCACGAGCAACTCCTTGACCAAGAACAATTTTATCTTGTCTTACTACATTTGGATTACCATAACCACGAGCAATAGAATTGCCTGTTAGAGCACGACCTTGAGAAACAGTTTCAGATGGGAACAAGTAAACTTTTAAAGTTCGTGTTGTTGCAATACTGTTAACTGTTAATGTCGTGAAACCATCCCATTTATAGGTATGTTTCAAGACAGTAATGTCTGTTTGGTTTTGGTAAGGGTCAATTGTAGGAACAAGAGTTTTTTGTTGTTGATTACCATTAGAGTCTACAACTTTCACTACGATAGTTTCAAGAACTTGAGATGAACCTCCATCACTTTGTAGGTAAGTCAATCCAACCACGAATGGTTTAGACGAACTTTGCCATAAAAATTCAAGATAAGTTACACCTGAAATACCCATTGAATAACCAATACCTTCCGTGTTAGCTTTTGTGCCAACAGTTGTTGTAATATTGTTATACGCACCACCTATCTCAACAGAAGCAATATCTGCCGCAGATGAGTTATATAGTGAAATGATATATGGTTGTGATGAACTTGCATCAGCAGACCCCATAGCATTTAAGTATTCTTCTTCAGAACCACCAAAGTCAAAAGCATCATCCCAATCAGAATATTCGCCACCATTAGCTGACATATACTCGTTTGAAATGTTTTCTTCTGCATCAGAGAAATAACGATTTAAATTTTCCATTTTTTCTTTAATTTTATTTGGTTTATAATTCATAATCTTTTTATGAATTCAACATTAAACTCCCCTTAACGGGTCACTCATTTTTACAAAACTTAACAACTATCTTTGTCATCATTTCTCAACTCAACCCGGAGCCGTAGGCTCAACGAGGAGGAAAAAATCAAACGAACTGCCCGTAGGACTTACACTCAATAATTATTATGCTTCACCATCTTTGGATAAGAACTTCTTTTCAACCATATTTGCTCCAATGATACCTATCATTACACCAAATGCGACTCCGAGAATTCCCCACACCATAGATTTATTTCCTTTTCCTTCAATCATCTTACTAAAGATTTTTTAATTAAACTTGGCACACGCCACTTATAATACAATGACAAATTTATAAACTATATTTAGTTATGCTATAAGTATGTATGTATAATAGTGTAACGGGTTTTGTTTAAGTTATTTTTTAAAATAACATATAACCCTGAATAATGGGTGAGAATGTTGAAATTAGGTTGATATTATATAGATTTCTTTATCTCATTTATAATAACTCCATTGAGAACAGAAAAAATACCCACTATTAGAGATACTTTAATTAACTCATTTGTATCGGGTAATTTAAAGGATTTTGGTTGTTCTTTATGTTCTTTATAGTTCTGACCCATATTAAAATGAATGATTGCTTCTGCCATAAATAACACAAAAGTAGTTCCACCAACAATTAGCCCTAAGTCTTTTTTCATAAGGCAAAGATATAAAAAAAAATAAAATTATTTCTTATTTCAAAACTTTTTCAATTGGCATACCTGTCAATACATTTTTGATTTTAGGATTTATAGCAATATGGTACTCTTTATATAGACCCATTGCTATTGCCTGTGATACTGATGGATTACAATAAAATTTGTCGCATTTTTTAATTATCCAAGCCATATCATAAAGGTCTTTTACTTTATCTCCATAAAATATTAAATCATCTTTTACATTACACTCTTTTATCAATGCATCATATTCAGACCTTAAACCTATGTAATAATTTTTATTTTTTTGACTTTTAATACACTTCTCCCAATTATACTCTACCCCATCTCTATATCTTTGAGTAATATGATATACATTGAATTTTCCATTAGGGATGACTATGTTGTTATTTAAATCAGCAGTTTTAAATTTAAAGTCTTTCTTTAGTAGAATAAACGGGAATGGAGTATCGGAAGGGTTTTCTTTCCAAACTCTAAAGTAAGAGAATACTAATTGTTCTTCGTGTAATTTAGTTGACATTCTAAAATAATCTAAATCAAAGTCTAATTCTACTGAATTATCATATTTTACTTCTATGTCTGTATCAATCTCAGAAGTTGAGCCTTCTTTATAGGACTTAATACCAAATTCATCTTTATATAGATTAACATTATTAAAGTAAGGTTGAGATTTTAATAGTCTATATAAAGAGTTATATTGCTTGTCTACTGCTGAATACTGATGTTTATTCTTTAAATAAATATCTCCACCTCCTTTTTTAATAATAAATGGTAAAGAGAAAATAACATCTCCTAAACTTCCACTATGGAAAAAACTTTGCTTTCTTTTATTTTCAAAATACTCTTCTCCTAATTCATTAACTATCTCGCTTGTACTTTTTATATTCATCCATTTTTCCTTGTTTTTCGCAAAGTTCTTCCAATCTAATGTTATATTTCCTGTGATAGCAGGTTCTATTAAATTTTTAAACTGAATAAAACCCAAACCACAATCAGTATCTATAACCGCCATATCAACATCCTTTCTTTCTTTCCTCACTCTTACAAATGCTTTCCAAACATCCCCATTCCAATAATTTGATTCTCTTGGCATTTTCTGATGCTCTTCTTTTAATGGTAGGCAGTCGTGCATTATGATTGAGCCATTTTTATTAAGACATTTTAATGCATTTTGTATATCTCTATAAACTTGTTCGTTTTCGTGCAGCCCATCAATAAATATTATATCATACTTATGGTCGTGTTTAGAAAAATACTCATCTGATGTCATTCTATATTTTACATTAACCTTTTCAGACTTCCACTCTTTCTGCATATTTTTTTCCCATTCATCTTGCATAGGGTCTACTCCACTCTTGTCTTTTATTTCAATCTTATCAAAACATCTATTATCTCTTACTCCTATTTCAAGATAAGTTTTGTAATTATTTTTCTTTATTAATGCATTTATTAAATCGTATCTTTTCATTATTTGTTTTTTTTATTATTTACATAATAACCATATCTTTCATTCCCAATCAATAAAGATAACTCAGGGTACCTTTTCAACATTAAATCAGGGGTTAGGTCGGGCTGCAAATGTGTTTCATATACATTACCCTCGTATTCTCCTTGCTCCATCTCGTATGGTACTGCTACTAAACATTTTTGATTTTTTTCAGTTATTTTTGTAATTAAGTTTTTTGCATCTATTACACTTAAATGCTCTAAAATATCACCCAAAATTATACATTCATATTTTGAAATATCAAAATCTAAAATATTTCCCTCATATACATTATCATATTTTTCTCTTAACTTAAACTTTTCAATGTATGGATGGTGTATCTCTATACAATCAATCTCATATCCTAAATCAAATAATGCTTTCCAATATATACCTGCTCCCGGTCCTACATCTAATACCTTTGTTCCTTTTGGTATTTTCTTTTTAAAAAAGTATCTTATTTGGATTTTGAAATCATTAAAACTATATGGCATTATTTTATTTTTTATTCATTCTATCGTACTCTTCCATATTTTTAATTAATTTATTTTCATAGCTACATCCTTTAAATAAACTAATTAAGTATCTTATTATTTTCATTATTATTCTTTAAAATATTGTTTTCTAATTCTTACTCTTACCTGTTGTATTGCTTCACTTCTATCTATTGCCTTTCCATCACTTAGGCTTTTTTTATTAATAGCCGGTTTTACAACTGAATTGAAGTTCCTTGATAAATATTCATCTATTCCGTTATTAATGATTGATTCACTCATCCTTCCCTTTATTTTCTCTTCATCTAAATCTACATAAATAAAATATCTTGGATTATCATTAAAGTATTGAGTATTAACAATATTTTCAGCTATGCTAAATAACTCATATTTATCAGGAAATTTGTTTTTATGTCTTTCTATACTATCCGAATTTTTATGAAATCTTAACCAATTAGCATTTTGCCAAACTTTAGTAGTAATTCTTCCGATACTTTGAAAGTGCATAATAATATCTAAATCCGTATGTCTATTTGAACATATAGCCCCGACAATATCTGTTGGTAGATGGTCGCCAACATATTTATTTATATCTTCAATTAATAGCATACCCCCTCTAAAGTAGTGAAGAATATCCCATAATTGATTTGCTATCTCTTTAAGAGTTAGTCTTATTCCTGTTTTCTCATTAAATGGTCTTACTCTTCTTATTTCTGCGGTAGGCATTACAGAAAACTTTACCAAGTCTTTCATTGATATTGCTTTATAGTCTACAAATTCATCATTCACATCTAATATTAAAACTCTACGAGGTAAAACTCCTTTTTCAGGGTTTCCAAACACATATGACTCAATAAGAATTTTAGTTTGGTAAGTCTTACCAATTCCTTTTTTCCCTACTGCCATCCCTAATTTAGGTTCTCTCATTTTATTTTTTCTTTTTAAATACTGATTTCTTTTTAGCTAAACCTTTTTCATACTGCTTCTTTATAAAATCCTCTTTATAGTATATGTAACTATCAACAAATACATTCTTCTGTGCAGTAATTTCAATTTCAAGATTATGTGCTTCTACTTTAAATTTAGCGACTTTAACAATAATCTCTTCATAAATAGTTGCAAGAGTAAGATTTTTCTCATATATATCATCTGATGGTTCTTGTCCATCGTGATTCTCAATAAATAATGTTATCTCTGAATACGCATCCTCTAAAAGTGATATATATTTTTGCCTTACTTCTAATTGCTCTTCTAATCTTTTTTTTGTGTGCTCCAAAGAGTATTTTTGTCTATCTTTTTTATCTACATATTTTTTTATATCTTGTGGTAGTTGAAAATACTTATCCCTATCCTTATTAGATATGTTTGTTACATTTTTTTTAAAATCTGCCATTTTATTTTTCTTTTAAGTGTTGTATTTGTGGGGCTACATAATAAATCTTGTTCGTTACTTTTATTTTATCTGTCTTTTCAAAAACTTTAACTAAGAATCTCCAATCCTCTTCGTGTCCTTTGTTGTCAAATAAAAACTTGTTTTTAAGATAGAAACTTGTTTTTAAAGCAAAATTTATACCAACATTACCCGGACTTAAAACTTTAATTTTTGGGTTTGGAATAATCTTATCCCCTTGTTTCATCCTTAAAATTACAATGTCAAAATCATTATCCAACTCTTTACTGTGTTCTTTTAATAAATAATCATCATCATCTAAAAAAACTATCCAATCACTATCTTTTACTTTACTTAACCCTTTATTCCTGTTCTCTCCTGCACTATCTTTAGTTCCATATACTAAAAGATTATGCTCTGTGTTTTCTCGTTGTACAGAGGCTATTGCTCTACTTAAAGTAGTTCTATACAATGTCGGTATTATATAATCTATTTTCATTATTTATAATCTTTTCCGAAAACACCCCAATTAGAATTTTTGTGTTTACATATTATTCCTGTATGTGCATATATAGGTATCTTCTTTGCATACACATCATTTATCCATACAACATCAGGAAACCAACTTGCTCCTTCTATATTTCTAAAAGGAAACTTTGAAAAAATAGGTCTTGATATAAGAATACAACCTAAACCAACCGAAAGGGTTTTAACAGGCTTACCTGTTATCATAAAGTTATTATATCCTCCGTAAATAGCTACCCTGTATTCATCTGTATCTGATGAAATTCTATTTAACATTGGGACTCTTGCTTCATTTTCACTTAACTGATACATACAACCGATAATAAGTTTCTTTTCAGCAATCAGTCTTTCAATAACATCAACAGGAGGGAATACATCGGTTTCAAGATGAAGAATATAATCATAATTATTTCTTATAGCATATTGCCTACATAATTCGTGACTTATTGCTAATCTTTTTAATACAGAATCTTTATTATCTTCTTCTGTTATATTTATACAATCAAATCCTTTTGTTTTAATATATTCACTAAAATCTTTAGTCAAAGAATTATCTGCAAGAAAAACATCATATTCCGGATAAGTGAAGTTTTGTACATTTTCAGCCCATTCATCAAAGCAATAGCTTTTAACATCTGACTGAGGACCACAGACTAAAACTCTTTTCCTCCTATACGCCATAATGACTATGCTTTTCTCTTAAACCTACCACCTGCTCCCCTGTCTACATTTTTATTGTAGTGTGGGTGTAGATTCTTTTGTGCTCTTTGTATTTTCTCTACCCTACCATCTTTAACCTCACATTTAGGAGTTTTACATTTACCCTTTAATGAAATTATATAATAGATAGAAAAAATAAAAAGACTAAGAACTACTAAAAAAATAATTGTTTTCATAATTTAATTTTTTTGGTTAATACTCATTTTAGTCAATCTTTTTGTCTTTATTTTTCTTCAGTTTCCATAGCATCATCCATATCAAAACCTGTATTCAAATCTACTTCATTAACATCTATAATAGTTGTTTTACTCTCCTCTTCTGTTGGCTCTAATCTAATCTTCTTTTTTGGTCTACCTCTTCTTTTCTTTACGGGAGAAATTGATATTTCATCTTCCATATCTTCGTGCATAGTCACTTCTTCCTGTGGAATCATTTCTTGCTCTACTGTTTCTTGTTGAGGCGGAAATGGTGGAGGTGTAGGTTCAGGAGTAGGTGGAGGTGTAGGTTCGGTTGGTGGTGGCGGTGGCGGTGGAGTAGGTCTTGCACTCGCAGTTGGTGGAGGTGTATCTTGATTAAATTGCGGTTGAACTTGACCGTTATACATCTCGGTCATTGTTTTTAATGCTTGAGTAAAAGATTTCTTAAAGGCATATAATTGGACTCCTTTAGTTAGAATGTCTTTTCCAAATGCCACCATTAAGAATTGCTCATCGGTAAGTCCATATCCTCTTGAGGAAAATACCCTAATCATTACAGGTCTTACTCTCTCTATAAATTCATCTTCCACAACAAGAACCTCCGTTACTTGTCTGTTAAAATCTCCTATAAACTCGTGTACTGAAATAGTTTGAGTTTGAGATATAGGTATTCTCATATCAGGATTTAATTCTCCTTTTATGGCTTTTTTAACAATGTCCTCTTCGCTTAAAGTGAACTGTTTTTGACCAAGAGTATGAGCAGCCTTATATCCATCTAAAAATGTATCTACCATTAGACTCGCACTTTCATCTGAATCTTTTTGACTATAATCCTCTAATTCGTTATTTACAAAAGGGTCATCACTTCCAAATCCCGATTTAGGTTTGGATGCTTTAGGTTTGGATTTTGATTTAGGCTTTTCATCTTCATAATCATCTTCTTGCAATTCATCTAAATTTGGTTGTAGATAAAGTGGCTCAGGAATCTCCTGAATTGACTTAGGGTCATACGAAACTTTAGGTTTTGTATATTCTCTTTGTATAACCGGCTCATCAAAGGGGTTAAAGTTTTCAGGCACACTTAATTCTGAATAATCAGGTATATTTGTTTCAGGCATATTATTTATTATTTTCAACAAAATTAACTATTTCATTGTTTAAATTACTTAATTTTTTTAATTGTTTTTTCTCTTCAGGAAATTTAGGATTTAAATTTTCCATATAATTAAAGTCCCTGCTAACTGTGGCTTTATTTAATTTGAGATTTTGAGATATTTGAGATTGAGATAAATCTAAGTGGTTCTTCAGCATAAATACCAACATTGCTCTTGCTTTAGTTCTAACTCCAAATTTTCGGCTTTTACCTATGAACAACTCACTCTCTGATATGTTAAAACTAACGCAAACACCCTTAATAATAAAGGCTATAAGCAAGTCCTGTGTTTCGTACCCCTCCTCTAATCCTTGCTCTATAATTTTTTTGGCTTTTTCTATCCCTTTCGCATCAACAAGTTTCATTAATTTTTTAATAAGTTCAAAAGAATTGGTGTGTTTCACGAAATGAAAATTTTATTTTAATAAATAATTTCTAATTGCAACAAAAGTAATTAAAATTATTATAATTACAACTTATTTACTTGTAAAATTATACTTGGCTCTCCGTTCTGATAGAAATAATGAATTTGTTGTATGTGCTTTACGCTATCATCTTCAATTTTACCCATCCTTTTTAATAAGTCACATAGGACTTTTTGCCAAAAAAATGCTTTATTATCTAAATCAAAATGTGATTTCTTATCGGTTCTGTAACCAATAGATATACTTAGATTACTTCCGAGTACAGGGCAATCCTGTAAATGAGGAAGAAGAAACTCCTTAGCTTTATCTACTACTTGTTTTCTTACTTGGTAGTGAACGCTACTATAAAATAAATTAGCGGTTAGGTAGTAGGTAGATTTTTTATTCTTACCTAATTCTACTTTTTCTATTGGGGCGGGGATTACTTTTCTATATAACATATATATATAAAAAAAAGTCAGGCACCAACCTGACTGAATTTAAAGGAATAAACACTTTGTAAAAATGAGATGTTTAAAGGACAAATGTACAAAAAATTATTATAACTAATCATTTTATATTTTAATTTTTATAAAAACTTCAATCCTCTATCATTTACCTCCTTAATGGCATAGAAATGTGCTAATGAAACTTTATAACTTCCCTCATCACTCATCAAAACTTCTGCCTCTTTTAAATTAGACATAAATCCATTTTCCGTTAATACAGATGGCATTTTAGTATATTTGAGAACATAGAAGTTAGCACTCTTAACCCCTCTATTTCTCCAATCCATTTCATTAACTATCTTATTTTGAAAAATACCTGCCAATCTAAATCCCTTATTAGATTTTGGAAAATGATAGGTAGATATTCCGTGAGCATTATTCCAACCCTTGCCATATGCATTATGATGAATAGACAGGTATAAGCAATTAGTAGTTGTTTCGGCAATTTTATTAGCCTTAGATACCCTTTCACTTAAAGGAATGTCTTTCCACTCATCTGAAATGACACTATAACTAATATCATTCTCTTCTAATAATTCTTTTAAGCATTTTAAAACCTGTCTATTCCTTACTCCTTCATAAAGGACTTCTCCCCCATAATTACTTGTAGAGGGGAATACAGGGCTTCTTTTACCTCTTGTTTGGTACTCTCCTGTTTCAGGATGCAAACCACCGTGACCCGCATCTAATATCCAATGAAATTTATTGTTTGTCATTTTAAATTTATTTAGCCGGGAAAGGCATAGGTGTCGTAGGTGCGACAGGTACTCCACCGAAAATATCTTCTTCATTTACTTGTTTAGGTGGGGTATAAATATCTCCCCCTTGTGGTATTGGGTTATTTGGTCTATTTCTCCCTGATTGACCGTTAACAGAATTAGATATTCCAAATGGGTCGTTTTCAGGAGTTTGTCTTGCGTAATTTTTAATAGGACTTCTGCTTTCAGTTACTACTTCATCTATTTTATTCGCATTAAAATATTTACTTTTGAAATTATCATCTTTCATTATACCTGCCGCTAATTGCTTTCCAAATACCTCATCAGAAGGAAAATGAACGCCTAATATACTTCTTGACTTAGAGCATTTATCAGCAAACTTATCTAACATATCTTGTTGGTCAGGATAGCGAAAACTTAATACATCAGCAAAAACCCTACTCTGAACTGTATGTCCTGAAGGATATGATGGTGATTGGGAAGATACAGATGGCATTGGATTTAATGGAAAGGATATTACATTTGCTAATTGATAAGGTCTAATTCTATTATAGAAATATTTCAACTTCATTATAATAGGGTTTATATCCTTAAATAACTCTTTAACAAATTCAGTAGGATTATTAACTCCGCATTTATCAGCAGTATCTATTAGCATCCCCTCCAAATCTTCATCAAATTTAATACTCAACTCCACCACCTTATCGTGTTGGAGTTTTTCCATATCTTTTCTTATCTGAGTTAATTCCTTATGTGCATAAGTTCCATCGTTATTAGGATAGGGTTTATCCATATAATGGTTTGCTATATAATCAAATTTACCTTCTTGTCTGATTAATATATCTTGTGCTGCATTAGGGTTTCCGTAAGTTAGATTGTTAACCGGAATTAATCCATATTTAGTTTTTGGAGATAATGGGTTTATGGTCATAGTTTGTGTTTTATTTCTGTTTCTATTTCTTGCCATAACTTATATTTTAAAAAAAGTAATCTAATAGCCCTTTTTCTTTAGGAGGAGGAGGAGGTATAGCTGCTATTCTTTCTTCTTCCGCTACCCTTTCTTCTTCTGCTATTCTTTCATTCTCTTCTGATTGCATTTGTAAGACCTTTTTTTCTTCGGCTTCGGCTTTTACCCTATCATCTTCTTCTTCTTGAATCCTCTTTAATTCTAAAGAATCTTGTTTAAGTTTTTCTGCTTTTACTTTTTCTTTTTCTCCCTCTTGAAGAGTTGTATTCATACCTTCATATATGGCTCTACATACTGATTTAGAAAAACGAATTAATTTATTAGAATCTCCTTCTGACATAGCAAATCCTTCAGCACCTTTTTTTACTGCTCGTTTCTCTTTTAAGGAAACCCCGTTGTGAAAGTGGTTAAAATCAGTTAAGTAGCTTTGTGCCTCTTGAGTAAGGTCTTTTCTCTGAAGAGAATGCTCTTCCATTAAAACTTGGTGTGGGTACATTGTGTGTAGTTTTTAGTTAATATTTAGTTTTGGGAGCCGGGCTTTAACTTCCCTGTCTGTATATCGTTTCTTAAATGCCCTAATTTCGTTATTAAATCTTTAATTAATTGGTCTGCATCTTTTTTATACTTAATCATTTCAATGCAATTCTTTACAATTGCCTCTATATTAAAAGCAATTGCTTTTTGTTCTTTCTTATTTATAGTCTGACCGGCATCTGATTTATTACCAATAATCTCTGCTTCGTTCTCTAATGAGGCACTTGGCTTTAAACTTCCATCTGAAACTGCTTTTCCTTGTTTAATATTTTTTTTTGTAGTGCTCTCTGATTTTAAATATTTACCCTTCATTTTCTCAATTAATTCCTGACACTCTAACTTTGTCATAGAACCGGCAATAGTTTTAGGTTTAGATTTTTTCTCACTACTATCAATTAAGTCTTTTAGTTCTGACTTTAATTTCATAAGACTCGCATTTAATTTTGCTACAAGTGAATCTCTATTTCTTGATGCATAGTTATCTCTCATTTTCTCTTGAGCCTTGATTTTCTTTTGTAATTCTTCTTTATTTTTCGCCATTTTACTATTGTTTTAAGTTACAAATATATTATTTTTTAAAATAATTAAGCACATTTGCTGAGTTAATTTATTATCACTAATTTATATCACCTGATTTCATTAATCTATTATCAATTAGTTTTTGTATAGACTTTAATCTTAATAAGCTATTATTACTATCTTCAGCAGTTGAACTATTTTCATAAATATCTCTACTGATTTTTAATTGATTGTATAGATAATCTAAGCCATAATCTTCTTTTTCTTTTGTGTTTATTTTTGGTTTTTTAGCCGTTGCCTCACTTTTTGTTGTTGATATTTCACGGGTTTTACCTTCATTTTCTTCAGAAATAGATGAAAAGTATCTTCTATCCTTAACTCCTGATAGCTTTTCTTTAGATGGTGCTACCCCACCTTTTTCAAACTTACCTGCCTCATCTATATAGTATAAATCCCCTTCAAATTCAAATCCTATCGCTTCTTGCCCCCACCTTGTTGCCCATTCCTTAACTTTAGCAACAACCTTACTTTCATTCTTATTCCAATCTTTATTATTAGCAAAAACTGATACCTTTACAATATCCTCTTCTATTATTTCCCCGGTAGTTGATTTATATCCTCCATCTGTATCGGTTTCAGTATATCCTCCAAACTCATTTGCTACATAATTTTCCACCTCATCTACTCTTTTATCTAATTCTTTTTTAGATATTTTATCTCCTACATTAGATGTAGAAGGGACATACACTACAAAATTCTTATCAAATTTAAACTCTTTTGATAAAGCACCTCCTTTTTTAAATTTTATCCCCCCTCCGTTTTCCATAGTTAATTTTTTAACTTATTTAATTCAATAATCAATTCAGATTTAATGTCATTATCTTGTTCTTCTGATACCATTTTTTCTAATACTTCAATATCTTCTCTTAATTCTGCATTAATATACATCTCTTGTGATTCCACCTCTTTTATAAACTCTGCTTTTCTTCTCTCTATTTTATCTTTTATTACAATAGGAGCATCCTCAAAGTTTATTTTTCTTCCCCAATGGCTAATATCAGATGGATATTCACTTCTAACACCATCATAAAGGTCAACACTCATATTAGGCATATTATGAGAATTCATTCCATATACATCTCCATTCATAACTACTGTGTAATCTTCATCTGAACTCTTGTATATCTCTATTTCACTCATATCAATACTACCTCCTTTTGCGAGTAATTCTGCTCCACTATTATCCGTTGTAACAAAAGAACTCCCAACATCTTTTCCTGTTGTTGCTCTAATTTGACTTTTAAGTTCTTCCATCTCCGCATCATTTAATTGAAATGTATTTACATTCCTATTCATAATGTCTAATGCAAGATGCCAACTTGTATTCCCGGACTTACTTAAAACTCCTCTCCCTGATGAAATATGTATCTCCCCAAACTTCTTATCACTCTGTATTCTTATCTTATCTGTTTTTTCAGTTATAGGATATACAATAAAATCCTGTGGCTTTCTCATCCCTTTAACCTTTAAATCAAAAGATAATGTTCCCATTATGTTTTTGTGATAGTTAGTTATAGGAGATTCCGTTTCACCTCCTTTTGCAAAACTCCTTTTCTCTCTTACAATAGTATCGTATGCTTTTTCAATATCTCCATTATATTCTTTTTTTACTATATTCTTTCCTTTCTCATAAAAATCCTCCTCTGTAAACATACTCCAATTACTTCTACTTATAGAAAATTGTCCTATATCACTATAATCAGCCCAATACTTATCATCTTTATAGAATGAGATATTTTCTCCGCCTTTTTCATATAGTGTTCCGCCTTTTGCATAATCTCCATTATCGGGGTAGTTATCCCACATATCTTGTTCTGATTTTGCCTTAACAAAGTAATTCCAATACTCAACTAATCCCTCACTTGCGGCATCTTGTCCTCCTAAATCTCTTCTAAAGTCCTCCTTTTTATCTGCACTATATGTTTTCCAAATATCAGTTGCACCTTGCCAATTATCAGGGAACATTTCAAACAACTCATCAAATTCCTTTCTATCTACACTACCACCTTTT
>Ga0307984_1000373_pt1 | contig 20070 bp, 21 predicted proteins | sample EllFjometageno78_FD_203169 | JGI IMG/M metagenome (GOLD analysis project Ga0307984, IMG submission 203169) | Marine microbial communities from Ellis Fjord, Antarctic Ocean - #78 | ecosystem: Environmental > Aquatic > Marine > Unclassified | place: Southern Ocean | collected 2014-10-09
TTGGTGGTGATAAATCTAACCTATTGTCATTTTTAAGTAGTGCGTTATGGGAAGAACTTCAAACATCAAGAGCGTGGGTACAAATAGATTATCCAACTGTTGATCTTGATAGTTTAAGCCCAGAAGATAGACGTGAGGTTAAGCCTTATCCTGTTTTACATACTGCTGAAAATATTATTAATTGGTCTACTGGAACTGACTTTAAAGGTCAAGTTAAATTAGATCAACTTATAACTAGATACTTTACATTAGCTTATGATGCTAATAGCCCTTATCATTCTAAATATGTTGATACTGTGCAAGTTCATAAGTTAAATGAACAAGGTTTATATGTTATAGAAAACTTTATTAGAAACACATCGGATACTCCTTCATATATTGATGGTAGTATAGATTATAATTTTGATCAATTAACAGATGTATGGATCTCTCAAGGTACTAACGAGAATTTATTTAAGAATGGTGAAAGAATGGATTTTATTCCTTTCTTCCCACTTAATGGATCCGTTGATACAGTAGATCCTATGATGACTCCTATTGTAAATAGAGAAGTAGCCTTATATAATAAAATAAGTAGAAGAAACCATTTATTATATTTATCTGCTACTTATACTCCAGTGGTTAAGTCTGATTCATTAACAGAAAATGAAAAGAACCAACTTGTTAAGCAAGGTCTTGGTACTTGGATGTTTGTTAATAAAGATGATACTGTCGAAACTTTACAAACACCTACTGATGCTTTAAAAGATATGGAAGAAGCAATTAAGAATGGATATGATGAATTAACTAGAATTGGTGTCAAGATGTTGAGCCTAGAGCCCAATAACTCAGACCAATCTGGTGTAGCTCTATCTTTACGTAATGCTTCTCAAAATGCTGCATTAAGTACATTAAATGCAAAGATATCTGAATCAATGAAAAAGATAATTAAACATTTGATCAATTGGCGTTATGATGTTGATATTAAAGAAACTGATATAAGATTTAATTTATCAGCTGACTTTAATGCTACACCTCGTGGAGCTGATTGGATGAGATTAATTACTGAATGGTATCAAAATGGATTGATTCCAAGAACTACTTTCTTAGAAGTTGCTAAAAATAATGATGCAATTCCTACAGATTATGATGATATTAAAGGTGAGGATGAAATATCAAATGATAATAGGATTATAAGTCCAAGAGAGCAATTCAACCAAGAACTTTCTTCATTAGAACAAAACACTGATGAAGTTAATTAAATACTCAATTTATGGTGCACTAGTTATATACTTGTGCACTATAACGTCTTTGGCAGCTACTAAATTAGAGAAAGATAAGAACAAAATTTTAAAAACAACTTAAAAGGAATAAAATGATAGATAAAGAAAGAGATAATCTTTTGACTGACTTTGGAAAGACAACTTTAAAAGATAGGTACTTATTACCGGAGGAAGATAGTCCACAAGAAGCATTTATGAGAGCAGCAAAAGCCTATTCAGATAATGATGAAATGGCACAAAGAATTTACGATTATTCAAGCAAATTATGGTTCATGTACTCTACACCAATATTAAGTAATGGTGGTACAAAAAGAGGTATGCCTATATCTTGCTTTTTAAATTATGTAGGCGATTCAAGAGAAGGATTAACTGGACACTATACTGAAAATGCTTGGTTAACAAGTATTGGTGGTGGTATTGGTGGTTACTGGGGTGATGTAAGATCTGATGGTACTGTAACATCTGGAGGATCTCAATCTTCTGGAACTATTCCATTTTTACATGTAGTAGACAGTGAAATCATGGCCTTCAGTCAAGGTAAAACTAGAAGAGGTAGTTATGCAGCCTATATGGATGTATCTCACCCTGAAATACTAGAATTTTTAGATATAAGAAAGCCATCTGGTGGAGATATACATAGAAAATGTTTAAATCTACATCATGGTATTAATATGTCAAATGAGTTTATGCAATTAATAGAAAAATGTATAGCTGAACCTACTTATGATGATACTTGGAACTTAATTGATCCACATACTAAGGAAACAATTAGAACTGTATCAGCAAGAGATTTGTGGCTTAAGATATTAGAAAATAGAGTAGCTACTGGTGAGCCTTACATGTGTTTTATTGATCATATTAATGATGCATTACCTGAAACACAAAAAGCCTTAGGATTAAAAGTACATCATTCAAATTTATGTACAGAAATTACTTTACCTACAGCCGAAGATAGAACAGCAGTCTGTTGTTTGTCTTCAGTTAATTTAGAAACTTACGATGAATGGAAAAATGATAAATTATTTATTTCAGACATTGTTAGGTTCTTAGATAATGTATTAACTAACTTTATTGAAAATGCTCCAGAGCATGTATTTAGAGCAAAGTTTTCTGCTACACAAGAAAGATCTATTGGTTTAGGTGCTATGGGGTTTCATGCTTATTTACAAAAGTGTGGTATACCATTTGAATCTGCTTTGGCTAAAGCTAAAAATTTAAGTATATTTAAATATATTAAATCTGAAGCTATAGCTGAGTCTAAAAGATTAGCAGTTAAACGTGGTGAAGCTCCTGATATGGAAGGTACTGGAATGCGTAATGCTCATTTATTAGCAATTGCACCCAATGCTTCAAGTTCAATTATTTGTGGTACTACATCACCTTCAATTGAGCCTTATAGAGCTAATGCCTATGTACAAAAGACTATGAGTGGTTCATTCTTAGTTAAAAACAAACATTTAGAAAAATTATTAGAAACAAAAGGAATAAACAATGATAAAACGTGGACTTCAATCCTTGCTAACAGGGGTTCGGTATTGCATATCAAAGATCTGTCAGATTACGAAAAAGATATATTTAAAACTTCGATCGAAATAAATCAACAATGGATAATTGAGCATGCAGCCGATAGACAAGAGTTTATTTGCCAAGGCCAATCATTAAATGTTTTTGTACCAGCTGATGTTAATATTAAAGAATTACACGATATTCACATGTTAGCCTGGAAGAAAAAATTAAAGACATTATACTATTGTAGAAGTGAAGCTATTAAAAGAGCTGAACTTGTATCGTTAAAAGTTGAAAGAACAATAATACCTGAAGCTGATTGTTTAGCTTGTGAAGGTTAATAAAGGAATAAAAGAATATGAGTCTATTTAAGGCACGAACACATTATAAACCATTTGAATATGAATGGGCGTTTGAAGCTTATGATACCATGCAAAAAATGCACTGGTTGCCAAGTGAAGTACCATTGCATGAAGATGTAAGGGATTGGAATGAAAGATTAACCGAAGAAGAAAAGAATCTTATTAGTAGTATACTTAAATTCTTTACTCAAGGTGATGTTGACATTGCACAAGCTTACTTGGATAGATATATTCCTAAATTTAAATCTCCTGAAGTTAGAATGATGTTAAGTTCATTTGCTAACTCTGAAGCCAATCATGCTCATAGTTATTCATTATTAAATGATACTATTGGTGAAACGGCATTGACTGATTATAAGGCATTTCAAGAATATAAAGAAATGGCTGATAAACATGCTTATTTATTTAAATCTAAAGGTACTGGTACAGAAGGTCTTATAAGAGATATTGCTTGCTTTAGTGCTTTTGGTGAAGGCTTACAATTATTTGCATCATTTGTTATGCTACTAAACTTTCAAAGGTTTGGTAGAATGAAAGGTATGTGTCAAATTGTAACTTGGTCTATAAGAGATGAAACACACCATGTTGAGTCAATGATTAAATTATTTCATACATTAATAAAAGAAAACCCTGAAGTATGGACAGAAAAGTTTAAAGCTGAAATATATCAAACTGCTAGAGATATGGTAGACCTAGAAGATAAGTTTATAGATCTTGCATTTGCTAGTGGTGGTATAAGAGGTTTAAAAGCTGAAGAAGTTAAACAGTATATAAGATATATTGCTGATAGAAGATTATTACAATTATCATTAAAACCGAATTATAAAGTTAAAGAAAATCCTTTAAGCTGGCTTGATTGGGTTATTAATGGTGTTGAGCATGCTAACTTCTTTGAAAGTAGAGCAACTGAATATAATAAGGGTACTATAACAGGAAGTTTATGGGGATAATATGCAATATGTTTTAATAATGGGATTATGTTTTGGTATAAACAATACATGTATGGATCCTATTCAACCTGAACTAGTATTTAAAGACTATTATTCTTGTATAACATATGGTTATAAATTTTCTGATCAAATGATACAAAGAATGGAAAAAGAAGAAGTTAATACAAATAAAACTTATTTTAAGTTTACATGTATTGACCCTACACAAGGAGTTTAATTATGGCGTATAAGAAGAAAAAAGAAGAAAAGAAAAAGAAGAAAAAGAAAAAAACATATAAAAGGAAATAATAATGAGTAATAATGGAAAAGTTGAAGATAAAATCATAACTATTGATGACAAGAAATATAAAGAAAGTGATCTATCACCTGCAGTTAAACAAAATTTAGCTATATTAGGTGATTGTAATAACAAAAAGATATTAGCTACGTTAGATGTTAATAAAAATGATATCTTAATTGCTGAATACTCTAAAAGAATTAATGCAGAATTAGATATCCTTAATAAGAAAAAATAAAGGAAATAAATGAGTATAAATGATGATGTATATTCAAGAATGCTGAAACACCGTGCATTATTGACTCTTTACGAAAAGAGATTGGATACTGAAATTACTAAAATTTTAGCTTCACACAAAATAAGGTTACAACGAATTGTTGCAATGTCTGGTACTGTAAATATAAATGCTTTAACTAGAGCTTTGAACAGAGAAATTCGTTTAACTTATAAGAAAATATATAAAGATGGTTTAGATGAATTAAATAAATTAGCTGGCGTGAGCGCTAGATTTTATAAAAATTTATTTGATAAATCACTATCTAACATATATAAAGCAAGAGGTGTTAAAGATACTTTAAAAGTTAATGACTTGATTATTAAATCCAATGGAACATTTAGTCAACAATTAACTTCTATAAGTATGTTACAACAAAGAAAAATAAAAGGTATAGTCAAACTTGGTATGACTCAAAATAAAGCTATGATCAATATAGCCCAAGATTTAGGTAGAAGTGGTTTAATTACTTCTGCTGTACAATTAAAAACGTTAACTAGAACTGCTATAACTGAAACATCTAATTTTGTATCTAATGCAACTTATAAATTAAATGATGATGTTGTAAATGGTTACCAATATGTAGCTACTTTAGATTTAAGAACTAGTTTAATTTGTGGTAGATTAGATGGTAAGGTTTATTCATTAGATAATAAATTTGCACCTCAACCGCCTCAACATTTTAATTGTAGATCAACAACTATACCTGTTATAAAAAGTACTGATCAATTATTAAATACTAAAAATAATAGATTACAAAAACGAAAAATTGCTGGATTATCTGATAGCCGCCGTGCCTCTATCAATGGTCAAGTACCAGGAAAAACAACTTATCCTGAATGGTTATCAAGTCAATCTAACGATGTTAAATTGGCAATATTAGGAAATAAAAAAAGAGTTAGTTTATTTAACTCTGGGGATATTAAATTTTCTCAATTTTCTAATAAAACTGGTAAACTGATTTCGTTAAAACAACTAGAAAAATTATCGAATTAATCTTTTGTTTTAAATTTAAATATAACTAAGGCCGTGTCCAAAGGAAAAATAATGACTGAAAACATAGTAAACACTCAAGAAATAACTAAAAAAACTGAAACAACACAACCAGATATAAAACAAATGGTTGATGATGAAGTTTCAAAAGCTATATCTAATATTAAAGTAAATTTAGATAATGCATATAAAGAACGGGATGAAGCAATTGTTAAAGTTGAAGAGCTAAAAGATAATGCAAGAAAAGCAGAAATTAATAGTCTTGAACAACAAGGTAAACATTCTGAAGTTATGCAAATGAAGCTTACTGAAATGAATAGTAAACTTGAGTCATACGAACAAAAGAACACTGAATTAAGTAGAGATAACGCTGTGCGTTCTCAGCTTAACTCTTTAAATTTCAAATCTGAAAAAGCCGCTAATATGGCCTATCAAGATATAGTAGGAGATTTAAAGAAAGATGCTACTGGAAATTGGATACATGAAAACGGATTAAGTATTAATGATGCTGTGTCATCATATTCTAAAGACGATAATAATGCTTTTTTATTTTCAGTTAAAGCTAATGTAGGCTCTGGTGTTTCACCAGCTAAACCTGCATCAGGAAACAATCCTGTCAAATCTATAAAAGAGATGTCAACTGAAGAACTACTTGCCAATATCGAAAAAGGTAATGTTAAAGTTGACGGAGACTGGGCCGAATAAGCCCAATCTTTTATAATAATAACCGAAGCAATTATGCTTCAATAATAATAAAAGGAAAAATAAATGACTGTAACAAGTTCAAATTTTAATAATATTGCTAAAGCAATTGCAGCTTACGCACAAGCTGAAAGAGTAGAAGCAGCATTATTAACTTCAACTGCACTAGTTGGTTCTGACGCTAGAATCACTGATGCTGGTGAAAATTATACTGGTACACTAAGATGGTTAGATTTTGCTGATCCATCAACTTCATACAAACAATCAGAAACTATTGCTGATACAAACATTAACTTAATGTCTGCTTCAAACAAATCTGCTGTGTATGTTAAAAATATCGATCACGTTGGTGCACAAGAAGCATCAATCCAAAAACTAATCTCTAAAGTAGATGGTCTTTCTTACTTAGGTAGCCAATTTGCTGCTGTAAGAGCAAGAAAAGAAGATCTACAATTAAGATCAATCTTAAACGGTGTTTCTGATAAAATTTGGGATGCTACTACTATTGGTGCTTCTGATTCAGAAGGCCTTGTTAATACTTTCGGGTATTACACTGGTTCTGATTCAAGTTCTGCTCCTGTAGCGTTATTTGCAAATGAAACAAATGCTAATAAAAGATCTGCGTTCTTTGACACACTATTTGATGCATTAACTGCTATCAAAGGTGAATATGAAGAAGCTTTTTACTACCTAGTTGTTGATACTGGTACTTATAATACAATGAGAAAACAAAACGTTCTTGACGTTGCTCCTGTTGTAGACGGTAACTTTAATTTCTCAACAGTTATGGGTGGAAAAATTAGATTAGTTATTAACAATCAAGTACTAACTGCTAACATGCCTGCTAATTTAAAAGTATCTTACTTAGCTAAACCTGCTGCATTCCATTACAGTGAAATCGGACAAGTAAACCCAACAGCGGTTGAAAGAAACGAATTAGCTGGAAATGGTGGCGGAGCGGTTACTATTTTATCAAGATGGGGAAATATCATGCATCCTAAAGGATTCTCATGGGCTGGAAGTGCAACTGCATATCCTGCAAATATAGACCTAGCTGATAAAGCTTCTTGGACTGTTCATGCAACTAACGTTAACCAAGTAGGAATCTTTCCTATATTCCACGGTTAATTATTATAACTATTAGATACGGAGAAATATAATGGCTTTACAAAAAGGAACTAATTCATTTGTTAGTATATCAGAATCTGACATCTATTTTGAAGATAGATTAAATTCAGAAAAATGGTTTACAAACGATGCTTTAGTAGAACAAGCTTTAGTAACAGCCACTGGAATTCTTGATGACATGGATTGGGGTGGAACGGCTACGCCTACTACCTCATACCCGTTATCTTGGCCTAGAGATATTACATATTATGATAATAAATCTGGCTACTTTATAGATATAGAAGACGATCGGTCTGCTACATCTGATGGTACAATTCCAGGAGATATCAAAAAGGCGACGTTTGAGTTAGCATTTCATTTGCTAAATAATATGAAGACACAAGAAAGTAATGCTTCAGGTGAAAATAAAGTTAAAGACTTAACTGTTGGAGCGGTCAGATTAATATTTGATCTAAACAGTGGAGTTAAAAACTTTAAAGAGTTACCTGATAGTATTGTTAATTTGTGTAATAAATATTTAAATGAAACATCTACTACTCAAACTCGTGGTGTCAAAGTTAGTGGAGGTGCTTAATGAGTTTTAAAACACTTATAAATAGTAACGTTACTAACGCATTTGCTTTGGTCGGAGATTTAGCTACGAATGTACAGTTTACAAATGTAACCGTTACTGGTTATGATTTTGCTAATCAAACTGTAGATTCAACTGCTGCTTCACCTATTACTATCAAAGGTATTATAACAAACAGTTATAAAACTAATGATACTGATAAACCAAGAACAAATGCTGATATAATATTAAAGTCTTCTGATATTGATTCAAAAGTATTAGACAATTATGATTCTGTCATATTTGGTGGTAATACTTATGCAATTAATAAATATGAAGATAATGGTTTTATAATAAACATTCAAGTAGGGAGGGATTCTTAATGGCTACAATAACACAATTATTGACATCTGTTGAGAGTTTATTTGCTACTACTGAATGGACATCACATAATATAAAAGCATTTCCCGCAAACTACCAAGGCGATTTAAAAGCTGATGAGTGGGTTCGGGTTAGTGTATTGCCTTTTTCTTCTGAGTTAATCTTTAACCAAGATGTATCTGTTAACGGTCAAGTAGTATGTCAAGTTTTTGTACCTTCTGGTGCAGGAATGAAACGTGCTTATGAGATCTGTGATATATTAAAAGGTTTACTCGATCAGAAAGTAATTTCTGGGTATCTGCAAACAACTAATAGCTTTATAACAACAGTTGGAGTTGACGTTAAGGATTCATCATTATTTAATGTGAATTATACTGTCAATTTCATTTCAATTAACTAATAATATAAGGAAAAAATACAATGGCTCTAATATCAAATATAGGTGCTGGGATTTTTACAAGCTTGAAATTCAAAGCTGATAGTTCTTATTCTTTACCTACTTCAAACTCTGCTCACCAAACCTTCATCGGTGCTGGTACAGGAGATTTTGATGGTAGTACAGAAGTAACTTCAATCAGAGAATTTCCATCTTTTGGAAAACCCGCTAATATCGTTAACGTACCCCAGTACGGACAATCTGTAAGTTCTCAAATTCAAGGACAAGCTGATGCTCCTACTATGGAATTTACTGTTAATTATGTACCAAGTGTACATGGTGCTATTCAGGATTTAGTTCAAGATGGTTTGACTTACGTCTTCCAAATTGATGTGAAAAATGCTGAAACTGGCGATAACGGTGCATTCTATGTAAAAGGTTCTTTTGCTTCATTTGAAGTAACTCCTAGTTTAACTGATTCAAATCAGGCTACTATAACTATGAGTACTGCAGGTGATTACAAAGGTCCTTTCACAGACGCATAATAAATAATTTTGTGTAGTGGGGATTTATTTCCCCATTACTACAATAGTATAGGATAAATAATGGATAATAATAATAAACCTTTTAATAAGTTTTATGTTCTAAGAATAACATCATTACATATTAAAAAGGCAATAGATACTTCTATTCGTAAAACATACGATAGAATGAAAGATGTTGAGAATAAAGCTGAAGTTTTTGAAACACTTGATGTACTACACAAGGTACGTAAGTTAATGGAAGACTTTGAAACAAATAATAAACATTTATATAAAAAACCTGAAGATAATAAGGTTGAAGTAAAGGAAGAAAATGAAACACATAAAGATAGTTGATATCATTAAAAAGGTTCCATTTTTGGAACAAGAAGTAGAAATTAAGCAATTAACAGTTAAAGGTGTAAAGGATTTACAATTAACTTTAGATAAAGCTAAAGGTGATATATCCGGCCTATCAACACTAAGTGCAATTTTTAAAGCAACTGTAATTGGTGCTGATGGAATGAAAGATAAAGACTTTGAAAACTTTCCTATTCAAGCATTAACAGAATTAAGTAATGAAATTCTAATTTACAATGGCTTAGGTGCTAAAGATGACAAAGGTGATAAGTTGGGGAAGACGAGTTAGCAGAATATGAAATGGCCTATCAATTAGGTTTAACTTTAGATGAAATACATGGTATGTCATTTAATGAATATGATGGTTGGAATAAATATTTTCAAGAAAGACCTTATGGTTGGCGAGATGATCATAGATCTGCTATAATAGCCCAAACTACGTATCAAGGTACTAAACCTTTAAATGTACAAGACTTATTTCCTTCTTTAAAATTATTACAAAACAGTGATGCTGTAAAAGCTAATAAAAATAAAGCAGGCTTCGATACTTTGAAGTCTATGGTAAAAAAATAAATCTAATAATACATATAGATATGGCGGATAAAACCGCCTATCTTTTAGGAGGTATTTATGAGAGACAATAAAAAACTTGAAGCTTATATAAAAGAGCTACATAAAAGTTTAAAACAAAAAGAATTATTTAAGGATCTTAAAAAGGAAGTAAACACTGGTGCTAATGGCACACAAGGTTATAAGATCAAAAAAGGTATTAATAAAGGTAAAGTAATATGACAATAACTGTAATTAATTTAAAATCATCTATGGATGAGCTTAAAAATGACATTGACAAAGCAGTAGAAAAAGAATTAAGATCTAGAGCATTAAAAGCTTTTGCTGATGTTAAATTAATGACACCTGTTGACTCAGGACAAGCAAGAAATTCTTGGTATATTGGTTATACAGAAAGATATATTGGTGGACATGAAGAAACATCATCAAATATAACTATACTTACACCTAAAAATAAACCACAAGAAATTATAGTTACTAATGGTGTAACTTATATTCAATTTCTTAATAATGGGCACTCTCAACAAGCGCCTATAAAATTTATAGAAAGTGCTTTTAAAAAGTACTTTGACTCTGTTGATGTTCAAGTAACCAACGGATAAACAAATTAACCGAAAATGATACACTATTATTGTGTTTAATAAATAGGATTTCAAATGGCTGTAAAGCTAAATGTACAAGCAAATGTTACTGGCCAGGGACAGTTAACTAAATTAAATGTTGGACTAAAGGCTTTAGGAACTCAAGCTTTAATAGCTAAAAAGAAATTATTAATGTTAGAGGCAGGAGCAGCTAGGTCAAGAGCAACCTTTGCAGCGTTAGGTACTACACTTAAAGTGGGTGTTGGTCTTGGATTAGCAGCTGTATCATTAGGTATTGGTAAATTTGTTAAAGATACATTTGCAGCTGGTAAACTAACTGAATCACTACAAGTAAGATTTAAACTATTGTTTGGAACAGTTGAAGAAGGTTCAAAAGCATTTAGAGTAATGAATGACTTTGCTTCTAAAGTACCTTTCTCACTTGAAGCTATTGCTGCAGGTTCTGGTAACCTAGCCGTTATATCTAAAGATGCTGATCAATTAAATAAAATATTAGAAGTAACTGGTAACGTTGCTGCAGCCACAGGCCTAGATTTTAGACAAACTGCTGAACAAATACAAAGATCATTTGCTGGTGGTATTGCTTCTGCTGATGTATTTAGAGAACGTGGTGTTAGAGCAATGCTAGGTTTTGGAGTTGGTGTTAAAGTATCTATTGAAGATACTAAGAAAAGATTTTTTGAAGTGTTTGCTAATGGTGGAGCATTTTCTAAAGCAACAATTGAATTTGAACAAACATTAGAAGCTCAGGTTTCATTTGTACAAGATGCTTATTTCAGATTTAGACAAGCAGCTGCAGTACCTTTATTTAGTGGTATTAAAGCACAATTAATAGAATTAGTAGGTAACTTTAAAGAAAATGATGAACAATTAAAAATATTAGCTAAAAGAGTAGGTGAATCACTTGCAAAAGGTTTTGAAAACTTAGGTAAATTAATTAAATTTCTTGTTGAGAATTTTGATAATCTTATTAAGGCTGTTAAAATATTTATAGCTTTAAAAGTAATTGGCTTTGTTGGTGGTATTGTTTCTCAAATGGCATTAATGGTAAGTGCTGTTAGAGCAGGTACAAAATCTTTTGCTGCTTTAAATATAGCAATAAGAGCTAATCCAATAGGTATATTAGTAACAGTTATACAAGTTGCAGTTATAGCATGGATAGCTTTTGAAGATCAAATAAGATCTGTTGGTAGATATATTGCTGATAAATTTAATAATACAATAGATTCAGCTACACTTGCAATTAGAAAATTTGGTCAATCTATAGGTTTTGGTAGTGATGAAAATATTGAACAAATTAATAGATTAGAAATAGCTGTAAATGGTGTTGCAGCAGGCTACACAAAATTAAATAAATTACAAAGAGATGCTTTTGCTGGTAACCTTGAAGATCCAAGTGCTAAATCACAAAGAATGAAAGACTTTAAACCAGTTAATATTCATGATGATGGTGGCGTATGGCAAGCTGCAAAAGATGAAAGAGCAAAAGAATTAATGGCTCTTAATGAAAGAATTATGTTCTCTGAAAAAATGGGAATTAAAATAACTGCTAGAGAAGCAGGTGTTGCACATCAAGCAAGATTAGATCAAGTAAAAGAACTTAGAGCAAAACTATCTTTAATTGGTATTGATAGTCAAGCAATTGGTGGAATAATTGGTGATACATGGCTTGAAGGAATAAAAGCAGGTAACTCATTATTAGATACAACTAAAAACGCATTTAAAAATGTATTAGTAAGTATATCAGATACAATTGTTAAAAGAACTGCTGAAGTATTAGTTGAAAAATTATTTAACTCATTATTAGATCAAAGAATAATGAAACAAAAAGCTTTAAACTCAGCTACATCTGAACAAGGTAATATTATGAGTACCTTAATATCTAAAGGTGCATCTTTATTTAGTTCTATGGGTGGCGGTGGTGGTGGCGGCGGAAGTAGCCTAGGTAGTTTATTTTCTATGGGTCGTTCATTCTTAGGGTTTAATAAAGGTGGTGTTGTACCTGGTGGTGCTCCATATACTGATAGAGTACCTGCTATGTTAACTCCTGGTGAAGTTGTTGTGCCTAGAAGTAAAGTTGACTCACAATCAGGAAGTACAAATATAACTAATATAAATATAAGCGGTAATGTAGATCAAAGATCAATTGATCAAATTAAATCTGTGATATCATCTGCCTCAGCCGAGGTTGGTGGTGCTAATAAAGCTTATACTAAGAACACTCAAGGTGTAAGAGGGAGAAATATATAATGGCTACAAGTGCAATTTTTAAATATGCTAATGACATATCAATGAATAGATCCGCTAATTCTGCTAGATCTGTTACAACAGGTGGATATGCCAGAACACATAGATTAGGACCAAGTGTAATGTCATTTGAAGCTGACTTACCTTTATTAACTGAGGAACAATTTAGAGAGGTGGAAAACGAATTGTTTGGCATTGATGATGGTATCAAGTTTTTAAATGTAAATATTAGTTCTAATAATGGAAATAATATTATGCAATCAACTGCAGTACCTTTAAAGGCTGGAGAAACAAATATTAAATTAATAGCTTATAGTTATTCTACTACAAGAGAAATTACATTAACAAATTTATTACCTAATACTACTGATATATTTAAGGTTGGAGATTTTTTACAATTTGCAAACTTTCATAAGTTATATCAAATAGCTAAACCATTAGGTTCAACTAATTCTATATTTACATCTTCAAGTACAGGAACATGTAAGGTTAGATTATCAACACCTTTATTAAGTAGTGTTGGTTTACCAGTTACATCTATTGGATCTACTGATAGATATTATATAGTTACTGGTTCAGCTGATGAATATGAAATAGTATCATATGATTTATACGGTGGCCCTGTAAGAAATAGTGCTAATAATAGTGAAGGTATAATAATATTTAAAGATGCTACATCAGGCATTCAATCAACTTATGATGATGGTACAGATATAAAAATAACTATACCACTTGGAAAACGATCTAATTATCAAGTCAATGGCTTTATAGGAGATTGTATATCAGGAACATCTAATGATAGTAATATAACTGATGCACAAAATTTACAAAATAATAAAATAGGTCAAGTAGTATATAGTAAAGGATACTCAGGTAGTTCTGCTACTGGTGTATTTACATTTAATTTTACTACACCAAATATTAGAGCAGAATTAACAGATGTTTCTATGATTGGACAAACATTAACTAATGAAACAGTTGTTAATGCTTTTAATACTGCATATCAAGATGGTGCTATTACTATAAAATTAGCTAATGGAAATACTGCTTTAGATAGTAATGGTGATCCTTTAGTAATAACTATACCTTCTACACAACATACAGCTGAACAAATTATAACTTATCTTGAAAATTTAATTGAAGTAGCATCATCTAATAGTATTCTTAAAACTGATGGTGTTATAACAAACTTAACTGTAAAAGCTTTCCCTGAAGATTATGGAGAAACTGTATCTAATCATGTTGGTTATTTTGAAATTACATGGGGATTAGATTATGAAGGTTGTTTTTTAGAATATACAACACCTACTGGTACAGAACTTGTAAATCATAATCCTATTAATTTAACTGGTGATGTAGTTTCAACTTTAATTACTAATGGTATTACAATTCAAAATACTGCAGTTACATATTCTGCTGGTGATTTTATAAACACATTAGTTGATGCACCTTTAAGAGCAAATACAAGAAGAATAGAATCTGTTAGTACTGCAGCACTTACAACAACACTTAATTTTGTTACTGTACAAGAAGGTGCAATTAATACTGTAGGTACTTTCTCAGCTGCTGATATTGATAGAACAGAAACTATTCATACAGACGTTCCAGGTACAAGTAGTAATACTTTAAGTACTGTTGGTACATTTGATATAGAAGTAGATTCTTCTGGTGCTATTACTTCAGTTACTACTAACACACCAAGTAAAAATACAAGAGTTGGTGATGTTATAACTATTGATGTTGCTGATATGGATAATAATGAAGCTGATGATTTTACATTTGAAGTACTTACTATTACTAATAATGGTATTACATCTTTTGCTTCAACTAATTATGCTGATAAAGAAATTTATAAACATTTAAATGATGCATCATCTACAACTAATAAAATTCTATTTGAATTAAATAATATTGCTGCATCAAGTGTTGTTGTTAGTGATGTTAATATATTTATGGGACCTGATGTTAATATGAAGTTAATGTTAACTAATAAGCCAGCTGTAACAATTGTACCTAAGGATGAAAATAAGAATTTATATAAATATAATACATTTAAATTTGCGGAGGTTTTATAATGGTTAGAGCAATTAATAATAATTATCTTAAAGCTGAGGGTGGATATCCTATTCAGTTTGTTGTTGTACAACCAGATAGTGATGTTAAAAATGCTTTGTTTTTAAATACATCTTCAAGAATAATAACTGAAGATTTACAAGGTTATGGTGAAGTTAAAACATATCCTTCAGCGGGTGTTTTAAATTTAACTGCTGTTGAAGAAACTAAAGATGTTAAAACTAATCAAATTACTATTGATCTAAATGGTGTACCAAATACAATTATACCACTTTTAAAAAAGTATAATGGTATTGGTGGTATTGTAACTATTTATCAAGGTTGGATAAACGATCAAGATACTTTATTAAGTAAAATGGATACTGAAGCTACTATTGGCACATACATAAAGTGGAAGGGTGTTATACACTCTCATTCTGTTGATGAAGAAAACCAAGAGTTAGGTAAAGTTAAAATATCATTAGAATGTAAAAATATATTATCAACTATTATTGGTAGTACTAATGGTAGATATACATCTGATAGTTCATTTAAAAGATCTTCAGCAGGTGATAGATCAATGGAGTTTGTAGCTGCTATGGCTACGTTTAACCCTAAGTTTGGTAAAGATTAAATGATAGTATTAATAATGGGACTTCCAGGGTCTGGTAAAACAACCTTGGCTAATAAATTATCATTATTAATAAATGCAAAAAGGCTTAATGCTGATGAAGTTAGAGAAGAAGCTAATGATTGGGATTTCTCTAACGAAGGAAGAATAAGACAAGCAAAGAGAATGTTTGATTTTGCTAAAAGAATAAAAGGTAATGTTATAGCAGACTTTGTTTGTCCAACGCCAGAAGCCCGAAGCTTATTCCCTGCAGATTATATAGTTTGGATGGATACTATAAAAGAGGGAAGGTTTGCAGATACTAATAAGATGTTTATAAAACCACAAAAATATAATTATAAAGTTACAACTAAAGATGCTGAATATTGGGCATCAATAATATTAAAGGATATGTAATATGAATATAAGAATGGCTAATAAAAATGATACCCAAGATGGTATAAAAGAAATAATACAAGCAGTTAAAGAATTTCCTGATATGTCTATAAAAGGTTTAATTATAACTGATGAGTATTACAAAAATTTAATTGATTTATGTTTCGAAAAAGGAATGATTATTGTTGCAGAAGAAGATAATAAAATTATAGGGTGCATAATAAGTTTATCTAATGCCAATATCTGGACTGCTATGCAAGAACTTGTAACTGTTGTTACTTGGGTGCATAAAGATAAAAGAAACGGTTCAGCATTTTATAGAATGCATAAATTATACAAAGAAGAATATACAAAATTAAAACAACAAAACAAAATTGACAGAGTTCTCATGGCTTGCTTACCTGGTAAAACAAATATTAAATTTGAAAAATTAGGTTACAGGCTTATTGAAAAAACTTATGAATGGAGATAAATTATGGCAGTAGCCGCACCTATTATTGCAGCAGCAATAGCACCAGGTATTCAAGGAATGATTATAAGGTTTGCATTATCTTTAGCAGTTTCTTATATTACCCAAAAGCTATTCGGCCCTGAGGCTCCTCCTGGAGCAGCATCGGCTAATGGAGGTTCAGCACCAGATCCTGGGGTTAAGCAAAGAATACCTTCAGATCCTTCAAATAAATTACCTGTTGTGTATGGAGAAGATAGAGTACACGGTTCAATTATATATGCTGATATTTCATCTGATAATAAAAAAATGGGTTTTATAATTACTTTATGTGAAGGACCTATTAAAGCTATAAATGATATTTATTGGGATGACTATAAATTAGTATTTGATACAGAAGATATTTATGGTGGTACTGAAGAGGTAATAGGAACTTACCCAGGTAACAATGTTATAGATGGTATACATCCAGATGGATCAAATGATTCTTGGTTAAATGGTAATTTAAAAATTGTTAGATATCCTTATGGTGGAAGATGCGTAGAGATGGAAGCTTTTAGTACTAAGTGGGCTGCAGATGCAGATACTAGAACTATGCCTGATGTTGCTTATGTTTACTGTGAATTAAATTATGATAGAGAAGATGGAGTTACAGGTTTAACAAGTAAGTTAGCTTTTGAAATTGAAGGTAGAATAGTTAGAACACTTAATAGTGATCTTTCTTTAACTGGTAGATCACCTAAAGATGGTATAACTGATATAGGTTTATTTGATCCTACTCAATTTTCTACAAGTGTATTCTGGCGTGATTATGAGGGAACATCAATTACTGGTTATGAAGATTATGATGCTTATAATTATAATAACAGTTTTTTATTACCTCAAGCATTAATAGGTACAGGTGGTACATATGAAATTATAGATATTGGTGATAATATGTCATACGATATAGATGATTATAAAAATGGAACTATTAGTAATCAAGCATCTTATGATGATGGTGAAGTAGAATTTGATTTTGTACAACCAGGTGAACAATATAAAGATAATACAACTGGTAATTATATTACATTTCAACCGCCAGTTCCAGATGATGGAAGACGTATTCTTAATGGTTTAAATATTAAAAATATGGGAAGAAATTATAGTGAATCTACTGCTGAGAATTCGGCTTATGGAGATGATTATCGTAGAGTTTGGGTAAAATATACTTATCAATATAGTGGATATGATAATTATTATTTCTTACCTTTAGTAACACAAGGATTAATAAATCGTTTTTCAATTAATAATACCAATCCTAACGCTGTAAGTGAACATGCTTTTGCTTTAGATTTTCATCAATCTATATTACCATATGCTTCATTTTATACAAATAAAGGTATTGAAGACTTTGGTCAAAGAAGACTTAGAAGTTCTACTCATGGTACAGATTCAAATGGAGTTGAACCAACATATACATATGAAAGTGGACAACAATATTTAACTGCTACATTACCAATAAGTATCAAAGCATATGCTTGTGGTGACTATTCACAAAGTCCACCTGAATGTTTAATAGATTATTTAACACATTATACTTATGGTTGTGGTCAATCTATATATGATAATGATCTTGATTTACAAACATTTTATGATCATAAAGTATTCTGTCAAACTTTAGTAACACATAATGATCCTGAAGGTGCATCAGTTAGTAGTAAACAATATCAATCAAATGGTTATGCTAATACAGGTGATGATAAAGATTTAAATATTTCAGATTTAGTTAATAATTCACAATCTATGTTTAGTTACACTTTAGGAAAGTTTCAAATGATATCAGATAAAGTTGATACAGTTAAAAAGATATTTGATCATACTAATATGTATGGTGGTATTACTATACTTAATGATGGTTTTAATTCTACTATAAATGAAATGACTTTAAAGTTTAAATCTAAAGCTGAGAATTATCAAGATGATCAAGTATTTTTAAATTATGATAATACATATTTTAATGAGCCTGAATTAGCTAAAGATATATCTATAAAGTTTTTAAATACTAATGTTGAAGCCCAAAGAGTGGGTAGTGTATTAATGAATAAATCTAGAAGTAATAAAATTATTTCTTTTAAAACTGATACAAGAGCAGCAGAATTACAATTTAATGATGTTATAGAAGTTAATGGAACGTATTATGACTTAAGCCAAAATGGTATTTTAACACATGATTATGTTAATGCACAAAGTTCTTTACCTTCTACTGCTTCTATTGGTGAATATAAAATGTTTGATAGTGCTCAACATATGGATGTTAGATACTCAGATAATACACCTGCACATTATTTTATACCATATACAATAGTTAAGTTTGATGACCTATTAGTTTATTTTAAAGAATGTATTAATAATCAATTCTTTGATCATTCAGGAACTTTAAGTCAGTATCAAATAGATCAAAATAATAAACTAGGTGAAATATTTTCATTAATTACTTTTGTTGATGGATATACTGGTAATGTAAATGGTGGTCAATTTCAGTTTCATATTAATTCTATAATATTTGCTGGTGCTGCTGATACTAATATAAGTATTCAAGCAGTAAACAATATTAATAATACAACTTTTATAGGTGTAACAAGTCAATTTCAAGATTATGATAATGGTACTAGTTTTAGAATTAATAGTATTTCTGAAGTAGAACTTGATGGTGGTTTGCAAGGTTATTATATAACTGCACAAGTATATAATGCAGCAGATTATAATGTAGGTTCATTAACTCAAAGGGCTAATGCACCGACTTTAAATGCACAAACTTATGGTACAATTGGTGTTGTAACAAATTTAACTTTAAATACTAGTAATCCTTTAGCTTCTATACCTAATATAGAAGTAGGTTTTACTACACCTTCTTCAAGTAATATGGAAGGTGTTGAAGTTTATTATTCAGATGGAATAGCAGGTTCTAAAATAATTAATAATGTTATTGCTGCACCTGGAAGTAGTTTTGATGCTAACACTATTCAATCGGTTAGATTAGATAATATACCAGTTACAACAGATTTATATATTTGGATAAAAGGTTTTAATACTTTTGCAAGAGGTGATTTTTCAACAGGTTTATCTGTTGGTAATTGGAATCCTGCTAATGCTTCAACTAATGTTGGAAACAATGCAGTAAGCCAAGATTCAATTCAAGATAATTCTGTTGGTACAGATCAAATAGAAGATAATTCTGTAGGTCAAGATCAATTATCAGATGTTATAGATTTTTCTGGTAAAGATGTAACCTTACCTGCTGATGCTGTTAAAGCACACACAGGTGTTTGGAGTAATACAATTAAAACTAATAATTTTACTGTAACTAATCAAGCTTATTGGCAAGGTTATTTTATAGATACAACAAATAATACAGTAACTGTAACATTACCTGCAACTCCTGATGATGGAGATATAGTTAAAATAATAGATGTTGGTGCTAATGCTTCAAATAATAATATTATTATAAACGGTAATACAAA